>JGI24806J26614_1000926_pt1 | contig 10016 bp, 8 predicted proteins | sample Kansoi200umMDA_FD_26614 | JGI IMG/M metagenome (IMG submission 26614) | reverse complement strand
GAAAAGAATAGAATGTTGGACGAACAAAATTGTAGAATTGTATAAAGAGAAATTATGAATCAGAATTCTACTGGGGATTAGTGAGTAGTTTGTTGGTTGCTTTGCTTGTCAGTATGATTCAAACTTTTGAAATGATCAGAGGTATACACCGAGATGGTGGGAAAGCTGGCGTAGGTGTAGGATTTAGCTTGTTGCCTTTTGTAGCCATTTATTTCATTATAGGAGTCGTCATGCTCTTCTTTAAGAAATCAGAGAAATTTGCGAAAGGCCTCTTATTATCAGCGCCCATTTTATTTTTCCTTATGATTCTTGCTTCGAGTGGTTTAATAAACATCTAGATTTCTTTTGCATATTTCATAATTTGTAAAATCAAGTCAGGATCGGGACAATTTGCTAAATATGGTTCCCTTTCGGAAAATTTACAAACGCCGGGATAATCTCCTTTCCATTCACCTATATTACTCATGATTTGGAAATGCAAATGAGGTGGCCATTGTCCATTTTCCATCGGAATGCCGAATTCACCAATCACCTCTCCTCTTTTTACGTTTCCTCCTTCACGCAAATTTTTTATTGAGTTCAAACTAAGATGGCCATAAAGGGTATGGAAACTGGTTCCTTCCAGAGTATGAGTGAGGACGAGGGTAGCACCATAATCACCAAGATTATTATTGAAGGCAAAGCTGTGCACAATTGCGTCAAGCGGTGACATCACTGCTGTGTAAGGCTTTCCCCAGATGTCAATTCCCAAATGCAACCGCCTCGGCTCTTCGCCAGGATCAGAATCAAAGATCCTGCTGCGACTGTATAACTCACGATGTTCATCATACCCTCCGATTCCATATTTCGACTGTGCGGACTTTAATTTCTGATTTATATAGTTTGTAAATTTTTGGGTGTCGTCAATAAGATCCGCGGATAGCTCCTCGTTGGCCTTTGTAAAATCGAAAAGTAATAACTTGTCTTTCGCAGGATCAAACAAGACTACAGGATGAAAGGCCGCTGAATGCTTCTTTAAGATCTGGATAAGGGACTGTTCCATGACCGTTATACGGTTTATGACAATTTATTAGGTCAATACCTGGTATAGAATTCTAATCACGCATAATTTAGTTGATATAGTTCGAAATTTCTTACATTGGCTTTAGTATATGAAGCTGTTAAGCCCGGCCATATCGTCGCTTGCCCGTATGCGGCTCTGGCGCATTGAAGGATGGAAAAATAATCCCATCGATGCGCAGCGAGAAGTATTGCAGGATCTCGTCACCTCTGCCCAATATACCGAGTTTGGACGCAAATATAATTTTTCAAAGCTTTTTAATATAAAAGCATACAAGCAGGCAGTTCCTATTCAGGAATACGATGACATCAAACCTTACATTCAGCGTATCATGAATGGCGAACAGAATATCTTATGGAATACGCCTGTTTACTGGTTTGCAAAAAGTAGTGGCACAACAAGTGAAAAAAGCAAGTTCATTCCCGTGAGTGAAGAAAGTTTAGAAGATTCCCACTACAAAGCGGCGAAGGATGTTCTCACTATGTATTACAATTTCAATCCGGAGTCAGAACTGTTAACGGGTAAAGGATTAGTGATCGGAGGGAGCCATACTATACATAAAATAAATCATGAAGTGCAGTATGGTGATCTCAGTGCCGTGCTTTTGCAGAACTCGCCATTCTGGGCGCATTGGCTGCGAACACCAGACCTGAGCATTGCGTTAATGGATGAATGGGAAAACAAAATTGAAAAGCTGGCTGAGAATACGATTAAAGAAAACGTGACTTCAATCTCCGGCGTACCTACATGGACCCTGGTTTTACTCAAACGAATTTTAGAGATTACCGGTAAACAAACTATTCACGAAGTGTGGCCCGCACTGGAACTATATATGCATGGCGGTGTGTCATTCACTCCCTACGAGGATCAATTTCAAAAAGTGATTGGTAAGAAAATCAATTACCTGGAGATGTACAATGCAAGCGAAGGTTTTATAGGCGCACAGGAAAAACCCGGTGACGATGGGATGTTGCTGTTTGTGGATCACGGCATCTTTATGGAGTTCATGCCGGTTGGCGAATATGAAAATGACAATCCTCAGACCCTGGGATTACAAGATGTGGAAATCGGGAAACATTACGCACCTGTGATCACCACAAATGGTGGGCTATGGCGGTATTTATTGGGCGATACGATTCAGTTTAGTTCATTAAAGCCGTTTCGAATAAAAGTTTCGGGAAGATTGAAACATTTCATAAACGCTTTTGGGGAGGAGGTGATCGTCGATAACACAGATAAAGCTATCGCCATTGCCAGTGCAAAAACCGCCGCCGTTGTAAATGATTATACTGCAGCTCCTGTGTATTTTTCCGAAAAATCGAACGGCGCACATGAATGGCTAATAGAATTCGAGCAGGAGCCAGGAGATATAGAACAGTTTACGAGAGAGCTTGACGATGCCTTGAAAAAAATAAATAGTGATTACGAAGCCAAGAGATATAAAGACATAGCCTTAAGAAAACCTGTCCTTCATAGTTTAAAAAAAGGAGTTTTTAACCTTTGGCTGAAAGAAAAAGGCAAATTGGGAGGACAACACAAGGTGCCAAGATTGAGCAATGACCGAAAATTTATTGAAGAAATATTATCGCTGACATAGGGAGCAATGAAAAGATTTTTATTTCTTTTTGGGTTGATCAACTCTACTCACGCCCAACCTTTGAAACTTGTTGAACAACCTGTTTATTTAAAAAATAAATTTTTCTTCAACCTTAAAGTCCCTGCCGGGTATAAAATTTCTGTTGCGATAGAAGGTTTGCACAGACCACGGTTTTTTTCCATTAGTCCGGATGGAAGGTTATTTGTCACGGATCTTTATAACCAATCAGACAACCAGAGAGGTCGCGTATTGATTCTGGAAAACTGGAATGAAAATGAAAAGAAGTTTGATAAGGTAACAACATATTTGCACGGTTTGAATAATCCTAACCAGGTTGCTTTTTATACAAAAGGCAATCAACATTTCATTTACGTTGCTGAAACCGGCAAGCTTAGTTTTTTTGAATATCGCTTCGGCGATACAACCCCGCCATCTCCGGCAAAGATTATCGCAAGTTTTCCTGATTATGGTTTGGATTACAAATATGGAGGCTGGCATCTTACACGTAGCCTTGCATTTCACAACAATAAATTATATGTAAGCGTTGGCAGCAGTTGTAATGCTTGCATCGAGAAAGAAGAAGTAAGGGCGACTATCATTGAAATGAACCCCGATGGCTCTGGGCAGCGTTATTATGCAAGGGGTTTAAGAAATTCTGTTGGGATAAAATGGATACGGGATGAATTATGGGTCACAAGCATGGGTCGTGATCTGATCGGCCCCGATAAACCGGAGGATCTATTTCTTAACGTAAGGGATAATGGCTATTACGGCTGGCCTTTTTATTTTCAATACAAAAAGAATATTTATCCTGATTTGCAATTCACAGATTCCGTTCGTGCGGCTTTTGTAAAACGGCCGGCTCTTGCACCTTGGGGATTCAAGGCCCATACGGCGCCGCTGGGTTTCGATTACTTTTCAAATTTTGCCGATACTATATTCAACAATTCATTTTTCGTGGCCCTGCATGGCAGCACCAGCGTGTGGAGACAGAGAGGGAATGCTATAGTCCAATTATTGCCTGGCGGAAAATACAGGGAAGTTGTCACTGGCTTTCTTCAGGGAAAAACAGAAGACAAGCGTTTTGGGCGACCTTGTGATGTAATCAAATGGGATGATCATTCTTTTTTCATAACCGATGATAAAAGGGGAGTAGTCTATTATGTGTGGAAAGAAAATAGCTTTTGAGATTATTTTCTTTCTTTTGTCTCACGAAAATTCGCATACATGAAGTTATTAGAAAACAAAACTGCAATCGTGACCGGCGCGGCTCGCGGCATTGGTGAAGGGATCGCCCTAAAATTTGCGGAGCATGGGGCTAATATTGCATTTACCTACATCAGTGATAGCAGTGCTGAAAAAGCGACTGCCCTGGAAGGAAAATTAAATAATCTCGGAGTACGTGCCAGGGCGTACAAGAGCAACGCCAGCGATTATGCGCAATGCGAAGCAATGGTGAACGACGTATTGAAAGAATTTAACTCAGTGGATGTTTGCGTAAATAATGCAGGTATTTCAAAAGATAATTTATTGCTGCGGATGACGCCGGAACAATGGGATGAAGTAATGCAGGTAAATTTGAAAAGTGTGTTCAACATGACTAAGCAAGTCATTCGGCCAATGATGAAGGCAAAAAGGGGCAGCATTATAAATATGAGCTCGATAATTGGATTGATGGGTAATGCGGGGCAAAGTAGTTATGCAGCTTCCAAGGCAGGCATTATCGCATTTACCAAATCGGTCGCCAAAGAATTAGGCAGCAGGAATATCCGTTGTAACGCTATCGCGCCGGGCTTCATTGAAACGGACATGACGGGCTACTTAAAAGAAGGTGAGCAGGCCGATAAATATAGAGCAGGAATCCCGCTGGGAAAATTTGGTACCGCTGAAGATGTAGCGAACGTTGCTTTGTTTCTTGCATCGGAAATGAGCTCTTACGTTACAGGACAGGTAATAAACGCAGACGGAGGATTATATACGTAACGTTCCTTAACCTATGTTGTGAGATGACAAATAAAGAAAAAACTCTTTTTGTACTGATCTTAATTTTTATAGCTACTTTATTTCTTCCCTGGTTCAAACTACTGAATATTTTTGCTGCGATAGTACTTGTTGTGTATGCCTTCTTCTTTAATTCATGGAATTTTTCCCGCTCCCTGAAAGAAAATTTTCGAAACCTGTGGAAGGAAAAATGGCAATTGCTGCAACAGAGAAAATACATTTTGTGGATGTTTGGATTCTTTTTAATGGTGGCAATTAGTGTCTTATTATCATCAAATTTCCATAAAGGACTTCGGTATTTAGATCCACGGTTACCACTCTTATATTTTCCGGCAAGCGTTGGACTTTTACAATTAAAAAGAGAATTTAAAGAAAAAGTTTTGCTGGGATTTGCCTGGCTCACTACTGCCGCAATTTTATTTTGTTTTTGCTGGGCACTGAACAGGTCTGAGTTTTTTAGAAAGCCTGCCTTCCTGTATAATGATTCGCTCACTGAGATTTTGGGCCAGCAATCAATTTATATTTCATTAATGGTTAATTTTTCTATTTATATTTTTTGTTACGTCATTTTCTATAAGAAATCCAGAGGACGTGGTTGGATCCTACTGCCAGCCCTGTTTCTCTTTACAATGAATTTTTTTCTTGCCAGCAGGGTGATGATTGTAACGTTTTATCTAGCACTTCTCGCTTTCGCTTTTTACAACATCATACTTAAAAAAAGATATTTAGCCGGCATGGCCATGGTGTTGGGTTTGGCGGTTTGTATTTTTTTGATCTTTAAATTCTTTCCAAAAACAGTAAACCGTTTCAACGAACTTGCCTTCACCGAATTCAATTACAGTAGCATGGGTCAGGAAAGCCATTACAACATGGAGGTGACTAAACAACAATGGAACGGCGTTAATTTCCGGTTAGCGGTGTGGCAATGTGGTTGGGAATTATTTTTAGCTCATCCACTAAAAGGCGTGGATATTGGCGATAAAAAAGATGCTTTACGCGATAAGTACAAGGAGAAGAATTTTCAATTTGCATTAAAAACGGGGAAGAATGTGCATAGCAATTACCTGGATATTTTATACAGTATGGGAATAGTGGGGCTGAGTCTCTTTATCATTGCCTGGATCGTGCTTCCCTTTATTTATGCGAAAAACAATAGTGACTGGTTAAGTATATTGATGATTTTAACTTTTTGTGCGGCATGGATTTCTGAGATCTATTTTGATCGAAGCCTTGGTGGAATGCTTACAGGTTTTTTTATCCCTTTCCTTCTTACGGACACAAAAAAAGAAAGATAGGTTCATTGGTTATCTGAGGTGTAGAGTTCAATTGCTGTTTCAGGTTCGCCAAAAAATTCAATCTGGCCGTTTTTCATGAACGCAACACGATTACAATATTTTCTTATTGTCTCCATCCCATGGCTCACAAGCACTACGGTTTTACCTTCAATCCAGGAGCTTTCAAAGACCTTAACGGCTTTTTCCTGGAACTTCATATCACCGACAGAAAAAATTTCGTCAAGAAACATAATATCTGCTCCGGCATTTACTGCAATGGAAAAGGCGAGACGGGCCATCATCCCTGAGGAAAAGAATTTAATCTTAGTGTCGACAAAATCCTGAATTTCTGCAAACTCGATAATCTTATCAAATAAAACATCCACTTCTTTAATTTTTAAACCAAGCACTGATCCGGAAACGTAAATGTTTTCCCGTGCTGTTAGCTCGTGACTCATTCCTACACCAAGGTTCATCAGCATCGTAGAGCCATTGATCTTAATAAAACCTGTATCTGTTGGATACACTCCAGCCAGCACTTTTGTTAGGGTTGTTTTGCCACAACCGTTTCGTCCAATTAACCCAACACAGTCTCCTTTCTTAATTTCAAGTGATGTTGTTTTAAGAGCTTCCACATCCTTTCTTCTTGGCGGATTGAATAAATTAAATAGACGATGTTTTACGGTGTTATGACTATCTTCTGAAATGTGAAATGTCTTGCTGATTTCTTTTGCCAGGATGGCCGTTCCGCTTTTCATAGGCTATAGTTTTTCGGCGGCTCTTGAGCCAAGCCTGTTTAAAAAAATGGTACCGATCAGCAACAAAATGATAGCATATCCAAGGTCAAATAGCATAAGTTGGAAATCCGGTTCCAATTTTTCCATCATTACCCTTCTTGCATTAATGATAATGCCGGCCATAGGATTTATATAATCAAAAGAAGGCAATGCTTGTCGGAATGTTGTTAGTTTATAGATTATAGGTGAAAGAAAAAACAGGAAAGAGGTGATAACCATCCAAATCTGAGAAATATCTTTTGCAACAATATATATGGTAGATAAGATGAGTGACATGCCGAGAGACAGGATGAATAAGTTTATAAAAACAATAATCATCCAGACATTCTGAACAGAGAAACCGGTTGATTGCTTTTCTAAGAGATTATAAAACACAAGGAACATAATGAAATTGAAAAAAAAGCCGATCGAGTTGCTTAAAAGCGTGGAAATATAGATTTCCAACTTATTCATGTTGCTATACTCATACAAATATTTCTTTACGCTCAGAATTTGTATAGTTCCTGTTGTTGACTCAACGAAAAAATTCCAAAGAATTAAACCGATAAAAAGATAAGAGGCAAAAGCGGGAATATTCTGTTTCAGAACGATTTGAAACGCCATATAGTAAATAACAATATCCATCAAAGGCTTGATCAGGGCCCACAGAAGACCCAGCCTGTTTTCATAGTAACGGAGCTTGAATTCTATCTTAGCCAGCAGCCAAAGCCTTTCAATTTTATTTGATCGTTTGAACCAATCATTCAGAATTTTAAGGATCATGATCTGCTATTAAGTAACCGGTAAATTTTATAAGCCACTGTCCGGGTGAGCTTATTTTTCTTTACCAGGGGAATCAATTTTTTTGCGAGGCGTCCACCGAAAGGAATTTTTTCTGCCAGGTAATAGTCAAGTGTTGGATTATCCAAAAAAATCCCCGGGCCATTCGCATTCAACAAGCCAAAAACTTCGGCCGCAAAAGTAGCGTAAAACTCTTTATGCTTATCAGCAATGTATTGTAGTAGTAAAAGTTTTTTTGTGTTTGAAACATTCCGGATCATAGAATCCGACCGCACTCTGTAATAAAATAGAATTTCAGGTAAAGCAATGCCATTGCATCCGGCCTCCAATAACGAAATAACAGTTTCAAAATCTTCCAATCCCTGGAATGGCATCTGTCCATCATTTCTTCCATGATCAAGAAAGGCCCTCCGCTTAAACAACAGCGAACTTGCGTTAATTGTATTATGATGTAAAATAACCGGAGGCTCTGGTGAAAATCCGGGCCATGTTCTCTCCGAACGGTCAAAATATTTTGTCCAGCAACCGGCAAATTGCACGTTATCATAGTTCTTAAGCACCTCGATCGCTTTAGAGTAGTACGCTGGATCAACTTTATCATCGGCGTCCAGAAAAGCCAGAAACTCTCCGCGTGCTGCTTCCGCGCCAAAATTTCGGGCATTTCCGAGCCCTCTATTTTCTATGTCCAATACCCGAAAATTCTCTTTTTGCCTGTAAGGCCTTAGTTTTTCTATACTCTTCTCATCTGAACTACCATCATTAACGATGATAATTTCTTTGTGCTCATATTTACATCGTATTATCGAACTGATCGTTTCATCAATATAGCGTCCCATGTTATAATAAGGAACCACAACAGACAGAAATCCTTTATCATCATCTGAAGTTGAATGATCGGCCACGGCGTTTGGTCTGGATCTGATGAAAGGAAATTTTATTAAAGAATGCTGATGGCGAATTAGTTTTTTGATTTCTTCATATTTTCTTTCATAAATTTTTTGCGGATTGTAAACTGAAATCACTTTGCTAATGGCTTTCTTAGACATTTGTGCCCGTTCTTCATTCGTTAACCCAAGAATTTTTTTGAGTTGAATAGCAAAACTTTCCGGCCTTTCATGATCAAATACAAACCCATCTTCGTTATTTTCGATGACTTCAAATTGTCCTCCTTGTTTTGAAACAAGCAATATTTTTCCCAAGGCCATCATCTCAAACACGGTGTACGGTAGATTGTCATTGGCACTCGGTATAATCACCACTTCTGCCTTCGACAAACGACGAGCGATGTCAGCTGGTTTTATTTTTCCTTCCAATTTTAATAACCCCTGTTCAATGTATTTTTCATACTTCTTTTTAATAACATCGCCCATGCTTTTCTGTTCGGGATGATAAACAATATCCTGTCCGCCTAAGAGGTGTAGTGGCCTTGAAAAACCATTATCCCATAGCTCTTTAAAATAATTAAGAAGATGAAAGGCGCCTTTTTGGATAGTGAGTTTTCCATAAAACACAATTTCACCTCCGTGATTTTGCGAATCTGCATGTTGAAATTCTTTTGCTGAAAAGGGGTTGGGAATGACTACGACATGTTGGTTATCTAATTGAAATCGCTTCGTAAGCTCCGCAAGCATGAAGTTGCTGGGTGAAACTAAAAGATCGGCTGCCTGGAGGCAGAAGCGCTCCATTTCGCAGATCCAATAGTTTGGATATTTATAAAGAGGAACCTGATTGTATTCCATGTAAAGAAAAGAAGGAGAATGCATTGTTATAATAACGGGAATATTCTTGCACCAATCATAGAGCAAATATTTGTATTGCAGCAAATAATAAGCAATACCGAGGTATTCCTGCGATTCTATGACGTCCGGCTTACCTTCCTTTTCGACGAAGTGTTTTACAATATGTGCAAATTCATAACTGATGTTGGTAACATGTCCCAGGAAACCAGAAGATCCTGTACGTGCGGGATTGAAACGAATGACCCGGAGGCCATCCGTTTTTGTTTCTATTTTAATATCATTTACAGAAGCATCATTTACAAACACAGAAACGGCATGACCCTGCTCTGCCATCATTACTGCAGTGGTTGCACTATAAGTTCCTATGCCACCACCAAAGAAAGGAGGGAATTCTGTGGTTAGTAACCAATACTTCAATTCTTGTATTTTTTTACATTGTCATTGAATAAGGACCGGAAAGTTCGTTTACCCATGATCACTTTCAAAATATGGCCGAAGCGCTTGTACCAAAGGGGCAAAATTTCATATTCGTTATTATAAAAGTTCAGTAATTGTCCAATTTGTCTTTTGTACCGGGTATCCGATGCGTTATAATATAGATGATAGTTATTTAGCGAAGTGAGCTGCTCCTCCAGTAATTCTATTTTAGAGAGAAGCTCTTGTTCTTTTAATATGAGAGATTTATTCTCGCTGAGCAAATGATAAGTTTGAGGCAAATCTTTCTGGATGACTTCATCTGCTTTTTGAACACTATCCAGAACGTCACCT
>JGI24806J26614_1000925_pt1 | contig 10019 bp, 9 predicted proteins | sample Kansoi200umMDA_FD_26614 | JGI IMG/M metagenome (IMG submission 26614) | reverse complement strand
AATTAATTATCTCTTATCTTAAGAATGTCTGAGATGCAGGATTTGGTTTTGACAAAATCTCGCTGATATTATTATTATTATTATTATTATATTTTTTGATTCTATTTTTGCTCCACCTATGTTATCAATCTCACTATCACTAATTTGGAGTCCCTAATCTGCAGTGAAGTTGCGATTATCTTAAATTACTGTTCAGTGCACAATAAACAAATGTAATGTTTTTATCACTAGAGTTGACATCGTCATTCTTATGATTATTATTACCAAGCACAGATAATATTGTCTTACAAATTATTTACACAACCCTTTTGTTATATATATTGTTAATAAATAATAACTTCAAATTTGAAATGCAGTGGATAATATTTAGCTATTTTCTATTTTTGTGACAATCTTTATTATTAGTACAGATTCTATCACCATGACCTTGGATACATATTTTAAAGATAATACTACCTTTATATCACATCTAAAAACTATCATCAAACGATATCAACAATATGTCTTCAGAAAAAGGGCTGGTTATTGTTTATACAGGCAGAGGAAAAGGTAAAACTACTGCGGCATTAGGAATAGTGTTACGGTCAGTGGGGCACGGTTATAAGGTTGGAATGATTCAGTTTATCAAGGGTGAGTGGTACTATGGCGAACTTTCAAGCTCGAAGAGACTAGAACCGGAATTTGAAATGATAGCAGCAGGTAAAGGATTTGTTGGAATTATTGATGACGACCACCCTACAGAGGCTCATCAAAAAGCAGCAAAAGAAGCTGTTGTACTGGCAAAAATGAGGCTATCATCTGGCGCATACGATATAATCATATTGGATGAAATAAACTATGCTGTAAAGTTAAATTTGGTGTCACTAGAAGATGTTCTTGAGCTAGTCGAAATGAGGCCTAAAAAAACTAGCTTGGTTCTAACTGGTAATTATGCTCCCGAAGAGATTATTGCTGTAGCGGATCTCGTGACTGAAATGAAGGAGATAAAGCATCCATACCGATTTGGTATCAAAGCCAAAAAGGGAATTGATTATTAATTCATTTTATAATCGTATTGTTTTCCTTGCAAGTTTTAAATTTTTCCGCAATTATATAATTACAATCAATTTCAATTTATGATATTAAGTGAGGGCAACCTTAAAGTATCTCATTTGTTCGGTTTACCTTTACAAATGACTACTGCCGAGATTAAACGACTTCCAGATGCCGGTGATATTGTTGTTGCAACTATTAGGGAAATAACAGGTCACGGAGCTTATGTCATTCTAGATGAATATAATGATATGACTGGCTTTCTGCACATATCTGAAATTGCAACAGGCTGGATTCGTAATATTGAGCGTTATGTAAAACCCAAACAGAAAGCAGTATTAAAAGTAATCAGAGTAGACAAAGCCAGGGCAGAGGTTGATCTTTCACTCAAGCAAGTTTCCGGGGAAGAGCGAAAATCCAAGTTAATAGAAGTGAAAAAGAATGAAAAAGCCTCTGCTTTTATGGAGATTATAAAAGTAAAAGCACAGATTAACGATTTACAGATTAAAGAAATAGAAGATAAAATACTTCAAAAGTATGATTATGTATATGATGTTTTTGAAACAGCAGCGAGAAAGGGACTTGATGCAATTCAAAATCTAGATTTACCCGAGGCAGTGATGAAGGCTATCGAAGAGGAAAGCAGCAAGATACAGATACCTCGGGTCGAAATTAGAGGAATACTAGAAGTATCTTTAAAGAAATCCGACGGCATCGAAGTGATCAAAAATATATTATCGGCTGCTGAAACAAGCAAGAGCAATGCTCATATCAATATTTCTTATATTGCTGCTCCAAGATATAGAATAGTAGTATCAGCAGATAATTTTAAGGTAGCCGAGAAAGCGTTGAATAATATTGTAGAGAAGATTCGAAATGCTATCGAGAAACAGCGAGGAACTTTTGGTTATATCCGTCAAGAATCTAAGAAAGCTCATCAAGGATAGAACAAATGAAACATCTTATCCGAAAGTGTTCTGCATGTAATAGATATACCCTCAGACAGCAATGCCCAGAATGCAACGCACCTACAATTGATCCCCATCCTGCAAAATACTCACCAGATGACAAATATGTTAGATACAGGATTGCAGATCGTTATAGTCAAATAGACACTGAATATCCTACTAAATTACAGGATGATCTGTAATATATGATATTTTTGAAATAACTGTAGATAATTAATTTTCAATAAAACTTAATTTAGAATATAAAAATGGGGCTTTTTTGAGAGGATTTTATTTATATGTTTCGAGTATTGTCGACAAAGTAGTGCGGGATAAGTTCTTTGATGTCGAAGATTTAAAGCCTAGGCGATACCATACAAATCGAAAAAAAATAAAAAAATATTCCAGTATAGGTCAAAAAAATTAGAGATAAATTAAGAACGAGGCAGATTATAAGTTATAATTATCTATTGGATTCAATATGAATAAAATTCAACTTACATTCTATTACAAATAGGAAATTGCAACTTACTGACTAGTATTGTTATTGTCTACAATCGTTCTATTGGTCATATTCATTGAATTAGTGCTTGGTGTAGCATTGATAACAAATTCGGCTGCCGTGCTTTTGGCATTGTCTCCAGCAGTGCGTGTTATATTTAGCACAGAGTCAAGTGAGGAGTTACTAATACTCTGATTAGTCATTAGATTCGTTGCATTTGTCATTTGAGTTTCTTGTGCCAGAGCCTGTTGTAAGAATGGACTAATAGCCAAAAGCGATGATGCTACGATTACTGCCAAAGAAGCGATTCCAGAAAAATATACAGAATCCATATGATATTTTTTATTCATCAATAAATAAAGACTTCGCATGAAATTTATAAATTTCTACCTTCTATTCTAGGCGAAAGTATTAGATACAACGACAATAAGAGTATTTCTTCTCAATGCATTAGATAGACAGTCACATCACATACTGATATAATTTAATATTCTCGCATCACTAAACTAGATCTATTCCAGAGAGATGATTTAACAAAATAATAAAAAGATGGAGGATGTATCTGAACTTCTATTACTCCAGACACATGCGAATATTTATTTTATCTTCCTATACAAAGTCCACTAGGATTGCTTATCTCACAATTGTTGTCAGTAAAGCTGTTTGAATTCACGTTTGTAGCTAAACCATTAGCATTGTTCAAATCAACCGTGTTTCTAAGGACATTGTTGAACTGTACTTTGTCGTTACTACTTTGGGCATCAACAAATACTCCATTTTCACTTTCTAGTATATTATTAGTAGATATCGTCGAGTCACGAGTATTTACAAATGTAACCCCAGCCAACTGATTGCCAGAAATCAGGTTTTCATCTAATTGAAGACCGGTACTTGAATGCGATGCCACTCCAATACTATTTGAATTAATCATATTTTGCATTGCTTGCAAGTCTTCTGTACCTGTTGAAAAGAGTGCAATTTGATTTCCTCTAAGGGTCAAAGATGTTATTATTGTACCTTTAGCACCTGACGTTAAAATTCCTGCTTGGTATTGCTCTATTGTTCCTGGACCTTCAATTCTTACACGATCCTCGTTACCTACAGATATGCCTACTTTTGAACTGTCTGGACCTGGACCTCTTATTGTATGACCGTTGAGTCTTATGGTTGTATCATCGTCACCTACAATCAAACCATCTCCGCTACAATTCAAGTCTGAATTCAATTCAACAAGTCCTTCAACAACTTGTCCGCATGCAGCATTAGTAACAGGCGTTCTTGCTTCTGTTTGTTGGTCTGTTTGTTGACCTTGTTCTTCCTGTGTTTGTTGTACTTCTTCTTGTGCCATTGAGGATAATGGTTGCATTGTTAGACCACCTATCACTGCAAATGACACTATTGTCGCTACCATGTATGCCATTATAGTTCGTTTCATTCAGAAGACTATTTTGAATTAAACTATTTATGCTATACTCTTATTTCTATTGTAACTAAGTATTTACGCTATTAATTGTAACTATCTATTAGTATAACTAGTCGTTCTACTACAGTAACTATCTATCATAATCCATACTAACTAACTTATAGTGATAAGTTCGATGAACCACGATGCACCTATTTTCTTCAATCATAGAGAGAGAAAATATAGATTTCATCATAGGATATTAGACAGTCATTAACCAAAGATATCATTACTATTCTACATTAACGATTGGGTTCATTAATATTAACAATATTGAAAATTCTTTTTTACATAACTACTACTTGATTATTCCGAATATCATAGCTGTGCTCATAGTAAATATATATTATAAATAAAAAATTAAGACAGCATTATTAGTATATTTAAATGAAGATAATAGTCTACCATCCTTTATTTATATTATTCTGATATACTTATTTATATCTATATACATATTGTATATACTAGTTCATCTTCTCTCAATGACTTTTTCTGGAAACTTTGAAGCAAGAAGAAATATAAAGAAAATAAGAAAGGATAAGGAATTAGATGAATATTGCCATTGCCGGAGCAGGGGTGGCTGGTAGCTATCTTGGACATTTACTGCAAAAGCGAGGTCATATGGTAAGCGTCTTTGAATCGTCAAATAAAGAAAGCCATTGGCCTGTATGCGCATGGGGAGCGTCTAGAAATGTTCTTGAAAAGTTTTCAGATCAGGCTGGTCTCAATTTTGAAAATTATATTTTTCATGTAGGCAAAACACTGAGGATGGAGCTTCCAAATGATAAAAAAGAATATTTGGATTTGAAAGGTTTAGTTACATATAATAAACAAAAATGGGAGCAAGATCTTCTAGAAGGAATTACAATTAAGTATGGTGTGAAATGCAGCCCGGAATCTTTTCCCTTGGAGGAGTATGATTATGTACTTGATTGTACGGGGCTACATCGTACACTTTTACCAAAATCGAAGCAAGACTTTCTGATACCTGCGTATGAATATATGGTAGAAAACGTTCATGATGAAGAGGATTTTTATGTGATAGGATATAAAGGAGCTAGGGGATATTTCTGGTATTTTCCACTTGATCATAACAGGGGGTACGTAGGCGCCGGCGATATTGATAGGAAATACTACGGTATTGCGGAATTTTTTAGTCAGAAGCCAGCAGTTAAAATTGTGAAGAAAATAGGAAGACCCATACGCCTATCTCCTCCCAAACGGATGGAACCATTCTACCAGGATAACGTAATAGGGGTAGGCGAATCTATTGGATGCGTTTTCCCTATGTTAGGAGAAGGAATAATTCCTTCCTTACTATGTTGCGATATTTTCCTCGAAGTCTTTGACAAAAGTGAATCCAAATTCGATTTCAAGCAGTATCGAAAGAAGGTGCTCCATAGATTTGACTATTATGATAATGTTTACAGAATTGTCAGATTAAAAATGGATGGCACTTTAAGTACAATCAGGCATGTAAATTTGTTGATGAGTATGTATAGGAACATGAAGAAAGAAGAGCAGCGTTTTGGTTTTGAAATTAGCTTTGATAAAATGAATAGGCTTCTTAATGCATTATAATAATACTTACCATCTTCTCCTAAAGAAAAGCTTTTAGATTAGTAATTAGCTCCTTTAGTTTCAATTTCTCATTTATCTTTCGGTGTATACATATATAGTATGATTTATTCTCTGTACCATAATTTATGTACTGTTTGGGTCACATAGATATTTATATAATTAAAGATTTACTGACTATAAGTAATCAAGTAATTAGCTCCGTTAAAATAAAATGATGAGATCCATATATGTATGCTTTAAACGTCAAGGCAAGTCTGATTAGTCAGGAGAAATATGCAGTTTTATTTATTTTCTCGGCCGCTTCTCTAATAAGAATTGTTCCAGAGCTGCTTGCGTATCCTTATCCGATAGGATACGACGTTATCAATTATTACATTCCAGTCGTAACGAATTTTGATAAATTCTGGTCTACGATCTCTGGGCAATTTCCATTTTACGTTTCGTTGCTTCATGTTATCAACACTGCTTTTTCTATTTCTCCTCATTTTGTTGTTACAACATTTGCTATCATAACATATGGTATTTTCGGAATTTCAATTTTTTTTATTGGACGCAAAATTTTGAAAATTGATATCAGTCACAGTATTTATTTGGCATTCTTCATCGTATTCCAATTAACTGTACTTAGAACAACATGGGATCTTCATCGGGATTTATTCTCTCTCTCAACTATGTTCCTAATGTTTTCGCTGATTTACGATAGAAAGCAGACCAACAACAGGATTATTATTGCAGCTTTAATTCTTTCCGCAATTACAGCAATGTCTGATAGAATGGTAGGATTACTATGCACAGTCTCTCTACTAATCTATACTTTTACTGTTAAAAATCGATTAACAATTCTATGTTCAGTTGTTTGTACATTTTTCTTTGCCATCTCATTAATCCATGGATACAGTATTCTCTATAGTAATACAATAGAGTCACTCAAGACTCTACCGCAAACTATTACGCCTACATTCTATAATCCAACGAATCTTTTAATTTTATTTCTTGTTTATAATGGCCTGGTTACGCCAGTAGGAATGATTGGCTTCAAACTTGCGAGGAATAAATTGCTTAAAATCCCATTGCTAATCTCTGTTACAGGAGCGTTTTCTTGGTTAATTTTCCAAGATTTAGAATTGTTAGTTGCTGACAGGTGGATCATTTTATGCGGCATTTTTCTCTCTATTTTTGCTGGCTATGGCATTATTCAGTTAACTCAAAAAAAAAATACAAATGTTGCAAAGATATTAGCATCTTCATTTCTTTGTATTGTTGTTGCAGTAGGAATAATATATGCAGTAATGCCTTATGATGGATTTTCTGTGTATGGCATTGTAGGCAAATATATTCAGAACTTTGTACCACTTACAATGCAATTTAACTCACTCGATATCTCTCATAATGATAATCTAATAGATGTGATTTCTTGGATAAATAAGAATACAGATCCAAATTCATTAATCATAGGGGCAAAGCACTGGCGAGGCTGGATGGAAATTAAATTACTAGATAATAGGGTTTATCTATCTTCAGACGATATATATGGATTATATAGAAGTTTAGCAAACAAGCAGGTAAATATCTATATGATAACGACCAGCGGAACACAACAACAACCATTTGAAACAAAATTCAATAATATAGAGATAGTTTACTCAGATCATCTATTTAATTTATTTAAAGTTAAATAGATGCTAGGAGAATATTTTTAGCCCTTGTAAATTAAGGAGTGCTCGAATTTTGAATTCTAGGATATGAACTTATTCATCATTGCCTTATAGCATAGACCAAAAGAATAGCCTCTCTAACTAAAGTCTCTACTATGGTATACTGAACAATATTATTAGATATATAGGTAGATCAATATACTAACATAAACGTTCTTAGCATATGTATAATAATAAAGTTGTCTCTTTTAGTGTCTGTTGATTGGGAAAGAGGAGTTCTATCATAGATACAAAAAAATATAATCAAACAGAAGTAAAGCTTTCTCAATTATTACTGGGTGGTTGATTTGTCACTTAAGGGTCTTACAGTTGCCATAACAGCAAGCCGTAGAGCATTAGAGCTAGCTCACCTGATAACGAACTTTGGAGGCATACCTTATATTTCACCTACAGTTGGTATCGAGTCAAATATGGACAAATCCAAGGAAGCTGAGGAATTTATAAAGAAAATAATAGAAGATAAATTAGATTATGTGATTTTTATGACTGGACCCGGAGTATACTCTCTTATATCCGCCGCCAAAAAACTACAAATTGAAAGTGATGTCATTGAGGCTTTGAAGCGGACAATTGTTGTTGCAAGGAGTTTAAAGCCAAAGATCGCTTTGGCTAAGTATGGAATAAAGACCGATATGGTACCTGACGAAAATACAGCCGATGGAATAGCCAAGATGCTAAAGAGCATCGGCATCCAGGGAAAGAAGATTGGTGTCCTTTGGCATGGTTCATATTTTCCTGTATTCAGCAATGAAATGTCTGCAGCAGGAGCAGAGATAGTTGAATGTTCCACCTATACGTACTCTTTTGATCTCAAAGAGAGTGGCGCCAAAATTCTTGATGAAATGGGATTCAAATACATTTATCCTGACCAAGATAAGGTGATCAAGCTGATAGAGGCTATAAACAAAGGAGATATTCATGTAATAACATTTACAAGTCCGCCGTCTGCTAGAGACCTTCTCAAGATAGCGGAAAGTATTAAGATGAAAGAGCCTTTGCAACTTTCACTTAACAACAATGTTATTGTGGTTGCAATAGGACCTTCTACTAAGAAAGCACTTGAAGAGTACACCATTCAGGTGGATGTTATGCCACAAATATACAAGATGGGACCAATGGTCAAGGCGTTAACCAATTACCTTAACCAATCCTACATTCCAAAGAGAACGAGAAAACCCGGATAACACAAACGACGACGATGACGACTCTGTTAGGTTAACGTAACAATTACTTTTTACGGTTCTAACTTCTGCAATCACTTCCTTATTATGATAGTTAACAAATAGATTGAGCCAATTTCTCAAATGGATTAGTCTGCACTTCTCTTTTCTGCATTGAAAGTAAACTTGACCTACCTTTTTTTACCAAAAAGCCACCACAATAACAACAACCATAACCACCACATGAAAGAAGGTTAGAAATCTTATCTTTTAAGAGTTTCTTCTCATTATTCTTCTTCTTCTCGGGTTGTTGTTGGCTAATATATATGGTTCTATTCTCGTAAATGTAATTAGGGAAATATGATGTTATGAGTAAAGTGCAGTTCCGTTTGGGAAGAATCTGATGCTGCTTCCATCTTCATAGTATACTTCGGTTGAATTGACAAAATGATAGTCTCACAGCAATTAGAGTTATCAGAATTCTTCTAAAGTTTCTAGGTTCAAGCAAGAAAGAGAGTTAATGGCGGGGTCCAGTAGGATTAGGTCCCCGCATGTAGAAAGGTTCTGTTGATTTTCTTATTTAGCCTTTTTCTTTTATATCATAGGGTTTAATTTTAATTTTGAATATGCAGATCATCCTTTTTATCTAACAAAGACACTGTCTCACATATTCTTTCTATATCATTCATGCAATAGACTAAAAGTTAATTTTATATGTCATTGAACACTCTAAACAGACGTGCACTATATTGACGGCGAAGGCAGTATTATTGTGCCTAAACCCGTCAGACCTATAATTGATTATAAAGAAACATCATTAGGCAATAAGAAGGGAGCCAAAAGAGAATTTCGTTATGGAAATTTGCATATTAGAGAATATGATGATAATTATACTGTTCACAGGGATAATATAGATCCAAAGGAGGATGCACTAGGACACTTATTAGCAGATGCCCCAGAGTATTTGGCCGGTAGCATTTCTGCGGCATTTGTTGGATATAAAGTTGGTCAAGAAATATATGATAGAAGCAGAGCAAAAGGGAAGAATCAGAGAACTGCTTTATATGACGCAATATTGGCTGGATGTCTCGCAGCTTCAACTGCAGGCTCAGTTTCTTCTTATATTGTCACTAACACCATTAGAAAAAATAGGAGAACCTAGACCAAATGGAGAGCCCAGCTCAAGTGCCAGAACAAATTTCTTCTTTAGAGGAGCATTTTAGTAAGCAAACTGCAGTTATTCCAAAAGAGCCATCAAAAATCCATCTTGCAAGAATATTACTTAAATTATTACCAGTAGCATTTAAATTTAGAAGAGACAGGCGTAAATGGGTAAAACAGGAAGGAAAAAATATTGATGAGAAAAAATATAGAAAGCACGCAGAAAAGGCCCTTAAGGCTTTCATTGAACTTGGTCCTTCTTACATTAAGTTAGGACAGTGGCTCTCAACACGAGCTGATATTTTGCCACAGCCTTATCTTGATGTATTAGCAAAACTGCAAGATGAAGTTCCTCCAGCCTCATTCTCAGAAGTAAAATCAATGGTAGAAAATGAATTAGGAGACATTCAACATGTATTTGATGAATTTAATACATCAGCACTTTCTGGTGCAAGTCTC
>JGI24806J26614_1000924_pt1 | contig 10020 bp, 5 predicted proteins | sample Kansoi200umMDA_FD_26614 | JGI IMG/M metagenome (IMG submission 26614) | reverse complement strand
CCGGCCAAAATGTTTTAGTTGATACCTTATCGGATGGTTCTGTAATTACTTTGAATAAAAGATCAACAATTACATATCCTTCCAAATTCAAAGGCAACACCAGGGCTGTTGCTTTAAAAGGGGAGGCCTTCTTTAATGTGGCGCCGGATAAGAAAAAACCATTTATCATTTCAGTAAATGATGTGCAGGTAACTGTAGTGGGAACATCTTTTAATATTAAAAGTGAAAATGGTAATACAGAGGTTGTCGTGGAAACCGGTATTGTACGTGTAACAAAATTTGGTAAGACAGTGGAATTGATTGCCGGCGAAAAAACAATTATGCATGCAAACGATAGCAATGCCACTAAAGAAAAAGTGACTGATAAACTATACAATTATTACCGAAGCAAACTATTTGTTTGTGAAGGTACTCCTTTATGGAAACTGGTGCAGGTGATAAATGAAGCCTATGATGTCAATATTGTTATTGGAAGAAAGGAATTAAATGATATGAAGTTGACAACTACATTTAATAATGAATCCCTTGACCAGATACTGGAAGTTATACGCCTCTCATTTGATGATATAACAATTACTAAAAAAGAAGACGGACAGATCATTTTAGAATAACACAGATTACAATCCATGAAATTCATTACAGTTTTTAATCTCATCATCTTTTTCTTTTTTCTTAATACGGCAATTAACGGCCAGGCCAATTTGCAAAAAAATATTTCGCTGGAAGTAAACAAACAACGTCTTGATAATGTGCTTGAAATATTGAGCAACAAAGGCGATTTCTATTTTTCTTATAATTCCAGCATAATTAAAAAAGATAGCCTTGTTAGTTTCAGGGCATCTAATAAAACAGTAAAAGAAATACTGTCGCTTCTGTTTAACACTACTTATGAGTTTAGAGAAAGTGGTAACTATATCATCATTCGTAAAGCGCCAATAAGAATGACACTGGTGACACAAAAGGGTGTAACCGAAGAAAAAATTTATTCAGTAAGTGGTTATGTGTACGATGAACAATCCGGCGCTGCTATTAATGAAGCCAGTATCTATGAAAAAACGATCCTGGCTTCGGCCATGTCCAACGAAGAAGGGTTTTTTAAAATAAAACTGAAAAGCAGTAAATCTGGTACGGCAGAGCTGACGGTGAGCAAAGAATTTTATGAAGACACGACAGTGAAAATTCAACCCCGGTTTGATCAGCAACTTTCTATTACAATGATGCCGATTGAATTGCCGGGTAGTACTGAGGTAATTACACCGGAAGATTACCTGACACCTGATTCGTTGAAAGTAATTGCTGATACAACTCAAGCTGCTAACTCATCTGTTATAACTGATTCCATCAAAGTACAGCAAACTGGTGTAGGAAGGTTTCTGATCTCCGGAAAGCAAAAAATACAAAGCCTTAATTTAAAAAACTTTTTTGCCACCCGCCCTTTCGAGGTTTCAGTAGTTCCGGGATTGAGCACTCATGGACAGTTATCTTCACAGGTTGTCAATAATTTTTCATTGAACATATTCGGCGGATACACTGCCGGAACAAACGGTCTTGAATTGGGCGGCCTATTTAATATTGATAAAAAAGAAGTAAAGTATTTCCAGGCTGCAGGTTTATTTAATTCAGTTGGTGGAGAAGTAAAAGGTGTGCAGCTTGCCGGTATCAATAACCTTGTGCAGGATAGTGTGGAAGGCATGCAGGCAGCTGGTATCAATAATTTTGTGACAGGAAAAATGAGCGGTTTCCAGGTTGCGGGAATTTATAATCATGTTTCAGACAGTGTAAAAGGTGTACAGATTGCAGGTGTTGGAAACTTTTCAAAGGAAAAAGTAAGTGGAGTACAGATAGCAGGTGTATCGAACATTAGCAATAGAGAAATGAATGGGGTACAAATAGCCGGCGTTATTAATTATACAAAAAAATTAAGAGGCGTTCAGATCGGGCTTATCAATATTGCCGATACCTCAGCAGGATATAGTATCGGGTTGATCAATATTATTATCAAAGGTTATCACAAACTCAGTTTTTCTGCTAATGAAATACAAAACTTTAATGCGGCCTTTAAAACAGGGAATTCAAAATTGTACAGCATTCTCCAGGCTGGCCTGAATGCAAGTGATAGTAACAAGGTCTATTCTTTTGGTTATGGATTGGGTAGTGAATTGTCTTTGAATAAAAAGAAAACATTCTCCATTAATCCTGAACTGAGTTGCCAGTACCTCTATCTCGGTTCATGGGACTATACCAATCTTTTAAACAGGTTCAATCTCAACTTCAATGTAAAGCTTGGAAGATATGTGTCTTTATTCGCTGGTCCATCTTATTCAGTTTATGTCACTAACCAGGACTTTGGTTTTAATGGCTACCGTTTCCCTATTCCTCCTTCGGATTATAATACCACAAAATTCAGCAATAAGGTAACGGGTTGGTTTGGATGGAATGCAGGAATTAATTTCTTCTAAAATAATGTTAATGCATAGGGGTAGGGACTTCTTTAGTTGTTATACTCTCAAACAATTATTCAAAACCACTAAAGAAAAAGAAAATGAGATTTGTTTTCGGGTTCGCCTTATCCTTATTATTCATTTCAGTACAGGCTCAATATTCACAGAAATTCCGTGGTACGGTAACAGACCAGGTGCTGCAACAGCCGCTTGCCGGGGCAACTATAACAATCAGTCCACTTGGTAAATCAGTTCTCACTGACGATGCCGGTGCCTTTCGCTTCAGCAATATCCCTGTTGGTTCATATCGGATAAGTATTTCCTATACCGGGTTTAAAGAAGGTGTATTGGAAAATATTGCTGTTAACTCCGGTAAGGAAACAGTTATTAATGTTTCATTGGAGGCGATCATCCATACTGAAACGGCAGTAATTATAAAAGCTGGCAGCAAAAAAAATAAACCACTTAATGATATGAGTGCTGTAAGTGCAAGAGCTTTTACAGTGGAGGAAACTCAAAAATATGCAGCAGCAGTGAATGATCCATTACGCATGGCTACGGGATTTGCAGGTGTGTTCGCGGCTGATGATGGAAATAACAGCATTGTTATCCGTGGTAATTCACCAACTGGTTTACTATGGCGTATGGAAGGAATGGATATTCCTAATCCAAATCATTTTGCTACACCTGGTAACAGTGGTGGCGGGATTTCGATATTAAGTTCTCAGTTGCTTTCAAATTCAGATTTTGTTACTGCAGCCTTTGCAGCAGAGTACGGCAATGCAATAAGCGGGGTGTTTGATCTCAGGTTGAGAAAAGGTAACAATGAGAAAAGGGAATACACATTGCAGGCAGGAGTACTTGGGTTAAATGCCTCCATGGAAGGGCCATTCTCAAAAAAATACAAAGGCTCTTATCTTATAAATTACCGTTATTCCACACTGGCATTGCTTTCGAAAGTTGGTGTTTTAGCAGATGATGGCGCTACTAATTTCCAGGACCTGTCTTACAATTTTTATTTGCCAACCAACAAACTTGGCGCATTTACATTTTTTGGTTTTGGCGGATTGAGCGATCAGAAATTTAATGCAGATGAAGATTCGTTAAAATGGGAAAGTAAAAGTGACAGGTATTCTTATACATTTTTATCCAATACCGCCATGACAGGTATAACGCATTCTATTCTGGTGGGTAATAAACTAAATATCAAATCAGGTATTGGCATTTCAAAAACCAAGGTCGGTTATGATGAAAATTATACGGAAGATGACTATACATCAACCGGCACGTACTTTGATAAGTATAAAACCAATAAATTAATTTTTAATTCAACGCTCAATTATAAATTCAGTAACCGACTTAACCTGCGTGCAGGTATCATTGGTGATCTGATCAAATACAATTTTTACCGGCTTTCCAGTGAGCATGAAGGTGATCCATTAGAGGAGGATCTTAATTCTTCCGGAAAGACATTCACACAGCAGGTATTTGCACAATGGCAGTATAAGCCATCTAATAATATCTCGCTGAATGCAGGCCTGCATTATTTCCGCCTGGATCATAATAATACTTCATCTGTTGAACCACGTTTTTCTGCTAAATGGAATATTAATAACAAGAGTAGTGTTGCAGTAGGCTATGGCCTGCACAGCCAGATGCAAACATTGAGTGTATATTTTGCAGAACAAAAACTAGCGGATGGAACTGTTTTGATGCCTAATAAGAACCTGGATCTAACAAAGTCGCATCATTATGTTTTCTCTTACAGTTACAGGTTGACCAAAAATTTATCAGCCAAAGCAGAATTGTATTACCAGCAATTGTTCAATGTGCCGGTCAGTATTTACGACAGCAGTTCCTTATCAACATTGAATATCCTGAATGATTATATAGTTGAGCCAATGGAAAATAGAGGAAAAGGTAAAAATTATGGGGTGGAAATTTCTTTAGAACGTTACTTGAAAGATAATTTCTATCTCACACTGAACAATTCATTCTATCAATCAAAATACACAGCTAAAGACGGAGTGGAAAGAAATACTCGGTTCAATGGAAATTATCTTGTTACGTTGATCACCGGGAAAGATTTTATAGTTGAGAGAAAATCAAAAATATTTGGTGTCAACCTGAAAACGATCTATGCAGGTGGACTTCGCACTACTCCGATTGACTTTGATGCATCACAACAGCAAGGCTATACAGTGTTTAAAGAAAAAGAAGCTTACAGTTTGCAAAATGCTGCTTACTTCCGGGCCGATATTGGGATCAGTATGAAATGGAACAGGAAACATTTTACCAGCACTTTATCACTGGATATACAGAATGTCACCAATCGCTTGAATGTATTTGGTCAATGGTATGATAGTGAGAAAAATAAAATTGTTACAAGTTATCAGACCGGGGTAATACCTATTCTGAATTACAAAATAGAATTTTAAAATTTATCAAAAACAGAAATCGAATAAAAATGAAAAAACTATTTATTATGTTAGCAGCAGCCGCAGCATTATTGACAGCACCTTCCTGCAAAAAAGTAGTAGGAGAGGGAGATCTGCAAACAGAAACCCGTAACATCACAGATTTTTCTGGGGTATCATCAAGTATTGGGGGAAAGGTTTATTATAAAATTGATCCTGTTTATAAAGTTGAAATAACAGCACAAAGGAACATACTCGATGTAATACAAGCCACTAAAATAAACGGGCACTTGTTATTAAAAGTGAAAGATGGTGTACGTATAAAATCAAATGAAGAGATAACAGTCTTTATCACTGCTCCAACTGCAGATTACTTTCATTTGAGCGGTACCGGTGATCTGATGGTAACAGGGAATATCAGTGCAACAGATCTCGACATGAGTATAAGCGGTACCGGGAACCTTACAGTGCCTTTTGTATCGATTGGGGACAAAATAAAAGCGACGATCAGTGGGTCTGGAAATATCAACGTATTGGCGGGGTCAGCTAAAAACGAAGAGCTAAAAATTAGTGGCAGTGGTAAATTATTATTGGAAGGTGTTGCTGCAGAAAAAGCAGAAGCAACGATCAGCGGCTCGGGCGATATTAAAATAGACGTATCGAAATCACTTGACGCGACAATTAGCGGAAGTGGTTCAGTTTATTATCGTGGGAATCCGCTGATCAGTACTGATATTTCAGGTTCGGGAAGGGTGAGGCCGTTATAACTCAAACTCCCAAACAGTGTGATACACACCGTACTTTTCGATATAGGTTAAAAATGCATTGTAAAAAACATCTGCCCCGATAGTAGCGCTGTCGCCAACAACAAAGAGCTGTTCTTTTGCACGGGTGATCGCAACATTCATACGACGATAATCTTTTAAAAAACCAATATCGCCATCATCGTTGCTGCGCACAAGTGATATAATAATGTTTTCTTTTTCCTGTCCCTGGAAACTGTCAATGGTACTGACGCGGAGTTGTTTTGGCAAAAGTTCTTTTGCCGCGGCTACTTGTCCTGCGTAGGGTGAAATAAATGCTGTCTTCAACGGATCTAGTTCCTCTGTTTCCAATATTTTTTGAACGATAGCTAACTCACCTTTATTTTGTAAGCTGCTGCCATCTGCACCATATTCTTCCTGATAACCCGAACCTGCCGTGTCGATAAAAGTTATATGCTCACCAGTATTTTGTAAATGTGCAGGGCTCAACAACTGGTTATTGTAAAAATAATTACTGCTGAATCCTGCAATTACTTCTTTCATTCGATATTGCGTGTTAAGAAGGAAAACAGTATCAACAGTTTTGATTGCTACTTCGAGTATCGAACGATTAAATCCAAGACCTGCGGCTTCATAGCTTAATACGGTTGGAGGTAGTTGCCAATGATCGCCTGCTAACACGATCTTTTCTGCTAATGGAAGTATACACCATGCCAATGGTTCAATACATTGACCTGCCTCATCCAAAACGAGTGTATGAAAATGAAGATGATCAACCCCGGCATCATATATTCCAATCGGCGTTCCTGCGATCACATCCGCTTCTTCAAATAATTTTTCTTCGTTGTAAGTCTGTAGTTTTTTTATTTCAGTTCTTATATTTTTTACTTCTTTGAAAAGGAGCTGACGCTGTTCTCTTTCGGCTTTGCCAAAACTTCGTTTGTACTTCAGCGCCATCTTGCGAAACCCTTCAGCTCTTTGTCTTAATTGCTTGATCTCCTTTTGTTGTTTGCTATTGCTCAGTCTTCCTTCGGGAGTATGAGTAAAGATGGTTTCATCTGCTTTGCTCGCATTACCTACTCTTAATAATTTCACGCTTTGCTGAATCAAACCTTTGGCTATATTATCAACTGCTGTGTTACTTGGAGCAGATACTAATATTTTTTTACCTTGTCTGATCAATTGTATAATGGCTTCGATCAGCGTAGTGGTTTTTCCTGTTCCGGGCGGACCATGTACAATAGTTACCTGTTCGCTTTCTGTGATGGCTATAACTGCTTGTTGCTGGCTTTCATTCAAATCCCTGTTACGAAAGCTCAGAGAATTATTTTTTACTGTTGGTGAACTGGGGGGTATTGTTTTATCATCATGTAACTGTTCAAATAATTTGAATAGTGATTTATTGTTCTCTAATTCATTCAACACTTTTTTCATGATGCTGGTAGTGCGGGTATCGGGGGAAAGTTTAATGCCTACTCCGTCATCTTCTATCCAATCAGGAAAGTCAGGAGCAAACAAACGGAACTCACCGTTCTTTCCGTCCAAACTTATTAATACGCCTTTTACAGGTTCTTCACTTGTAATAAAACATTCAATCGCAGCACCATCTTTGAACATATTAGCTTCCGGCGGGAAGTTCAGCTTAAAACTTATTTCAGGATAATCGGCATAACCAAAATTTTTCCGGGTAATAATTATTGGATGCAAGGCCATCCCTTCCGCTTTTAATGATCTTAATGTATGCTGCTGATCAAGACTAAATCGCTCCACCTGTTCTTTTTCTTCAAGTTCGATGCATCGTAATAGTGTTTGAATATGCGGGTGCATTCGGTGAAAATAAGATGGAAGGAAAGAATAAAAAAATTGTGAATAACAATATTTTGCAGTTCAATTTCTTCGGAGTCTTACAAATGACCTGATCAAAATGACTCCTTCGAAGAATAAAAAGAAAATGTTCATAGCGTAACTTATTTTCCTACGTTGCGTCTAATTTAAAAACTACGCAATGAGAAAGATCTTTCTTTTCTGCAGCATCTGTGTTTTTTTAGCTGTTTCAGCTATGGGCCAGGAGCCCAAAACAAAAGTAGTATTGCTGGGTTGTTTTCATTTCGATAACCCTGGATTGGATGTGGCAAAATTTGAAAACGTCAATATCCTTTCAGAAAAGAGACAAAAGGAAGTAATCGAGGTCGTCGAATTATTAAAACAATTTAAACCCGATAAAATATTTGTGGAAGTACCTGTTGATCTCCAGGGAAGGCTGGATAGTAATATCGTTAAATATAAAGGTGGACAATTCACTCTCAGGGGTACCGAAACTCATCAATTGGGTTACCGGTTGGCGAAGGAATTAAACTTATCAACATTGTATGCTGTTGATTACAGGGATGCGCAATTCCCTTTTGATAGCCTTGTAAAGTCTGCGACAGAAGCGAAACAATTTAACCTGCTTGGTTATATGAAGAGATCGATCGATAGTGTGCAAAATGATTTTAATGAATCGCTGAAGAAAAATACGATCAGGGAATTATTGCTGAATCAAAATACAGATGCTGCCGCAGAATTGCAGGTAGGCGGTTATTATGATTTTCTTGTTGCCGGTAAAGAAGGTAATCATATCGGGTCATACTTAACCAGCGAATGGTGGAGGCGGAATATGATCATTTATGAAAACATTTTAAAGAGATTGGATGGGAAAGAAAAAAAGATCGTTGTGATCTTTGGATCGGGGCATACTGCATTATTAAAAGAAATGATGAAGTACAATAAAAATTTTGAATTGGTGCCATTAAAATCTTTATTTTGATTTTTTAACTTCATTTGATTGGGATATTACAAATGATCGCTCTAAAGGTCATAAAAGGAAGGGGCAGTTTTTCCTGCCCCTTTATAAATCTAATTCTGTATCACAATTCTTTTTGTTGTTACACCTGTTTTGTTTTCGATCTTTAATAGATACAATCCATTTTTTAGATATCCGATCTGTATTTGTTGTACGGATCTTCCTGCTACCTGTTGTTGTTTTACTAATCTGCCGCTTGCATCATAAAGCTTCAATGTAGCAGACCCGGAATTGGTAAGAACATTTAAGATACCTTTTACAGGATTGGGATAAACATTGATGTCCATTTCAAATACAGGTTTTTCATTTTTGGTAATGAGTGTTGTCCGTGCTCCTCCTGCATCAGTAATAACTAATTGCGGTCTGTTCGATGCGGCTTCTTTTGAATTAAATATTACCTGGTTGTTTGTAGAATTTGTATTGATCAATTTTATAGTAACTGAATTGATGCCTGCACTTCTTAAACTGGCAATAAGCGATGTGATATCCCATTGATAATATTGATTCGTTGTGCTGTTAACATTTGCTGTAGCAAGAATGGCGGGCTGTGCAGCAGGTTTGTTGTTCCAGGTGATCATATTCTCCAACCATGAGATATTTGTTACATTATGTGCTTCCACAGCGATAGATGGAGTTTGTGTGTTGTTCAATCTTCCATTTACTCTTAAAATAGCAGAAGATACATTTGTGCTGATCGTTGAAATATCAAATTTTAAAAATGTTTCATAGCTTTTATTCGGAGATGAATTTGTTTGATTAACAAGCGAAGTAGCTGAGCCAAAATTAGCGTTGGCATTCTTACCGCCGTTCACATACGCATCTGCTATTGGGTTAAGAGTAATAATTGTCCCGGTAGCATCAAAATTAGCAGTGTATGTTACGTCATTAACTGGTGTAGCAAATGTTTGAGTGGCAGTTCCTCCCTGACTCCAATTATTGAATGTATAAATTCCCTGCGGGGATGGTGCTCCAATAGTACGTAACATGCCTTCAACACTTGTGACAGTTAATGGTGCAGTAAATGGTTGTCCATCCAGCGTTATTTGCAAACCTTGCGGATTGGTGTTTAATGTTATTGTTGATGTACGTGGTAAAATATCAGTAAAACTCGTATCCCTGCCACCTTGTGAATCTGTAACAATAAGATAAAGACGATAGAAAACATTTGCAGAGGTTTCACCACTATTGGGAATTGAAAACGATCCGCTTGTTACACCATCAGGTGCTGTAGGACCAGGATGTGTATGTGCATCATGATAGAACACTACATACCATTCAAATCCGGATGCAGGAATATTCCCATCTTCTGGATCTGTTCCTGTTCCGGAGAAATTGATCACATCTCCGCCGGCATATGTTGCACCAGCAAGCGGTGTATTTATTGTTCCGGTTGGTAATTGATTGGCAGGTGTTACAGTTAGCGCTGCATCATTACTGGTTGCACTGCCTGCACTATTACTTACAACTACAGAATAATTTCCTGCATCACCTGGTGAGACAGCAGGAATGGTATATGTTGAGTTAGTAGCGCCACTAATATTCACTGTATTTTTTCT
>JGI24806J26614_1000923_pt1 | contig 10027 bp, 8 predicted proteins | sample Kansoi200umMDA_FD_26614 | JGI IMG/M metagenome (IMG submission 26614) | reverse complement strand
AATCGATCAAAAACTATAATTATGGCAACATTGATTCCCTATTTAAACTTTTATGGCAGGTGCACCGAAGCAATGAATCTTTACAAGGAAATCTTCGGCGGTGAATTGTCCCTTCAACTGGCGGGTGATTCTCCTGCTAAAGACCAAATGCCGCAACATCTGCAAAACCAGGTAATGCACTCTCATTTAAAAGGCGGTACAATTGAAATCATGGCATCAGATATGGCACCCACACAACCCACTGAAGGCAATACCGTTTATCTTGCTCTTATTTGCTCCGGCGAAGAAGAAGTAAAAAAACTTTTTGATAAACTCTCGGACGGTGGTAAAGTTGAGCAGCCTTTAACCAAAGCATTCTTTGGATGGTTTGGTTCATTGGAAGATAAATTTGGTAAACACTGGATGTTCCAGGCAAGTTGAATTAAGATAAAATTTCTGCATGAAAAGAGCCAGTCTCAAAAGTTCAGTTATCGTCATTGCCAGGGAGGAACGACCGAAGCGGTCTCTTGATAAGGAACAATTAATTTTTTTGAGATTGCTTCTCCGCCTCAGGCAGATCGCAATGACGAGCTTATGAGACAGCTTTCTTATTTGCGTCCGTAGCTACACTTGTCCCGAACTTCGGGGAGACATACGGATAGCTGCGATAGTGGCAAGTTAGATGTACAGAAACATGCAAAGAAGGAAGTGTAACCGGGCTACGGCGACAAAAGGTGATCAGTCAAAGAAAAATGGATCAACTGAAAAGAAGTAATTAAAAAATAGGTCCTCGTTAGCTTCCATTGTTATTGACTGCCTTTTTAACTGATACACTTGGGCAGCGTGTAGCATCCACCTGCTTTCTATCTATCGAAGAGACTGAGAGTTTTGATTAATAAAATCTGCATAAAGAAAGACATGTACCGCCGGTTGCATAAAATGATCTTAATAAGTATAACGGCTGCATGTTTAGTTGCATGTAAACAGCGGTCGCATTTACCTCAAGGGGATACGGATAATGGAGGCTTGCTCCTTCCCAAAAATTTTGAAGCATTAGTGGTTGTTGACAGCGTTGGCCCCGCCCGTCATCTCGCTGTTAATAATAATGGCGATATATATGTTAAGCTTACTTATAATGACGCAATGAACGGCGCCGGAGGTACAGTAGGTCTTCGAGATATCAACAAAGATGGCAGGGCAGATTCTGTAGTGTACTTTGGCAATTATAAAGATGCAGGAAGTTTAGCAGTTGGCATCACCATTCATAATGGTTATTTGTACACGAGTACTGTACGACAGGTACTGAGAAATAAATTAACACACGGAAAACTGATCCCTGACAGTGAGACTGAGGTAATGCTAACTGATGAAGATGAGAATGTAGTAAAGAACTGGCATACTACAAAACCAGTTGCATTTGACAATAAAGGATATATGTATGTTCCATTCGGATCCCCTTCTGATGCATGTCAGGATATCAAAGAATTTGGTCCCGTCGGAATACCGGAAGGACGGGGATTAGATCCTTGCCCTGAACTGGAAAATCATGCAGGGATCTGGCGATTCAGAGCCGATAAAACTGGTCAGACGCAAAGGGATGGTCTTAAATTTTCTACTGGGATTCGAAGCGTTGTAGGAATGCAATGGAATTCACGCGATGAAAATTTGTATGCTGTTGTGAACGGGATAGATAATTTCCATACTATTTACCCTAAACTATACTCATCCTGGCAAGCGGCTATGCTTCCTGCAGAATTATTAATAAAAGTAAGAGAGGGATCCAACTTCGGTTGGCCTTATGCCTATTATGATCAGATGCAGGGAAAAAATGTTTTACAGCCCGGGTATGGAGGAGATGGCAAAATAGTAGGAAGGGCGAGCCAGTTTGATACACCTATGATTGCTTTTCCGGGTCATTGGGCGCCCATGGATGTACTGTTCTATAATGGCGATCAATTTCCTGAACGTTATAGAAATGGTGCTTTTGTAGCTTTTCATGGCTCAACAGACCGCTCTCCCTATCCACAGGCTGGATATATCGTTTGCTTTATTCCTTTTGAAAGTGGAGTAGCTACAGGAAAGGTGGAAGTTTTTGCGGATGGTTTTACAGGTGTGGATACAATTATAAATACAAGTGATGCAATGTACAGACCAATGGGGCTGGCAACCGGACCTGATGGATCATTGTATATTTCAGAGTCAAATAAAGGAAAGATATGGCGGGTGATGTATAAAGGCGATAAGAATAAATTCGGTGAAAGTGAATTAGCTGAAATGGAGAAACTGAAATCCAGGTCATACATAAGAACACCCAATGAGGTTGCCGATAATCTTAACAGGGGAGATGAACTGGCAGGAAGTATTTTATATAAAACCTATTGCGCAAGTTGTCATCAGCGCAATGGCCAGGGTGATAATAACCGGTTCCCTCCTATTGCCGGCTCTGAATATGTTACAGGTGAAAAAAACCGGCTGATCAGTGTATTGCTGAATGGTATGGAGGGAGCGATTAAAGTAAATGGAAAAACGTTCAATGGGATTATGCCTCCTCATAGCGCAATATTAGACGATCACGCAATTGCCTCTATAGCAACTTATATCAGGAACAATTTTGGCAACAATGCCGGGGATGTGAGTGCGCTGGAAGTAAAGAATGTTAGGAATGGATATAGTAAGAAGTGAAAATTTATTTTCATTCAGGTTAATTCACTAAGTTTTACTTTTTCAGATTTGCGGGTAAGTAAATGAATAATCGTCCACGCAATCAAATACGTGCATCCGCAAAAAGTAAATATCAGATGATATCCGCCTGCAATATTTCCTGCCGTTTTATAGCGATCCAGTAAGCTTCCAATTAATATGGGAAACAAAATGCCTCCTACTGCACCACTCATACCCGCGATACCCACAACTGAACCAACAGCTTCAGAAGGAAACATATCAGAGGCCATGGTAAATACATTAGTGGCCCATGCCTGGTGCACCGCAACTGCAAAACTTATAAGACCTACTACGCCCCATGCCTCTTTTGCAAATTGTGCAAGAATCATTGACAGTTCCAGCAATGCAAATATGATAAGAACCGTTTTTCTTGCTTTTAATACGGGCCAACCTTTTTTGATTAACGATGACGATAAATATCCGCCTGCAATGCTCCCAATAGTGGTAGCTGCGTAAATAAGCATTAATTGCAAACTTGGTTTTTTAAGATCAAGACTAAAAGCAGAGAAGAAATAAGATGGTAACCAAAATAAAAAAAACCAGTAGATAGGATCAATAAGACCTTTGCCTGTGATCATCGCCCATGTTTGTGGAAACAAAAATAATTTCTGCCATTTTATTGTGTTAGCTGCACTTGCTTTATTAATTTCAACATCCTGTCCTTTCAATATAAAAGCATACTCTTCAGCGGACAATCGCTTTTGCTTTGATGGAATATTATAAAATCTCCACCAAAATATTAGCCAGGCAAAACCTGATGCGCCCGTGATCCAAAAAACTTCCTGCCAGCCATAATTGCGTAGAATCAAAGGAACAATAAGCAAGGCGACCACTACGCCGATGCTTGTTCCGGCATTAAAAAATCCGGTCGCTAATGCTCTTTCTTTTTTAGGAAACCATTCGGCCACAGTTTTCATGGCAGCGGGATAGTTGCCGGCTTCTCCTAATCCTAGTCCCACACGTGCCACTCCAAACCCAAAAGCACTTCGCGCGAAAGCATGAAGCATCGCGGCAATACTCCAAACTATAACTATAACTGTATAACCGAGCCTGGTACCTATTTTATCTATTACCCAGCCAAAGCACAGGAGACCAATGGCGTAGGCAGCAGTGAATGCCATAACAATATGCGCAAAATCAGTTTCCGTCCAGTTAAATTCTTTTTCCAGGATAGGTTTTAGCAAGCCTATTATCTGACGATCGAGATAATTTATGGTAGTAGCAAAAAACAACAAGACCACAATGAGCCACCTGTAGTTTTTTATTTTCGCAGTCAGCATTTGATAATTATTGGTTAACGGGAAATTGCAAATTATGTTTCGATAAAATCTTTCACCTCCTCATGCACAGAGGGAAGTTAAGAAAATAGTTGATGTGGTTTTGTAATGCTATCGCTACAACGTCCCTTGCTGACACACAAGGCTACTTAGGAGACATTCGCAGAGAAGAGGAGACATTGGGGGAAGGTATATCTTTATTGCTAACACACCAGATTTAAAAGATATTGCGGTGAAGGAAAAGTTAATCAATGAAACGAATTATCTCCGATGCCGCAAAGTCCTCACCTATGCACAAAGCATGTAGAGAGAATCTGCAGAGAAGGGAATTTACGCCTGATTTGTATAGTTGGAAGTGTTTTTGCTTCCATTTCATCGAGAAGAAGGATAGTTTTTGGATAAGTGAATTTTTTTAGAAAACAAGCGTATTAATCTAAGCTTCGTAATACTAATTCCACAGTCCTTGCCGCCATACAAAACTATTTAGGAGACATTGCGAAAAAATAAAAAATCATACTTTGGGTTGTAAAATTCTCCCTTGATTTGAAACATTATCTGAAATTTCATTATAAGTATCTTTCATTGAATCCTTTATAGTAAAAGTATTTCTTGAAAGTTTTCTCCTCGTTTCTTCTCCGCTATCGCGGGCAAATAAAACGCCTATTAGTATTCCTACTAACATGCCATTAATAAATGATTGGATTTTCATAATTAAAAGTTTTGAATTTAAAAATGATGATACTAAATAGGTTCACTAAAAGCTTTGCCAGTTTTAAAACATTTGGTGGCAGTTCGAATAGGCAATACAAGTCACTTAAAAAATTGCAATCCTTATATAATTTTTGTTACCAACTTTTCCTCTGCGCTGGTGTTATCACGAACGAATTACGAATGTTGCATGTGACAGGACAACACCTGCAACGGCGGAGGGGGCTATTTAGGAGACATCGCGAAAAATAAAAGAACAAAGATTGTAGGAATCGTTGGGAGGACGCCAGTTAAGGCAGTCAATGTTTGCCGAAGAATGTCTACAAAAATTCTGCGGGAATTAATCAACTTTTACTTTGGAACAGCATTATTTATTATATACTCCTCCAGTTTATTAGGTGTAGTATCATTAATTTCTAAATCATTGATGTAATGAAAACGTTCGGCCCATTCTAACCCATATTTCTTACCTAGTTCCCTGTTAGAGATCTGTGTAAAATTTAAACGCCTGGAATCTATATCAAAAACAAAATGTTTTACATAATTAAAATCGGCGGCTTTATCATCATCTCCAAGGATAGGAAGCCTTTTACCTTCTTTTGCTAACCTGTCTTTGAGTGCTTTGCCGGTATGCTGTCCTGCAGGCCCTTTGGTAGTGTTTAACATATTTGCTTCTACTTTATTATCAATATATTTACTGATATCTACTATTCTATTAACTCTTTGAGGGTCTCTTGAAAAGTAATATCTTTCTTTTGGGCTATGAGGTTCTAAACCAGCATCAAGATGCTCAGGATAATCAGTATCCGTGCCTGCCATCCATCTTGCGGCTTCCACTGCATGTGCTGTCGCTATATGATCCGGATTTTCTTCGTAATGTTCCCAGGGGTCCCAGGTAATGATCGTATCCACTTTAAGCAACCGAAACAAAAATATCAGTCTTCCTTTTAAATCCTGGATTTGTATACTATCCATTTGATGATGAGGATACATAAAATCATATGCTTTGCGCATACCATAGTATTTGGCAATTTTTGCATTGTCCCGTTTGTTGCCTTCCGCATCGCCACTATGGTCGTCTGATGTTCTTAACAGGTAGCCCGTGTATCCTTCATCCATCAGTTTAGCTACAGTTCCACCGGCAAACAACGGAATATCATCTGCATGTGCCTGGATGGCCAAAAGAACTTTTCCTTTATGGAGTTTTCCGGGGATTGATTTTTCAATTATTATTTCCTCAGGATCACCGCCACCATTTGAACTTCTTCCTATTTTGCTTTTATCATTTTGCTTATTGGTGTTGCCTGTAGCATTGCGAGCCGAAGTAAGTATTGAGGCTCCTAACAAGGCGCCTGATGCTATTCCTTTTGTTATAAAATCTTTTCTTTCCATTGTTATTTTATTAAGTATGAAGTATGTTTGATTACAATTTTGCGACGGTTTCTACAATGGCATCTCCATTTTTAAAAAGTTCAGGACGAACTTCTACTCCTAAACCTGGCGCTTCCGGAGCACTCACATATCCATCAACAGGAACCGGAACATTATTGATGAAGTAGGGGTATTGATGTGTGTACTTCCAATAATTGCTCTCGATGTAACAAAAGTTTGGAATAGCAGTGGTAAGATGAGTAGACGCAGCCCATAACAGTGGCCCTCCACAAGTATGCGGTGATCCGGGAATATGATAGGCATCTGCCATATCACACATTTTTTTGGCCTCTGTTATTCCACCACACCAGGAAAGATCAAACATTAATACGCCTAATGCCTTAGCTTCTAAAAAATCCTTTAGTTGGTACCGGGTTGCGAGAGTCTCGCTATGTGCAATAGGAATTGTTGTTTGGCTGGCAAGTTTAGCATAAGACTGAGGAGAGTTCGGCAACAAAGCATCTTCTATATGAATTACGTTGAATGACTCACAGGCTTTTATAATTCTTTGTGCACTGGGCACATCCGCAAAGCCCCAGTTGTCTACAAGAATTTCCATTTTTTTTCCAGCGGTTTTGTCTATCTGTCTTAACCAATCTACTCCTCTCTCTATCTCTTCAGTGCTTATAAACTCATTTTCTGTTTCAAAGGGATATATTTTCATAGCAGTTATGCCACGGTCAAGTAAAAACTTTACAATCTTTTCTGTGTCCACACCCATCCTCATATTATTAATAGCCCAATAATCAGTGGTTGTATTATAAACTTTCATTTTAGACCTGCTCTTTCCACCCAACAGGCGATAAAGCGGAAGCCCGGTGGATTTACCCAGGATGTCAAGCAAGGCCATATCAATGGCACTTAATATCTGCATCTCGGAGCCTCCGGCATTTCTCATGCTTTGATACTTATATAGTTCTTTCCATATTTTATCTATATCCCGTGGATCTTTGCCGATCAAGTAAGTGGCCGCAACATCTTTTAGTGCGCCTAATTCTCCTTCAATGCTAGGATATGTTTCACCCATTCCTATAATCCCAGTATTAGTAGTGATTCGAACCCAGCAAAATTCAGCCTTACCATCACCACCGGAACCTCCACCAATATTTATCGTGTCACTAAACCTGATTGACTCAACTTTAGTTATTGTTAATGATTCAATCTTATCATGAAGTTTATCGGGCAGTTTTTCTTTATCGTTATTCCTGTATTGCGCGTCACCTGTTTTACTCCACATTCCTATAGCAGTTGCTGCGGCTGCAGCCCCCAGGCGTTTTAAAAGCGAACGCCTGGTTGGTGTGGGCTTTTGTTTTTCCATTTTCTGATTTCGATTAGCGGTTTAATAATTTATTGATTATTCTTTCAAAATTCCCGATAGGACAACAATTTTATGAAATTGGCAAATTTGAATTTTAGATGCTTACTCATCATATGGAGGAACTTATAACCTTTAAAAAAGATCCCTACAAAAGGTGTAACCTCTTGTCGAAGACTCAACATCCCTTGCGGAGACGTGCCGGAATTAGAAAATTTATTTAATATTCATTTTAATCGAAGTGTGGTAATCCGTATAGTGAACGTATTTTTTCACATTCATCCAAAACACCTTCAGAGAATCCTGCCTGGAATAATTTCGGATCACAAATGGGCGTACATTATCGTTGTTAGAATCTTTGGTTATCTCCTCAATAACCCAATTGCTCCCCTTATTGGTTGTTGTCCATTTTTCTATTTCGAACTTTTTGTTTTTTAATCTTGATAAATATACTATGGAAGGATCTTCATGGTCTAAAACAATTCCGCCTGAATAATAAGGCTCACGCTCAATTTCCCCTTTGGGTGTTTGTGGAAACCAGGGACCCGAGTTTACCAGTTTATAATTATTCCATTTATCATTATCCCAAATACCATAATAGTAAACATGACTGCTATCACTTGGAAACCGGGAATAAACAATCACCGGATCACCTTCTTTATTTTCGGCAACATCCCAAATCCATGCCTTTTCGTGCGATTTTGTTGCGTCATAGACAATATCAGCGACCTGGGGTTGTATTGGCAGGGCAGACCAATCGGTTATCTTTTCACCATTGGCTTTGTACAATGCATTGTTGCGATATTTTGCATAGTAGATAGAATTTGTTTGCTCAACATCAGGATGTCCATCCGTAAATGCAAAATGGATTATGTCTTTGTTGTTTGAGGCAAGTTTTAAATAAGGTCGCCTGTCTTTATAAATTCTATCCGGAAGAATTAATATTTTTCCGGAGCTCCAATTTTTTCCACCGTCATCGGAAACAGAAAAATTAGGTTTGAAATCAGCTCCGCGCCAGAAAAGATAAAGTTTATCTTTTTCGTACGATAACTGACAAATGTTTGCGTACGTATACGTATTTGAAAACCCTCGATATGCAACCGTATCATTTAAATTTAATGTACGTATTGTTTCCCATTCGGTGATGTCTTCTGCATTCTTTTCTTTCACCATGTATATTGGCTCAGTGCTGGCATGCTTTGAATAAAAGACCATAAGTTCTCCCTGGTTGTCAATAAATAAACTGGGGTTGTCATGATCATCTCTCTCCAGGTTTTTATGCAACACTTTTGTTTCAATGCGCTTGAGATCGTGGTCATAGAAACCTATCACTATATTACCAAAACTATCTACCCATCCCACGTAAGTTCTGCTGTGCTGTCCTTTAAAGTAAATGGCCCTCGGATCTGAGAACCAACACCATGCACCATTACCCGTAAATGATAAATAAGATTCACCTTTGGGTACAGCATTTTTGGTCTCACCTTTTAAAAACTCTTTTGATTTTTGATTAAGTTCATCTGCGTTCTGTGCAAAAACAAATGCAGTTACTAAGGCTGTTAAAAGTGTAAATAGTGATTTATGCATGGGAGTCTAAAGGTAACACAACAGTTGCTTTAAAGCTTTGCTGCATACTCGTGCCAGTCGCCTGATTTTTCATTGACCACTCGTGTATAATTATCGCTTCTTTATACCGTCCTTTCAAATAAATACGTAGTTTCCTTACAAAAATTATCTATGTCATTTGAAAGCGTAGTGCCCATACTTTATTCAAGTGATGTTACAAAAAGCATTAACTATTATATTGAACAACTCGCCTTTGATGAAAAATGGGAGTGGGATAATCCCACTACATTCGGGGGCGTATCTAAAGATTGTGTAAGAATATTTTTTTGTTTGAACCACCAGGGAAATCCCGGAACATGGATCGCCGTAAATGTTGATAATGTAGATGAATATTTCGATATCATTAAAGCGCGTGGGGCAAAAATTGTTTCTCCACCCCAAGATAAAGAATGGTATATGCGGGAGATGCTTGTTGAAGATCCCGATGGGCACATCATAAGATTTGGACATGGCATTGAATAAAAGTTATGGGAGTGATACTTGAATAAAAACATCGTTGTGTAACTTAACCAGCCCTTGGGAAATCTGGAATATTGCACCGCACGAAATGCTAAAAGCATTGAGTGAAATTTCAAACCAACTTCTCAGTTAAAGCTTGAATGATGAAAGCATCAAAGGCACAGTTACACATAAGACCAGCTAAAAGAAAAGAAGCTAAAGTTGTGTCGTCAATATTATACGAGGCATTTATAGATTTTAAGCCCCTTTATACTCCTGTGATAACTCCTGCACAGTTTTTAATTTTCTTTCTACGTCGTTTTATCGTTTCATGCGCAGGAAACATCCCACATTATTTTACAGCAGCTTTTCCATGCTGAAAATATTTGTTCCGAAAAAGTCGTCATATTTCTCACTAATCCTTTTAAAACCAAAATGACTATATAAATTAATAGCAGAAGATAAAAAGGGCGTTGTGCACAGAAACATTCTGTCTACACCGGATTCCTTTGCATGTGCTTCAATTCTCTCC
>JGI24806J26614_1000922_pt1 | contig 10033 bp, 12 predicted proteins | sample Kansoi200umMDA_FD_26614 | JGI IMG/M metagenome (IMG submission 26614) | reverse complement strand
AACTTATCGAATTAAAGCAAGAAGAGAATTATAACAATATCATTGGTCGCAACATGTATCGTCATGCTCCAATCACTTTCAAATCGGTGATAAGGTAATACAAAGGCTGACGATCGCCTATGCAACGGCCAAAAATTAAGGTTAAACAACAATTATTTAAAACAATAAAACAACAGACAATGACAACAAAATGGAAAATTGACCCGACACATTCGGAAGTTCAATTCAAAGTAAAGCACTTAATGATTTCTACTGTTACAGGTTACTTTAAATCATTTGATCTTGACGTAGAAACAGAAACAGAAGACGTTCAAACGCCTAAAAGCATCGTGTTTACTGCCGACATTGATTCTATTACCACGAATAATGAACAGCGCGACACGCATCTGAAATCTTCTGATTTCTTTCATACAGAAGAACACCCGCAACTACGCTTCTATGGCAAAAAATATGAAGCGACTGATGGCACTGCAAAACTACATGGCGATTTAACGATCAGGGGCATCACCAAACCAATTATACTCAATGTAGAATATGGTGGCCTGGTCGTAGATCCTTATGGCCAAACAAAAGCCGGGTTTACAGTGAACGGTAAAATCAGCCGCAAAGAATTTGGCTTAACCTGGAATGGAGTTACTGAAACAGGCGGTATAGTAGTAGGCGATGAAATTAAACTTCATGCAGACATACAATTAATAAAACAAGCGGCAGAACTCGACGAATCATTAGCAGCTTAAACAAAAAATTATGGAAAACAAAATATTAGGGCTACATCACATAACAGCGATTGCTGCCAACGCCCAGCACAATTATGATTTCTATACTAAGGTTCTTGGTTTACGTCTCGTGAAAAAGACCGTCAATTTCGACGATCCGGGAACCTATCATTTTTATTTTGGTAACGAGACAGGGACACCGGGGACAATACTTACTTTCTTTCCATGGGAGGGTACTCAAAAGGGCCGCGTAGGAGCGGGAATGGCAACGGAAATTGGATATACAGTTCCTGGGGGAAGCCTTGAGTTCTGGACAAAGCACTTTGACGAATTGAAAGTAAACCACCAGGCTGTTAGTGAAGGATTTGGAGAACAGTATCTGCAGTTTGAAGACCCCGATGGCTTGCAGCTGAAACTAATAGCTTCCAATACAGTAGACAATAGAAGGCCATGGACGACAGATGGAGTAGGGGAAGCAGTTGCCACAAAAGGATTTCATAGCATTGTTTTAACTGTGAGAAATAGTGAACACACGGCAAAAGTTCTTACCGAAATTTTTGGCTATAAGTTTTTAACCCAGGAAGGAAACAGGTATCGCTTTGTAACTGATGCGGTTGAAACCGCAAATATTGTTGACATTGTAGAAGAACCAAATCTTGAACGGGGTATCAATGCCGCTGGTACGAATCACCATGTTGCTTTTCGGGTAAAAGACGATACCATGCTCATGGAGTTTCGTGAAAAGATTGCCAGCAGCGGCTTCCGCATTACTGAAAAAATTGACCGCAACTATTTCTACTCCCTCTACTTTCGTGAAAGAGGTGGTATTTTGTTTGAGTTGGCCAGCGATAATCCTGGCTTTGCGATTGATGAACCAGTAAATGAATTAGGTACTCATTTAATGTTGCCGGCTCAATATGAGGGAACCAGGAATGAGATCCAGGAAATATTACCGAAACTTGTTCAATAGGTGTGTCATAATTTGGTTTATGCAATTGACCAGGACGAGATTGAAATTGCAAATAAGCTTCGGTTTAATAGCAAACTGTAAAATCTTAAAATATGTTTCAAATTACAAGGGTATATAGTGATAATGACGGTGAAAGTCATTTTGAGGATTATAAAATTCCTCTGAAGGAGGCCGGAAACGTAGGAAGACTATCCGATGTTCTTCTGGCAACTGGAGTTATTTTTCGTGAAGTTGAACCGACTTATGACTGGAACTTTCACACGGCGCCGCAAAAGCAATATATTATTTTACTTGATGGAAAAATCGAAATTGAAACTTCCCTTGGAGAGAAAAGAGACTTTAGCGCCGGGGATGTACTGCTGGTCGAAGACACCACAGGTAAAGGACACAAGACAAGAAATCTTCAGCCTGAAAGAAGAAAATCAATTTTTATCACATTGCCTTGATTTTTTATTATCCAATAGGCGTTCTTTGGAACATTCAAAGACTATCCGTCCGATTCAGGATTTAATGGGTCAGTGATTTCTTTCTCTATTTCATTTGAACTCTTCGTCTCGTTATACTTAAATACAAGTGCCCCCGAAGGGCATTTGGCCACCTGTTCCCTAATTCTTTCTGCGGTAGCCCCGTTTGGATCGATCCACTGACGAACTGAGGGTTTAAATACCTGGGGCAACTGTGTCCAGCAGCGTGTTGAATGCTGACAGAATTCAGGTTTCCACAACACCGTAATCTCCTCGTTTGCATATTTAATCGTCTTTGTGTCTCCATCCCTGTAGGCGAATACCCGAACGTTAACATCTCCCTGCAGGATTTTCGAAACAGGACAACTCTTTGCAATCTCCAGCAGCCTCATTTTTTGTTCCTCGCTAACCGGACTTAGAAATAAAATGTCACAATCTATGATAGTGGTGGTCAATTCTCCTTTTTTTTCCTGGTAGAGATTTACACTGATTGCTATCTTCTCAATGTCCCATTCCTTCCTGTCAATGTACATGCGTAGCGTAATAAGTTTGCAGGAAGCGAGGGAAGAAAGCAAAAGCGTATAGGGATCAGGACCTGTGTCTTCTCCACCAACAGAGGGTGGTTCATCAGAAATAAATTTACCGTTGCGCCATTCAATCGTGCATTGGTATTTGCGATTTGCAATTGAACCTTGAACGGGCTTTTCGAATTTATACTTCATTCTAAATTCAAAATTAGTGCGTTTAAGGCTAATGCCTGGTCAAAGGTTGATTAGATATACGAACGAAGAATTGGTTATGAACCATCTTTGAGTGGCAGGCCTGTGGTTTTACTCTCTTTCATTTTCCCGGTAATTACCCGAAAATTGGTTCGCCTGTTTACAGAATACTAATTTCGCAGAAGAAGATTCTTACAAAGTCTGCTTTGATCGTAGTATCCTCTAGAAAGTATTAAGGTATACATATAAATTCAGCAACCATGACACAGTTTTATCCAACTGTAAGTCATCCTTCAGAAAACGGAGAAAGCTTTCCTCTCGGCTCAACGCTGTTTCCTGATGGTGCAAATTTTTCTCTATTCTGTAAAAATGGGACTTCAGTTGAATTGTTGCTATTTAATAGCATTGAAGATATTGAACCTGCAAGGGTAATTACACTTGACGCAAGGCGAAATAAAACCTATCACTATTGGCATATATTCCTGCCAGACATTGTAAGCGGCCAGTTATACGCCTATCGCATCGGTGGGCCTTTTGAGCCATGGAACGGACATCGATATGATTCAACGAAGATCTTGCTTGATCCTTATGCAAAAATTGTTGCGGTTCCGGAAAGCTATCGGCGATCGGGTGCTGATTTCCTGGCAGCAAACAAGACGCCGGCAATGAAAAGTGTCGTGGCGGATCTATCATTATATGACTGGGAAGGTGATACGCGTTTAAAAAGATCATTTGCAAAGACAATTATTTATGAAATGCATGTTGGAGGATTTACACGTAATCCAAACTCGATGATTGAACCAGAAAAAAGGGGAACTTTCACGGGGCTTATTGATAAAATTCCTTATCTCGTTGACCTTGGCGTTACTGCCGTTGAATTACTTCCTGTGTTTCATTTTGATGAACAGGATTGCCCGAACGGACTGGTAAACTATTGGGGATATAACCCTGTTTCCTTTTTTGCACCGCATTGCGGGTATAGTTCATCAAAAAATCTCTTGCGCATTCTGGACGAATTCCGGGACATGGTAAAAGCATTGCATAAAGCAGGGATTGAAGTAATACTTGATGTGGTGTTCAATCATACAGCTGAAGGCAATCACGACGGCCCGACATTTTGTTATCGGGGAATTGACAACAGCATTTACTATTTGCTTGAAGGCGATAAGACCTATTACTCCAACTACTCAGGCACCGGAAATACACTCAACACGAATCAGCCGATTGTTCGAAGAATGATCCTTGATAGCCTGCATTTTTGGGCATTGGAAATGCATGTAGATGGTTTCCGTTTTGATCTTGCATCAATATTATCAAGAGATGAAAAAGGAAGACCTTGTGAAAATCCTCCTGTTCTATGGGATATTGAATCCGACCCTTCTCTTGCCGGTGTCAAACTGATTGCTGAAGCATGGGATGCGGGGGGCTTATACCAGGTTGGCAATTTTGTCGGTGATAGCTGGAAAGAGTGGAATGGAAGGTTCCGTGATGATTTCCGAAGCTTTATCAAGGGTGACGAAGGCGCAGTTTCAAGGCTTGGTGCAAGATTGATGGGGAGTCCCGACATTTATGGTCACAAGGAACGCGAGCCTGAAGAGAGCATCAATTTCATAACCTGTCACGATGGCTTTACGCTAAACGATCTTGTGTCTTATAATTGCAAACACAATGAGGCAAACAGGGAAGAAAACCGCGACGGGAATAATGACAATCTTAGCTGGAATTGCGGCATTGAAGGTCCAACAGATGATCCCGCCGTTGAATCGCTTCGTAACAAGCAGGTAAAAAATTTTCTGACCACTCTATTGCCCATGGGCACCCCAATGATTTTAATGGGTGACGAAGTGCGGCGGACACAGTATGGAAACAATAATGCGTACTGCCAAAACAATGAATTAAGCTGGTTCGACTGGAGCCTCGTTGAAAAGCATTCTGACATCCATCGTTTTGTAAAATACCTTATTCATGCCCGGCTGCAAAGAGATCTCTCAAAACGAGAGTACAGTATGAGCTTGAATCAGCTTTTGCAAAAACGTTCGGTAAACTGGCATGGAGTTCAGTTAAATCAACCAGACTGGTCAGATCAATCTCACAGTATCGCCTTTACAATTCGATCGCTTAATGGTGATCTTATGACGCATTACATGTTGAACGCATGTCATGAGGCACTTGAATTCGAGTTGCCGAAAGTTGAAAACTCGCGTCATTGGAAACGGTGGATAGACACTGCACTTGAATCGCCTGATGACATATGTCATCAAAGTGAAGCATCAGTTACTGCAAATGGGAAATACCTGGTTCAGCCGCGTTCAATTGTTGCGCTTATTGCAACGTTGTAGACGCTAGCTTCCTGTTCCATATCACAATTATCTTGTATGATTAGTTATATTTCGATTCCCTTAAAAAGTAATCAGGATTGATAGAGGACCACTTTTCTTTTGAAGGGTATTCTGATAACTCAATTTGAAGGGAAAATTCAGAATTACAAATCTGCCAGATGTGAAGCTTTTTATTAGTGATTATCTCTGGTAGTAGTTCATCGAGCAAGCCATCCCAGCACGCTTTTTCCAACTTTTCATTCTCGGATAATGCTCTGTCGTCATTTACACTATCCCGGCTAACGAATTGTCGTTGTGAAAAAGTAGTGCCGGTTACTAATAATATTTCCTGTTGAAGAATATCTGTATTCATAAAAATGTCGTTTAAGGATTATCAATTCAAACAAGAACTCTGTGATTTATTACTCAAAGTTCACTCCTGGAAAAGGCAAACTGATTCACATTTGTGAAGAACGATAAGTCGGAATCAAAAAAAATGTTAAGGGCAATCAGAATAACGCAAAGATTTAATGTCAGTGTAGCATTTGAATTCGGCTTGAGGATTGTGGAACAAGGCCAAGAGATGAAACCAGGTAGTAGTTGGAAAGAATTTGAATCACATGCGGCTCTTCACTTAATAATTTGTGGTATATTTTCTTTGCCGACATTGTCAGCAATGCAAAGGCACTGTCGAACATGGTCACGCAAGCCTGTTCGATAATTATGGCTTTCACCCTTTTGCCTGAGTAATAAATAGGGCTGATTTGCTTATGGTTACGCCGTCCTGGTAACACCAGGCTTTGGATAGTCCCAAACATCCGGCGGTAGCTTATCCTTAAGCGATTCATACATCGCGTCCCGAAACAGTTTCACAGCCGGATAAGGCCGGAGGGCAATAGTGCGCTCCACAATCAGCCCCTGCTCGTTGTCCACGATGATTTCGAAGCTCTCTAACTTGTGGCCATCCATGGTTCCTACCCAACGCAGGAAGGTGGTGTGTTCATCGAGTTTAAACTCGGCCGTATACGTACCGGAACCGCGCGTAGAGCTCGACTGTGCGAAAATCGCCGCGACAACTTCCCGCCCCTCGATCGGCCGTATCAGAATCGGGCTGTTGAATACGACATTTTCGGCAAGCAATTCGCTTACCTTGGCGGGGGTAGGCTTACCTGATTCCCGTAGTTTGCGTAATGGATGCATTGTGATTCCTCCTATTTTTTGCGTGTTAAATATTTGCGTTCAAAGATTATTCTTAAGACTAGCTTCGCAAAAGAATGATTTTTTGTTCAACGAGTATTATAATCGGTGCTTATTGAATCTTCCATCCAGGCGTTTACATCGTTTGCCAGTTTATCTCTGAATATGTTATAATTATTGATTGAATCTGTTCCAATAGGTAAATGAAGAGGTGGGTTTTCTGTATGCCCGAGTTTAACGACCACTGCAGCCAACTTGGACGGGTCACCCGGCTGAGTTCCATGAAAAGCGTCCGTGCTCTTGCGCATCTTACCCACCCACGTGCTTTCATAATCATTGATTGCATTTTGTGCAACAACATAAGAGCCTTTTCCGGTAAAGCCTGTCCTGAACAAACCAGGTTCGATAACGGTTACCCCTATCCCAAATGGCTCCAATTCTTTAACAAGGCCCTGCGAAATCCCCTCCAATGCATTTTTGGTTGATCCATATAATGCCCAGCCAATCAGGGGGTCAAAGGCAAAGAGTGAAGAGACATTAATGATATGACCTGATCGTTGTTTTCTTAAAAAAGGGAGCGTGGCACGCAATACATTCAATACACCAAACACATTGGTGTCATATTGTTTTCTTGCCTCGGCATCGGATACCTCTTCGATTGCACCAACAATGCCATAGCCAGCGTTATTTACTACGATGTCTAATTTGCCAAAATGTTCGACGGCTTTTGTTACTGCCACTTTCACATCTGTTTCTTTGGTAACATCCATTTCGACAACAAACAAATTTGCATCTTCTTTTAAAGAAGCATAAAGGGCAGAACTGTTGTTGCGGACCGTAGCGACTACTTTGTCACCTACCGCAAGAGCAGCCTTTGCAATTTCAAAACCAAAACCTTTTGAAGCACCCGTGATAAACCAGGATTTCTGTTTTGTTTCCATTATAAGAAATTTAATTGTTCAATCGTATTTTTTACAGTCTTTCGATATAAAGGTATTTATGCTTCATGCCCATTTCAATGGACAAATGGCGCCTATTATTGTATCACCTGCTAATGATTGAGAATAAATTCCACTGTAAATCTTCATAAATAAGTCAGGCTTAGCTCCTACGAGAGATGAAAGTCGCTTAGATCAATACTTACCATAAGTTCATCGGGTAAAGGCTTACCGTTCTCGTCTTTTCTGTAGGCTCTCCTTTTGGAAGGCACCAAAATACCCTGCACTTCTTTTAAACCAGATATAAATTGCGCCGCATAAAAGTTGCCGGCATCTACATGATAATCATGCCGCCTGATCAAGTTATCTTTTCCGAAATAAAACTGCTGCTCAGCGCTGTGCGTTGCGAAATGTGAAGGAAATGTTATTCCAAAACCTTTCCATTTTTCATCACCTTCATGCAAAGGTTCTATTTCTTTTATCTCCAGGTCAGGTAACAACATGAAGAAAGGTGTTGTAAGATACATCCATAGTGCATAGCCATTAAAATAAGCACGGTCCAGTGGATCCCATTTTGGTGATTTGAGATGCTCATGAAGTTCCTCAGGATTTCCTTTACGCTCGATAACTACTTTTCCGTCGAATTTTTCAATAGCTACTCTGCTTGCAGAAAAATTTGATCTTTGATCCGGAGCTCCAAATGGATGGACCGATGCCCTTTGTTCATGCAACCATACGGTCATTTGACGTGAAGATGAATCCTGCGGGACACCTTTCAGTTCAAACAGCTTTCCACCACTAATGATTTGCGCCTCTATCTTGCTGAATTGGTTCCACTGTTTTATACCACCGTGCGCCTCTATAATATCGTTTAGCAGTTTCATTGTATCTATTCTTTATAACTGTCCTCCAAATACTAATCAAAACGCTTTGATACCAGGTTGTAAGAACAAAAGTAATGTTCCTTACGCTTGATAAACGTCCAGACACTGCTTGTCGTGGAAAATAAAATTACCAGGCCTCTTAATGTGCCCGGTAATCAAATTCTTACAGCAGGTTGTTACACCAGGTTGATCTCAACATCTACATTCCCTTTGATGGCCTTGCTATAAGGACAAATTCCTTCTGCCGAGTGAATCAATTCCCATGCAACTTCTCTATTCAGTCCCGGAAGACTTACGTTAAGTCTCGCCCGCAGGAAAAATTCTGCCTTATCCAGGCAAAGATCTATTTCAGCATCAATAGCTGTATCTGCGGGAATAGTTATACCTCCTTTGCGGGCTGCAATTCCCATCGCGCCTTCAAAACAGGCCGACCAGCCGGCTCCAAATAATTGCTCAGGGTTTGTGCCGATTCCATTAGTGCCCGGAGCTGATAATTTAACCTCCAGGTGACCATCTGAACTTTTTGCTATTCCGTTTTCCCGACCACCCGTCGTGTGCGTTTTAGCTGTGTACAACACCTTGCTTGTTTTTGTCATTGTTTCCATTGTTTTATTTTTTATTTGATTAATTTCAGAATTATTGCCTTTTAAAATTTTGAAGCGCAAAACTATCACGGTAGGAGCGTGGAAGCAATGACTGGATCATGCTATACTTTGCACTAATAAACGCTCTTCGTAAACCTGCAGGGGCATTAACAAATACTTCGCAATTGAGTGAACAGGAAATCAAAAAAGTTAAAGGAATACCAGAGCCTATATTGCATTGAAAAGTCGCAACACTAGAAAATAAAAATTAAACTTAAGCAAGATGATCCGGCCTGTTTGGGAAAGAAGAAAAATGCCTCCACGATTTGTTTATTCCACAAAGATGAGATTAACCGAAAATAAATTTATTGCAGATTCAGGACATAGTACAGTGTGTCTTCTGTCGTGCCGTCGAGCCAGTCAGCCGATTCCCGATAGCTATATTTAAATCCGAAGCGTTGGTTGGCCGCTTTGGAAATGGTATTACTCTCACGATGGCTTACTTTTAGTTGCTTCAAGTGTAGCTTTAATGCCCAGGCCATTCTTATTTTATAGAGAAGAGCAGATAACCCAAGGCCTCTGTATTGCTTTCGAATGTATGATTGTCCGAGATAAGCTTCTTTGTCATTTAATAAGCGGATGCTGGTCATGCCGATTAGTTTGTCATTCTCGAAAAGTCCAAAAACTGCTCTGGGATATCTTATCCGTTCTTGCCATTGAGCATCCGTAAGATCTGCTTCTGCCGGATAGGTACGTCGAAACATTGATGGTTCAGTTTGGAGGGCTTCCAGACGGATTGATTTGTAAAGATCCGCCTCGTTTTCCCGGAGCAGGCGAATATTGTAAATGCCCACTTCTATTTGTAACTGATCACTATCCATGGGCGTAAAAAAATCTCTGAACTTATTTAGTGTAACCATCTGCCTCGATAATTGCATCCGAAAACGCTCGTGGTGCTTCCTGGGGCAAGTTATGTCCTATTCCCCCGCTAACAATTTTGTGTGAATATGCCGAAGAAAATTTATTTGCATAGAGTTTAGCGTCAGGATGAGGTGCACCGTTTGCATCTCCTTCCATGGTAATCGTCGGCACATTAATGACCGGACCTTCTGCAAGTCGCTTTTCCAATTCGTCATATATTGTTTCGCCTTCGGCCAGGCCAAGCCGCCATCGATAGTTGTGAATTACAATTGCAACATGATCCGGGTTATTAAAGGAAGCGGCACTGCGATTAAATGTAGCT
>JGI24806J26614_1000921_pt1 | contig 10053 bp, 9 predicted proteins | sample Kansoi200umMDA_FD_26614 | JGI IMG/M metagenome (IMG submission 26614) | reverse complement strand
TTGCAGATAACAGGTCATCCGGTTACGGAAACCATATTGTTATCCGTCACGGATTTGGGTACGAAACACTTTATGGCCACATGAGCCGATACAAAGCAAAGGCAGGGCAAAGGGTAAAAAGGGGAGACGTTATAGGCTATGTAGGTAGTACGGGCCGAAGCGAAGCTCCTCACTTACACTACGAAGTACACAAAAATGGCGAAGTGATAAACCCTATTAACTTCTATTATGGAAATATTTCTGCCAAAGAATACATTTTAATTTCTAAATTAGCTAACCAGGAAAACCAATCGCTTGACTAATGCATTTAGAACTGCCTGAAAAAAGATATTACAGTATTGGCGAACTCGCCAGGGCGTTTAACGTAAACGCATCACTTATCCGTTTTTGGGATAAGGAATTTGATGTGCTTAAGCCAAAGAAAAATGCTAAGGGCAACCGTATGTTTACGCCGGAAGATGTAACAAACCTGCAGCTTATTTACCATTTAGTAAAAGAACGCGGCTTTACGCTTGAAGGAGCAAAAGTGCATCTTAAGGAAGGACAGAAAAAAACACTGGATAAATTTGAAATTATCCGTAAATTAGAAGCTATTAAAACCAATTTGATAAATCTTAAGAAAGAACTTTAAAATTAAACACAATATGAGAAAATGGATTATCCCCGTAGTTGTTATTGTTATTATTGCTATTTGGGCAATATCATCGTATAATGGACTTGTGAGTGTGAGGGCAGAGGCGAGAACGGCGTGGTCTAATGTTGAAAGCAGCTACCAAAGAAGGAATGACCTAATTGGCAACCTTGTTAAAACAGTACAGGGAGCGGCAGATTTTGAAAAAAGTACACTAACAGACGTTATTACAGCAAGATCTAAAGCTACATCTGTAACTGTAGATCCTTCTAATATTACTCCTGAACAACTTGCACAGTTTCAACAGGCTCAGGCTGGTGTATCGGGTGCATTATCAAGATTACTTGTAAATGTTGAGCGTTATCCTGACCTTAAAGCTAACTCTAACTTTCTTGCTTTACAATCTCAGATTGAAGGTACTGAAAACAGGATCAATGTAGCGCGTGACCGTTATAATGAAGCTGCAAGTGCTTATGAAGTAAAAACTGAAAGATTCCCAAGCTCAATATTTGCGGGATTATTCGGTTTCGAAAAAATGGCAAGGTTTAAAGCAGAAGAAGGTGCTGAGAAAGCTCCGGAAGTAAAATTTGATTTTAAATAATATATGACAGCAGCCAAAAACTTTTTTACCCCTGAAGAGGAGCAGCAAATAGTGAATGCTATTGTTGCTGCCGAAAAAAATACTTCGGGTGAAATAAGGGTGCATATCGAAAATCATAGTGAAAAACCTCCTCTCGAAAGAGCTCAGGAGGTTTTTTATCTTTTAGGAATGGATAGGACGGCTGCCCGTAACGGGGTGTTGTTTTATTTGGCAACCGAGGATAAAACTTTTGCTATAATAGGCGATGAAGGTATAGATAAAGCGGTTGAGGATGATTTTTGGGATTGCACTAAAGATGTGGTTCTGGGTCATTTTAAGGAGAACCGTTTTGCACAGGGTTTATCTGAGGGAATATTAAGGGCAGGTGACCGCCTGCAAAAATATTTTCCGTATGCTGACGATGATACCGATGAACTGCCTAACGAAATTTCAAGAAGCTAATGAAGAACTTATATTTAAGAAGCAGTTATGTGCTTTTGTCATTTTTCCTGTTTTTCTGCTCTATGGCAATTGCCCAAAGCGGAAAAATTCCACCCAAGCCTTCGTTAGAAACCAGTTATTACGAAATTGGCACAACATTGCTTGATGAAACCCAGAAACAGGCTATTGAGCAAAAACTAATAAGGTATGCAGATAGCACTTCAACCCAGATTGTTGTGGTTGTTATTTCTACTACCGATGGCGATGATATTGACAGATACAAGGTTGACCTGGCACATGCATGGGGTATAGGACAAAAAGGGAAAGACAACGGTATACTATTGCTTGTTGCAAAAGATGACCGAAAAGTAGCGATTGCTTCCGGTTATGGTACTGAACACTTGCTGACCGATGCAATGTCCAGCCTTATTATTCAAAATGATATACTCCCTGAATTTAAAAAGGGTGATTTCTATGCCGGTATAGATAATGGTACAACAGCCATTATTAAGGTAATGAATGGTGAATATAAAGAAGAGCGTACCGGCCTGAGAAAAGGTGAAAAAGATGGTGGTGGCGGCGGTATTTTTATATTCATTATAATTTTTATTATTATAATTGTAATCCTGTCTAAACGAGGTGGAGGACGCGGCGGTAACAATCGTGGCGGCTTTGGCTCTACCCTTACAGATATACTTATTCTAAGCAGCCTTGGGCGCAGCGGTGGCGGAGGCGGCTTCGGTGGTTCCGGCGGAGGCGGCGGCTTTGGCGGCGGCGGATTCGGAGGAGGTTTCGGCGGCGGCGGTTTCGGCGGCGGCGGCGCATCCGGAGGATGGTAAACTTATAAAAAGACTGCAATTGCAGTCTTTTTTTTGTTTTGTACACAATAAATTTTTTTAAGAAGGTATTACAATTTAAGAGAAAACTCTTTCGTTAAGGGTTTAACCAATCACCTAAACTCAAATGACTATTAATTCTGTAAATACAGCTAACAAGCTGTGCCTGTTTTTATTTATTTTATTTTTTGGATTCGCTTCGCATGCACAGACAACCATTAAAGGCAAAATTACTGATGCGGCTACCAAAGAGCCGCTTGCATTTGCCAATATCATCATTAACCAAAATTCACACCTTGGTATAACTACAGATATTGACGGTAAGTTTTATTACAGTGGTAAACAAACAATTACTTCTATACTTTGCAGTTTTGTGGGTTATACCAATAAGACTATTGTTATTACTCCTTCAAATAATAAAAACCTGCATATAGAATTATCTTTTGATGCCAATGAACTAAACGAATTGGTTATTACGGGCGAAAATCCGGCGAATGCCATAATGCGTAAGGTAATTGCCAATAAAGAACTCAATGACCCCGAAAACATAGCGACCTTTAAATATAAATCTTATAACAAGACGATTTATGATTTAAGGTTCAAGGGATATAAGGACAGCCTTAAGGTAAAAGGAAGGCTAAAAGATGGCCATATATTTATGATGGAATCTGTTACCGAACGCAAATATTTAAAACCAAATATGAGCGAAGAGGTGGTGCTGGCTACAAGGGTTTCGGGATTTAAGAACCCGGCTTTTGCTTCTCTTGCCACAGATTTACAACCCTTTTCTTTCTATAAGGACAATATGAAATTGCTTAATATCAATTACCTGAATCCGGTTAGTAAAGGGAGCCTTAATAAATACAGGTTTACACTTCAGGATACACTATACAGGGATTCGGATACTATCTATGTGATTTCGTATAAGCCAAAACCCGGAAAAAACTTTGAAGGGCTCAAAGGAGTCCTATATATAAATACTAAAAAATATGCTGTACAAAATGTAACTGCCGAACCTAACGAGAAAGGTAAGCTTGACATAAAAATACGCCAGCAATATACGTATACAAAAGATGGCTATTGGTTTCCAGAACAGTTGGACTATACCCTGGAGTTTAATGAGTTTCCGCAAAAAGACCTTGGCATGTATGTACAGGGAAAAAGCTATATAGACAGCATACAGCTTAACCTGCCAATGCGTAAAAAAGAGTTTGCCCTTGAATCGGTATGGATAGATGAGAATGCCTCAAAAAAAGACAGTACCTATTGGGATAATTACAGGAGGGAAAAACTTGACCTTGCAGAAAAAACAACATACAGGGTTGTTGACAGCATAGGAGAAGTCGCAGATCTGGATGGCCTGGTAACCTTTGCAGAACGATTTGGTAAGGGAAGAATACCTGTAGGCTGTGTGGATATAGATATAGCGAAGTCACTTAATTTTAATAAATATGAAGGCGTTCGCTGGGGGCTTGGATTATATACCAACGAAAAGCTTTTTGAAAAACTTACCCTTGGTGGTTTTGCAGGTTATGGCACCCGCGATGGTGACTGGAAGTATGGGGGAGAAGCCATTTATACTTTTTCTAAGAGAAAAGAATTTACCATTGGCGCTAAATACCAGGACAATCTTGTGGAAACAGGTAACCATACTTTTCAGTTTCCTGCTTTTGCATATAGTAACGGGCGAAGCCTTATTGCCTCGCAAATGGACAGGATAGAAGAGGGGAGTTTAAATATAGGGTTTAGGGCATTTAGATATACCAAGTGGGATTTTGGAATAAGCAGTGCTCGTATAACTCCTCTATATGACTATACTTTTGAGCATTATGGCACATCATTCAAAAATTATTACAATACAGAACTTACCGCTAACATGAAATTTGCCTTTGGCGAAAAGATTGTAAATGCGTTTAATCAAAATATGAGTTTGGGCACTAAGCACCCTATACTATACCTGTCTTATGCAAGAGGATTAAAAGGCGTGCTTAACAGCGATTTTAATTATAATAAATTTGAATTGGCGTTAGAACATTCTTTTTACACTAAAAATTTAGGGAAAACATCTTATAGATTTGAGGCAGGCTATATTGATAAAGCATTACCATATGGACTATTATTTACAGGAGAGGGAAGCTATGACAAAAAGTATCCGCTTATAATGCGGAATAGCTTCCAGACAATGCAGCCTTATGAATTCTTGTCAGATCGTTATGCCAACTTATTTACATCTCATAATTTTGGTGGGCTATTATTAAAAACTGACTTGTTTCAACCGGAAATAAGTATTCATAATAATTTTAGCTGGGGTAATTTATCGTATCAGGAGAGCCACAAACTTATCAGTTTTAAAACAAAAGACAGGATATTTATGGAAACAGGCTTGCAGATAGATAATATACTGAAACTAAACTATATGAATATAGGTTATATGGGTCTTGGAGCAGGGGTTTACTATAGGTACGGAGGATATTCGCTACCTGATTTTAATGATAACCTTGCATTTAAGTTTACGCTAAATTTTACATTTAAATAATCGGGGTGTTTGCCGGTTGCAGTCATCGATCAATAGATTCAGAAATCCCGGTAGTGCGGCTCGGGAGCGCATAAATTTATATTTCGCTTCTCCAAAGCTTATTTAATAAAGTAAGATGTTATTCTGAATATTCCCTGTTTAACTCAGTAACAAAGTAAGAAGGGTATATGCCTGTACGGGCATAAAAAGCTTTAGAGAAATGCTGTGCAGTACTAAAACCGGCTTCTTCGGCAAGTGCTTTTATGGTATAATTTCGTGCTTTAGGGTCGGTTTTAAGAGTTTCAACAATGTAATCTATCCTGAGGTCGTTTAGATAACCAATGTAATTTTTGCTCCTGTAATGGCTTATGACTTTTGAAAGATAATTAGTATTGGTGCCAAAGTTAGCCGCAAGATTTACGAGGGTAAGATCTTTTTGCAGGAATTTTTTCCTGTCTTCAAATTTTTCAAGTTGTTTCAGTATGCTGCTTACTACTTCGGGGTTAATGTCTAATTTTTTATTTTCTTCTTTTTCCGGGGTAGTATCTGCAGGCAGCGTTTGAGTTTCATCTTTTTGCTGCATCAGATCCTCAAATTTCTGCCTGTAAGTACGTTGGTTTATATAGTAACGGTACAGTAAAAAGAGCGTGACGAAAAAAAGTATTGTAATAGTAATATACAATATATAAGTAGTGTTCTGATGGGCATCCAGTTCCTCCTGCAATTCATTTTTTGCCTGCTCCAGTTTACGTGAATCATACTCTTTATGCACTTTGCCGGATAAATATTTAAAATTCAGGCTAAGTACGCTGTCAGCTTTAATGAGTTTTTCAACGTAATGCAATTGCAGTTTGGTATTACCCTCTTTTTTATAGTGATTAATGAGTATTTCATAGTTCTCCCTTAAGTCAGGCCTCATATAGTTTTTTTCTACAAATGAGCGGTCTACTTTCCTTAAATAATGTAACGCTTTTTCTTTATTGTTTAGAGCCAGGTAGCTTTTGCCGATATAAAAATACCCAAGAGTTTCATTTGCAAAATCCTCATTCTTAATTATTGCGGGAAGTGCCTGAGATATCATTCCTATAGACTTTTTATAATTGCCTTTAGAATATTGGTTAATGCCCTCTGAATGTATAAAATAAGCTTTGTCCAAAAGATGCGTTTTTTCAGACGCCTTTATTCCAATATTGTTTATAGATGTGCACAAGTCATATTTGCCAATTTTGTTATAGCAAATACCCAAAGCATGCAATGAATTTGTATATCCTCCTGGATCTACATCTTTAAAATACGCAGCACATTCTTTAAGCAGTATTTCGCCTTCGTTATAAAAACCAAGATATAACTTGATGTTAGCAATGTCATACTTTATAGAATGCTTTAAATACTCATCCTTAGTGTTGTAAGCATAATTATTTGCTATAATAAAATTGTCAAGAGCCTTTTGGTACCTCTTTTGGAAATAAAAAACCGAACCCTTTGTGAGATATGCATTTGCAATAAGATCATTGTTGGCTGTGGTTTTTGTAAATGATACTAAACTATCGGCAAACATCATGCTACGCTCATTGGATGATAGAAATGCCATTTCTTCATATGCCCCGGAAATCCTTTTATGATTGTTCTCCTTTTTAGCTTTAGCAAGAATTGCGTTAAGGTAGGTCCATGCTAAAAGAGTGTCCTTGTCATTATTACGATTCAGTTTCTCAGTTATGTAATCGTAAGATTTGTCTTTTAAGGAATCAGGTAATTTTTGCGCCAGCAAAAAATTGCAGGTAACCAGAGATAGAAAAGTTAGCAGGGGAAGAGTTTTTTTTAGCATATCTTCTATTTTTCGGCAAATCATTTTACTCAATTTCATCTTGTATAATGGGTTTTTATGCCGAAATAACCCATTAGAATTGTAAATATAGCCTATTTCTTAATAAGGTTATGTTATTTGTTTGTTTGAGAATTTTATGATTTGACAATCAAATAATTACAAAATTTATTTGCAGATGCAATTCGCGAATTCGTAGCGTTTAATTCGCGAATTGCACACAATATCATTTGTATAAGGTCATTTCGCATCATAGTTTTGACCCTGTAATCCTGATACAATTTTCAGGAAGATTAAAAACAATATTCACCTGGCCAGGCGAAAAAATGAAACTAAAATTTTTTCTCATAACTAAAAGTCATTACCATGAAGAAGTTCATTGTGCCTGTCCTGTCCGTTTGTTTTTTTATATCATGCAGTACTGATGATACTGCCTTAAATACTGTCGAAACTACTACTACCGATTCTGCATCCGACATAATAATTACTGAAAAGAGCCTGATTAATGCTGCCAATGCTGCTAATCCATTTGATTATGTAGGGGAATTACATAAAGAAATACTGGAGGATTATCTTCAAAAGTATGAAACCCAAACAACAATTCCGGTTGTTGTAAATAATGTAGATGCTATAGCAGTTCATAATACTGAGTTTACTTCTATAGACGAAAATTACCCGGGCCTTCCTAGTGCTGCCGTTGAATGGACTATGGAAAATATAGATAATCTTGAGAATATAATGGACAAAGCAGAGCTAAGTGTGAATGGCAAGCTTGTAATGAATGATTTAATTGAATTGATGGATGCATTGGAAACCCAGTCACCTGCTAATGTTATTAGTTCTGTAAAAGCATTTGAAAGTAGCGTGATGAGCAATGAATCTTTAAGCGGAACGGATATGCAGGTTATACTTTCTGCTGCTTCTATAGCCAGGTATTCTACTGAATATTATACAAGCGGGCCCAGAAAATGGATTAAAACTAAAAATGGTGTTACAGCCTCGGCATCTACCAATACTTTATCTGAGGCAATAACCATGTCAGTTACAGCTGACTTACTAACAGATTAATCTTAAATTTTTTAAGTTATGAAAATGCGTTATTTGTTATTTGTGCTCCTTATCATTTTTAATATAGTTTGCCTATACCTTATAATCGATCTTTCTAATTATGACGGTATGATAAGCTATCTTAAAAATGGGAGCGAAAAATTTACCAATCCCAGGCAGACTGCTATGGTGTTTTTGGTAACGTGCCTGGCCAATTTATTATTTATTTCGGCCACACTGATGAAGAGTATCATCTTTTCAGACAGTCCAAAAAGTCCCAGTATGCGTTTTTAGCAAGTAGTGCTGCTTTAAGGGCTATTATTGAAAAAGGCTGCAGATTTGCAGCCTTTTGTGTTATTTTAGAATGACCAAAAACGGTTGTCGTTTTCGTTGTTTTCCTTTTTCTTTCCAAACTTATCTATTTTCACGCTTAGCGTAAACATAACGTAGCGCTTAAGTACTGTGTTTTGAGTATCATATATTGCCGTAGGCGATATATATCGCGATGTGCCCAGATTCTGGTTCAACATATCATACACTTTTACTTTAAACATCATCTTGTTGTTTAAGAAGTTATATCCAAGGCTGGTGTTCCATAAAAAGAAATCTTTCTTGTAGCCTTCACCCAGGTTAGAAGTATAGGTATATGTGAAGTCGTTTCCAAAAACAATATGTTTTGGCCAATAGCTTGTTGTTTGCAATCCTGCCTTATGTACAAATTTTGAAGAAAAGTCTGTACTATAGTTGCTATAGTGGCTTTCATTATATTCAAAACTATATATAGGGCTAATATTCAGAAGTTCACCATAATCATAGCTAAGTCCGAATTTCGGATTGATCCAATATGATTTTGCTTCGTACAGCTGACTGTTAGTAATACCTTTATCAAGACCAAAACCACCATGCACAGACAGATTAAAACGATATGAATGTGCTCCTTCAGTTTTTATATGCTTACTCCAATTTCCGCCAAACCAACTGTTTATTATTCCGCTAAGATTACCATACGTAGTAGACTGCTTTCCGGTAGGTTCTATATTTGTAAATCCTACTATTTTGCTTGTCATGTAGCCTCCGCCGCCATAAAAAGAGTAGCCGCTTTTTGAGGCGTAATCATAATCATTAAAATTCAGGTAAAAAGAATGTTCTTTGTTAGGGTCAAGGTTTTCGTTACCAATTGTTGTATATAATGGATTGCTTACATCTTCTATTGGTAATATCTGATCAGATGTAGGCATAGTAACATCATAATTGTAGTTTAGGTACAAAGCACGCGATTTACCCATTCTTATCCTTAAATATCCGTTTGCTGTAGGCAGCATATAGTTGCGGTTTACCCTGTAATCATTTCCTTTATAAACACCATAATTTCTAAAGTTGGTTACAGATGTTCCGGCAGAAAAACCTAGAGAATATTTCTTCTTATAAATACCTACTCCTGCATAAGGATTTACATCAGTTTGGTTACTGCTTCTGTAATTGGTCAGATCATCATAAATATCAGTATAGTCGCCTGTAGCATCATCATAATTAAATCCCTCCCTGTTGCTTACTGCTTTTATGTTGCCATACTTAACCCCAACCTTTACAGTTATGGAATCTCGCGTTGGTTCAGAAAATTCTATACTTCCGCTATAATTATCCCGGGTCTGCCTGTTTTTTATAAGCTGGTTCCGTATGTCCGAAGTTTGTTCAGCTATACCGTCATCATTAGTGTCTTCATAAAAGTAAGTGGCAGAATTAGTATAATTGGCAGCTTCGTCAAGCTTGTTTTCAGTATCAAGGCTTGCATTAAGAGATCTTCCTTTTTTATTAAATATTTTGCTGTAACTAACGCCTGAGCCAAATATATTATTATCTGATTGGTTATGTGAGGAGCCAGAACTTTCATTAAGTAATTCGGCGTCCTGATTATGTGTATTGCTTTTTGATATTGATGTTGACCTTGAATTGGCCTTTGTGAATTTTGGATTAAAAAACAGGGAAGAGGTAGAGTCTATCTTGATCTCAAATTCTGTATTAAAATTGTGGGCATATTTATAAGTGTCGGTACGCGATTCAGATTCGGTAATTAAGCTTTTGTTTGCCTGCGTATCAGGGTTACAGGGTCAAAACTATGATGCGAAATGACCTTATACAAATGATATTGTGTGCAATTCGCGAATTAAACGCTACGAATTC
>JGI24806J26614_1000920_pt1 | contig 10055 bp, 5 predicted proteins | sample Kansoi200umMDA_FD_26614 | JGI IMG/M metagenome (IMG submission 26614) | reverse complement strand
GCTTCGGCATACAAACTCACGCGTGATGATCGCTATTTTCAACATGCATTGAAGCATTGCAGGGCATGGTTTGTAGATCCTGAAACCCGGATGAACCCGAATCTCCTATACGCACAAGCCATCAAGGGAAGATTCACTGGCAGAGGAATTGGAATAATTGACACCATTCAATTAATGGAAGTAGCCCAGGGGATGATGATCATGTCGGAGGATCGAGGTGCTGATAAAGAAAATATTGAAGGGATCAGGAATTGGTTTGTCGAATACCTGAAATGGTTGACCACACATAAATATGGACAGGACGAAATGAATGCCGCCAACAATCATGGAACTTGTTGGGTTATGCAGGTTGCGACATTCGCGAAGTTCACGGGTGATGAAAAGTTGATGCGATTTTGTGCTGACCGATACAAAACAGTTCTTCTTCCTAACCAAATGGCTGCCGATGGAAGTTTCCCACAGGAATTGAGAAGGACTAAGCCATATGGATATTCTATATTTAACCTTGATGCAATGACCACCATATGCCAGGTGCTTTCCACGGAAAAAGACAATCTGTGGAATTATCAAACTGCGGATGGGAAGTCGATAAAAAAAGGAATTGAGTTTCTATTTCCATATGTTGCAGATAAAAATAAATGGCCTCATGCAAAAGACGTGATGTACTGGGACAACTGGCCAGTAGCTCAGCCTTTTCTCGTTTTTGGAGCGAATGCATTTCAAAACGAGGAATGGTTGACCAGATGGAAGCAGTTAGATCATGATCCGAAGGTCGAAGAAGTGATCAGGAATTTGCCAGTGAGACATCCGTTGATATGGATTGCCCGATAAGGATTCACCCTGACGGCAGTGGTGAATGGTGAATGGTGAGTAGTGAGTAGTGAGTCGTCTGTATGCGAAGCATCGTAACGTTTCAATTCATTTAAACTTGGGAGATTAATAAAAATGAAATACAGAATACTGATCGCAATAATGGTACTGAGTTCCTGCACAGCATCACGAAAGGTGAACCAGTCAAGTTCGTTTACATCCATAGAAAATCAAACGCGCGTGATGCTCGCCGAAATTCCAAAGGTTAGAGGCGAAAAGGTAGATCTGGTTTCTCCAAGAACAATTGACAGCGGTAGATTGAAACTTGTTACCTCCCGCGACTGGACAAGTGGATTTTTTCCAGGAGTACTTTGGATGTTGTACGAACAAACAGGAAAAGAGGAATGGAAAATTCAGGCACAACAGTTCACCGCAAATCTCGAGAGAGAAAAAACAAATGGAACAACGCATGACATGGGGTTCAAGATCTACAACAGTTTTGGGAATGGTTATCGTCTCACGCAAGATCCCCATTATAAGGAGGTGATCATCGAAGGTGCTAAAACACTATCAACAAGATTCAATAAGAATACTGGTTGTCTCCGTTCCTGGGACCATCACGAAGATCAATGGAAGTTTCCTGTCATCATCGACAATATGATGAACCTTGAATTACTTTTTGCCGCAACAAAATTCACGGGTGATTCCAGTTTCTATAAGATTGCGACGAGTCATGCTGACATGACCATGAAGAATCATTATCGACCTGATAATAGTTCATATCATGTTGTGGATTATGATCCAGAGACCGGGAAAGTCATTAAGAAGAATACTCACCAGGGCTATGCAGACGAATCCGCATGGGCAAGGGGACAGGCCTGGGGGCTGTATGGTTTCACCATGTGCTATCGCGAAACAAAGAATCCGGTTTATTTACAGCATGCAGAAAAGATTGCCAATTTCTTGTTGAATAATCCCAATCTTCCAAAAGACATGGTTCCTTATTGGGACTTCAATGCTCCTAATATCCCTAATGCGGAACGCGATGCCTCAGCAGCCGCAATTATGTCTTCGGCTTTATTCGAATTAAGCAGGTATAGTTCGAATGGAAAGGAATATCTCTCATCTGCGAACAAGATCCTGGAGAATCTTACTCGTTCGTACAGGTCACCTGTTGGCGAAAACAAAGGCTTCCTTCTCTTGCACTGCGTAGGGCATATGCCTAATAAGAGTGAAGTGGATGTGCCGATTAATTATGCGGATTACTATTATGTTGAAGCGTTGGCTCGGTCAAGGAAGTAGATTGGCCGAAAACCTCATTAAGAAGATGAGTTCGGTTTTCTGAATTGGCCATATGATGCTAATCAAACAAAATTCTTCTTTGCGTCGATGTTTTCCCGTGCGTCATCGCATTCCCGCATTTTCCGATAAAATAATTTGCAATTATTCTCTTTTTAAGTTCCCAATTTTTATTATGAGCTGACGGTAGTCCAATTCTATTTTTCTTGATTTGCCGGAAACCCGCTCCGGAATGGGGTTCTAGAAGGTTAGTGTAATTATTACACAAGTAAGTGTGAGAATTTTCACTCGTGTTAAGATAGTTGAATATTATGCTAAGCACTACAGAGCAAACCGTTCATCAAGATTTTAATTTGCTTAATATCTTAATCCTTTCCCTTCTTATTTTCTTTTTTCAACACCTGAAGTAGTCAAAAAAATCTAGCGTATGCTTATAAAGATACCCAGTCTTAAGCTGTGGTTTAGCATTACTTGTTATTGTTTAATAATTACCCCCGCCACTTTTTCACAGGAACAAAATGCACAAGAAAAAATTGAACAATTACATGCCGTTACTTATAAAGCAGGCGACTCACCTGATAAGTATGTAAGGGAAATAAGAGGAACAGTAAGTGATTCTGCAGGGCGTCCGCTGCCTGGGGTATCCATCACGGTTAAAAACCGATCCAGCATTGGAACCAGCACTGATATGAATGGTAAATATATACTCAATGTGCCGGACGATGCAGTGCTTCAATTCACCATGATTGGTTATGAAACAGTAGAGATCTCCGTTAAGGGAAGAGAAGTGATTGATATTGGATTAAAGAAGGCCAATAACTCAATGGAAGATGTGGTGGTAGTAGGATATGCGAAGCAAAGAAAGAAAGATGTGGTTGGTTCTGTAACCACCGTTAACCCGAGCGATCTGAAGGTACCTTCCAGCAATCTGACAACTGCTCTAGCTGGACGCATGACGGGCATCATTGCATACCAGCGTTCAGGCGAACCCGGCCAGGATAATGCAGAATTCTTTATCCGTGGTGCTACCACGTTTGGGTATAAAAAAGATCCCTTAATACTCATAGATGGAATAGAGTATTCCACTACAGAGTTGGCTCGTTTGAATCCCGATGATATTGCACAGTTTTCAATTCTGAAAGATGCTACCGCCAGTGCTGTATATGGCGCGCGTGGAGCAAACGGCGTGATCCTGGTTACTACCAAAGAAGGAAAACAGGGTAAGGCAAAGATCAATATCCGCATGGAAACTTCAGTATCCAACGCCACAAAGGACGTAAAATTGGCAGACCCCATTACTTACATGATCCTGCACAATGAATCCTACCTCACTCGGGGAATTCTGGATTTGCCATATTCACCGAGTAAGATTGATAATACTATCGAAAAGGTTAACGAGTATGCTTTTCCTGCCATCGACTGGAAAAAAGAATTGTTCAAACCCAGCACCGTCAATGTGCGCGGAAATTTCAGCGTGAGTGGTGGTGGACAGATCGCAAATTATTTCATCGCCGGATCATTCGCGCAGGATAATGGAATTTTAAAAGTTGATCAAAGAAATAATTTCAATAACAACATTAATCTCAAGACCTACAACCTCCGTTCAAACATAGGCCTCAAGGTCACTAAGACAACAGACGTCATGGTTCGGTTGTATGGTTCTTTTGATGATTATAACGGACCGATTTCGGGAGGAACCGGAACATACCGGAATGCAATGCGTACCAATCCGGTTCTGTTTCCTCCTTATTACCCCGAAGACCAAGAGCACATGGGAGTAAATCATATTCTTTTTGGAAATGCGGAGAAGGGTCAGTACCTCAATCCATATGCGGATATGGTGAGAGGATACAAAGAATCTACGAGGTCATTAATGGTAGCGCAGTTTGAATTAAAGCAGGATTTGTCGTTCATAACGGAAGGCCTCAACATAAGGGCAATGACCAACACTAATCGTCAATCCTTTTTTGATGTTTCCCGCGGGTACAAACCATTCTGGTATACTGCAGTTGGATATGATGAGCAAACTAATACCTACCAACTATTGGCGATTAACCCAGACGGGGGCACAGACTTTCTTGAATTGTTGTCAGGCGGAGAAAAAGAGGTTGCCTCTACTTTTTACCTGGAAGCCAGTGCCAATTATAACAGGACCTTCAATAAACATGGAATAAGTGCAATGGCGATTGCCATTATGCGAAGTCAATTGGAAACGGGGGCAAAAAGTATTCAACAATCATTGCCTTCCCGTAACCTGGGTGTATCTGGCAGGCTCACTTATAATTTCGATAGTAGGTATTTTGGAGAATTCAATTTTGGATACAATGGATCGGAACGATTTTATAAAACAGAACGGTATGGATTTTTCCCTTCANTAGGTGCAGCATGGATGATATCGAATGAAAAATTCCTCAAGGGCCTTTACCCNACAATTTCGAAATTAAAAATCAGGGGTAACTACGGGATGACCGGGAATGACAAGATCGGAGACAAGGATGATCGTTTCTTTTATCTGTCTGAAGTTAATATTGGTGGAGGTCCTGGCGCAAGTTTTGGAACAGATGGAGGTTACTCACGGCCAGGTGTAACTGTAAGTAGGTATGAGAATTACAATATTACTTGGGAGACGGCTGTTAACTCTACTTTCGGAATGGAACTGGGTTTATTCAATAGGATCGAAATCATCGCGGAGTACTTTTTTGAAAAGAGACGCAATATCCTTATGGATAGAACGCTCCCCAATACCCTGGGTCTTCAAGCAATACCGAAAGCAAATGTTGGACAAGCGAAGTCAAGGTCTTTGGAGTTTTCTATCGATTACTCCAATAATTTNGGCAAAGACTTATTTGTATCTGTTCGTGGCAATTTTACCTACGCNAAAAATAAATTTCTTAAGTATGAAGAACCTATCTATGACGAATGGTATAANTCCAGGATTGGATGGCCTGTCAACCAGCAGTGGGGATATATAGCTGAGCGTTTATTTGTGGATGATAATGAAGTTTGGAATTCACCTCCGCAAACTTTTGGAAGTGAAGTAAAAGGTGGGGACATCAAATTCAGGGATGTAAATGGTGATGGCGTGATCACTAGTTTGGACCAGGTTCCCATTGGTCTGCCTACTAATCCTGAAATAGTTTATGGTTTTGGTTTTTCCACCAGGTACAAAGGTGTTGATCTATCCTGTTTCTTCCAGGGTGCTGCGCGTACATCTTTTTGGATAGATGTGGCAGCCACTTNTCCTTTTGTTTCTTACCTATATAAAAATGAAGTTCCCCCTGCAGGTGTATTACAGAATCAACTCCTGAAAGCATATGCAGATGATCATTGGTCTGAAGATAATCGGAATCTATACGCTTTATGGCCAAGATTAGATAACAAATTAAATGCAAACAATAGTCAGAAAAGCACTTGGTTCATGCGCAATGGAGATTTTCTCCGGCTCAAGCAAATTGAATTAGGATATAGCCTTCCACGAAAGTTGGCAAAAAAAGCTCACCTGGAAACGCTGCGCCTTTATGCGAATGCAACCAACCTGGTAAACTTCAGCAGGTTTGATATCTGGGACGTGGAGATGGGTGGGAATGGACTGGGCTACCCATTACAAAAGGTCATCAATTTTGGGCTTCAAGTTGGACTCTAAAATCTATTTCAGCATTATGCTCAACTTCAAGAAAATACTCAAACTGGTTATCATCCTTTTGGCTATATGTTTTCTGTCATGTAAGAAATACCTGGATGTAATTCCAGATAATATAGCCACCATCGATTATGCGTTCACCCTGCGTACCTCGGCAGAAAAGTTTTTATTTAACTGCTTTTCCTATATGCCGGCGCATGGCCATTTCAATACTAATCCCGCAATGACTGCAGGTGATGAAGTTTGGTATATGGACCCACCAAGAGATGTGGGCACCGATTACTGGCTAATTGCAAAAGGTCAGCAGAATGCCACGGATCCTTTTGGGGATTTCTGGTTAGGAGAACGCTCCGGCAAAGACTTATGGATAGGGATTCGCGATTGTAATATTTTCCTGGAAAACATTCACAAGGTGCCAGATATGGACGACTACGAAAAGGAAAGATGGAGCGCCGAAGTGAAGTTCCTGAAGGCATATTATCATTTCTACCTGCTGCGAATGTATGGCCCAATTCCTATAGTAAGGAAGAATCTTCCTATATCCAGCAGTTCGGAAGAAGTGAAAGTTTCCAGGCACCCTGTGGATTCTTGTTTCAGTTACATCGTCCAACTACTGGATGAAGCCGCATCGAATCCAAACCTTCCCGACAGAATTATCGGAAGCGCTGAAGCTGCTGAATTGGGAAGGATCACCAAGACCATCGTGCTTGCTTTCAAAGCCAGGGTGCTTGTAACGGCAGCAAGTCCTTTATTCAATGGTAACAATGATTATCCGGGTTTCAAAACGGCGGATGGCCAACCTCTCTTCGCTTCTGGCAGTGAACAAAACAAATGGAAAGTGGCAGCCGATGCCTGCAAGGAAGCGATAGAATTCTGTCAACGCAACGGTCATGCATTGTATAAGTTTGATACTGCTACCTCTTCATTCATTTTAGGAAATGATTCCATCATTAAACCCCTGCTGATAAAACAACTTACCCTTCGTGGAGCCGTTACCGATAAGAAATCCAATCCAGAGATCATCTGGGCAAATACCAGCAGCCGCGCAGATATCAATATCCAAAGGTGGAGCATCCCGATCCTGAATACTGGCGCTACCAGCGGCAGTGGACCAAAGGGAATTCTGGCGCCGCCTATTAAAATGGCTGAACTGTTCTACACAAAAAATGGTGTGCCCATAACAGAAGACAAGACATGGGACTATGCGCAACGCTTTGCTTTGAAAACAGCGGTTGCAGCTGATAAGTTTTATGTGAAAGAAGGAGAGCAAACCGTGCAGCTTCATTATAATAGAGAGCCTCGTTTTTACTCAAGCCTGGGATTTGATCGCGGAATATGGTTTGGTAATTGGTCGGGTAATTCAGATGCCACAAAACCACTTTTATATCCGAAAGGCAGAAAGGGAGAATATTCTGCCAAACAGGGACATACCAATTTTTCAATCACCGGGTATTGGATCAAGAAATTGGTGAGTCTTAATACAGCTGCTGCTTCAGATGGGGCATTGACTTATGAGAATTATCCCTGGCCAGAAATGAGGATGGCTGATCTCTATTTATTGTATGCTGAAGCAATGAATGAATTAAATGGACCCAGCGCTGAAGTTTTCAAATGGGTAAATGATGTACGAGAAAGAGCAGGATTAAATTCAGTGCAAGATTCCTGGACCAACTATTCTTCTGATCCTACAAAATATACTACCAAGAATGGACTAAGGGACATAATTCAGCAAGAAAGATTAATTGAACTGGCATTTGAAGGACAGCGTTTTTGGGATTTGAGAAGATGGAAAAAATCACATCTGGTATTAAATAGTCCTGTGAGGGGCTGGAACATTTTACAAGCAGATGCTCCGGCTTATTATAAAGAGGTATTGCTGTGGTCCCAAACATTTAAGATCCGCGACTATTTCTGGCCAATAGAAATAAACGAAATTCTTAAAAATAGGAACATGCTCCAATCTCCTGGTTGGTGATTTTCAAAATATACAGTTCTTAAAAACTTCCAAATGAAAAATGTAAGAGTTTTATTGTCGTCAAGCCTGTTGTTAATAATAATTACAGTGGCCTGTAAAAAAGATTCCTTAGGCCCTTTGTTCGATGATGGAACTATCCCTGGACCGGTCAAGAATGTGCAGGTGGAAAACATTGCGGGCGGTGCAAAAATATCATACACTTTACCCGACAGTCGTAACCTACTTTACGTAAAAGCTGATTACGAACTCAAAAACATAAAGTGGGAAGCTAAATCATCATTTTATCAAAATTTCCTGGTCGTGGAAGGTTATGGGGATACACTCGAGCATGACGTGATGTTATACTGTGCCAGTAGGGGAGGAAAACTTTCCGAGCCGGTCAAGGTTAAGATCAAACCATTAACACCTCCTGTGACAAATGTTTACAGGTCACTTTTCGTGGATTCAACCTTTGGAGGGATCTACACAAAACTAAAAAATATTGATCGAGCTAATATCGTAGTGAAGGTGTTGTTGCAGGATTCGGTCACGAAAGTTTGGAATAATATCGATAATTATTATACCAGCCTTGATTCAGGACAGTTTGCAACGCGAGGATTACCTCCTGTGCGGCGTTGGTTTGGCATATATGTAAAAGACAGATGGAATAATATTTCTGATACGCTCAAAGTACAGAAAACTCCAATCTATGAAGAGCAATTGGATAAAACCAAGTTTGCGGATATGCGAAACAAAAATTATCCTATCCCACAAGTTGCGCCTCTGCCTCCTTCAGGTTTACCAATTGTAGAAGGAGTGGATTACAGTGGAAGTTATCCATTGAAAAATCTTTGGGATGATAAGGTTACAACCATGTTCCATACTAAAGAAAAATATGATATGCCTCTGTGGGTTCCCATTGATCTCGGCACAAAGGCCATATTAAGTCGTTTTAAAATATGGCAAAGGCCTGGCCCCACTTCATATAGTTTCAATCATGGCAATCCGCACAAGTGGGAAATCTGGGGCTCGAACGACATTACTAAGGCCAATAGCTGGGTAAAACTTGGAGAATACACCATGGTTAAACCTTCTGGCTTGCCAGTAGGTATAAATTCTAACGAAGACAATGAAGCTGTTAACGAGGGCCAGGAATTTGACTTACCGATAGGCGTGCCTGCAGTACGCTACATCGCCTGGAAACACATTGACAATTGGGGCGCCATAGACGGTGCAACTGGATTTCTTCATATGATGGAATTGACAGTATGGGGTCAGAAACAATGAAAGTATTGCTCAATAATCATGAAAGAGATTTTATGAATCAAAATCGATTCTTCAGATTCAATTTTATTTCGATTCTATTGTTCAGCCTATTGATGGGTTGTACCAAATCGGCAGATACTTATAAAGAATTTGTGCAGGGAGGAGAGATCTATTATCCCGGGCGGGCCGATTCACTGAAGTTATATCCCGGGCGCAATCGCATCCAGTTATCATGGTTATTAAAATCTGATCCTAAGATCACGAAGGCTACTGTCTATTGGAACAGCAAAGCAGATTCTATTGTTATTTCTGTTAGCAGGAGTGCGGGCACAGATACCATACGAACCATGATTAATCAGATTGCTGAAGGTACTTATACATTTGAGGTATATACTTATGACGATAAAGGCAATAAGTCTGTGAAAGTGGATGCTATTGGAAATGTTTACGGCAGTAATTACGACATTTCTTTGGTTAATCGGGCTTTGAAGAGTGCATCAATGAGTTCAAAACTAGATACAGCTAAGCTGGAATGGTATCCCAAGTCATNGGGGCATGTTGGTGTAGATCTAAGATTTAAGAACTTGTTGGGGGACAGTATTAGCGTATTTGTGCCTGCAGATTCTCTGAAGACAAACTTATTAGTGTTTAAGAAAGGGGACACATTCAAATTCAGAAGTCTGTATAAACCAGAGCAAAACGCTATTGATACTTTCTATACAGCTTTTGAATCGCGCATCGTCAACTAATAGTGTTGAACTAGATTTGTGGAAGGCGGCTGCATGCCGCCTTTTTTGTGGCTGCTTGTGTCCTCACGAGCATTTGGCGGTTCTTTAATACAATATCATCTGGCATCATTAAACTCAATATTCCTCTTCGTGTGTCATGGATGCTGAATCATGCCAAAATAGATGAATAAATTGCGATTTTACGCGAAACAGTTGACCTCAAGAATTATTTAGTTGCATTAGATTTCCCAATTACTCATTTTGTTTCATGGTGCATCTTCCCCAACTAAGTGGCGCAAACGGACTTGCCTGTGTACCGTAAATGGATTCACCATTGAGCTTCATCCAGGCTCCAACT
>JGI24806J26614_1000919_pt1 | contig 10061 bp, 7 predicted proteins | sample Kansoi200umMDA_FD_26614 | JGI IMG/M metagenome (IMG submission 26614) | reverse complement strand
TTGCGAAAATGTAAAGCGGTAAATAATCTGGTCCTGCGTTAAGTCTGCACCATTATTAATGTGTATTTCATAACGGATATTTTCACCAAATGAATAATAATTAGGACCTCCCTGCGGAAGCTCAGCGGGAACATAGTTTGAAATCAGTGTTACTGTATTCGTATCATCCGGGCTCCGGAATGCATACAAATCAGTGTTATCAGCCAATGGATCATTAGCGATCAGCGGGGCTTCCCTGTGGCTGGAAGCATCAAGATAAGAACGGGATGTTACAATTGTAATAGCGACAACTGCAACAGCAGCTATGGAAATTCCAAGCCTTTTTTTCGATAATTTTTTTTGCATTTGATTTTGATTTTTTGTTATTAAGAATTTTGTTTTTATTTAATAAGAGAATTGGACGTAGTAATTTTTCTCCCGCTTCATACACATACGGGGAAAAAAGAAGCGTGGATTCAGGATGAATAAAATATTCTTTCAACTGTCCAATAGACTGCAACGAGTGCAATTAAACTTGATAGTGGATATACGATGCGTTTGCGATACCATGTTTCTTTAGAGAAAAGTTTTCCTACTAACAGGTAAGCTATGAGAATGACGCCAATCTGACCCAGCTCAACTCCGGCATTAAATGAAATAAGTGAGGTGTAAAAAGTGTTTCGGGGTAACCCGGTTTCATTAAGGGCTGTTGCAAAACCCATCCCGTGGATCAATCCGAATAAAAATACAATTGTATACCGCCAGGGTTTTAATTCGCCAATGAAAATATTTTCGAGTGCAACAAATGCAATAGATATGGCAATAACAGGCTCTACAATTTGTGATGGCGGAATAATAATACCTTTTGATGAAAGTATAAGCGTAACGGTGTGCGCCACTGTGAAACAGCTTGCCTGCATTACGACTGATTTAATACGCGGATCCATTAGAAATAATCCAAATACGAAAAGGATGTGATCGAATCCTTCAGGAATTATATGCTGAAAACCCAGCCATGTGTAAAATGAAATTACGTTGCTTACAGGTTTTACTTCCATGTTGTAATTAATGGTGTGCGCGAAAAGAGGGCTGCAACTAAAGATTAACAGGAAGACAGGCAAAAGGAAATATTTTATACTAAGAAACTTTTTCATCGCGAGGCGAGGCTGTTTTTATTTGTATTGTCTGCGAATGCTGATATATCGAGTGACGGATTTATTTTAAGAGCGGTAGCGAGGTATTTATTTCCGAGATCTTCATAATGAGTTGCTTTAAAAATCAACCCGGCTTTATACCATAGCCCGGCATTTTTAGATTTTGTGCGAAGCGCTTTTAAAATATGAATCCGGGCATTCATATAGTCCGATGAGTTATAATAAGCCCAGGCTAATGTTTCGTTTACATCTATGTTGTCCGGTCTTCTCTGGTATTCTGCGATGGCGCTGTTCAGCGCTTTGTCATTTTCATTCATTGAAGTATATACAAGCGCCAGCTCGCGGTCAATGTTATGACCGATCCCGTTTTCCTCTGATGTGGGATGCTTGTGCTTCATTAGTAAATCCAGTGCGGTTTGAAACTCTTTTCCTGATTTTTCTTTTTCGTTAGTAAGACGATATAGTAAGGCAAGTTCATGGTGGCAGGAATAATCCTGCACTATGTTTGCAGCATTAGTATATAGCTGGATAGCTTTAGAATAATTTTTCCCCGCTTTTTCAATTCTTCCCAAACCTGCAAGAGCAGGAGCGTAATTTTCCCTGTTTGCCAATGCCTGCTGATAATAAATTTCTGCAATTTGCAGCCTGCCTGTTATTTCATACAATCTTCCGAGATAAGTTCTCACCCATTCTGTTTGTTCCAACCCGGGATAACCGGCTTCAAGAGCCATTTTCATTGCTTCGATAGCACCGTGATAATCACCAATAATTTCACGCAGGTATGAAATCCGTGAGTAGGAACGAATATCAGGGCGCACGCTTACCATCTTGTCCCCGGCTTTTATTGCCTCATCATATTTTCCCAGTTCAACAAGCGCATCGCATTTAACCCCATAGATAAATGAATTGTATGGATTTATTTTTATTGCTTCCTCCGAAGTTTGCAAAGCATCCGCAAACTGGTGAGCTGAAGCCTGCAAAGTAGCTTTGCAGCAAAGCGCTTCAAAATTTTCAGCATCAGCTTTTAAAACTTCATTTGTTAATTTAAAAGCAAGCGCATCATAATAGTTGTGATCTCCCGTTACACGGCCTTCCTGCATGTATGCCCGGGCAAGCTTTAGTTTTATTTCTGTTTCATTTGGATTTTTTCTGAGCCGGTCTTCCATCCCTGCTATGGCTTTTTGTGTATTGAGCCATTCGCTGGAAGAGGAAATTTTTGAAGTACGCGGCTTCAGAGTTAAATTCACGGGTTCCTTTTTTTGAGTGATAAATATTGCAGAAATGAATAAAATCACGAAGGAAATAAGAAAGAAATATCTTTTTTTCATTGCAGTTTTTATAGATAGATTTTAAAAAATGTGTCCTTTGTTTTCCTGGTTTCAGGATCATTTACGAAAAATATCTGTCCACGGATTTAACATGTATTTAAATATTTTTTTCAGTCAAAACCTGGCTGTTTGTAAAATTCTGCTTCCTGAATCCGGCAGTTGAAGAAAATTCCGTATCCTTGTTAAATAAAACATAATAAACACATGAATAAACTTATACTCCTGTTATCTTTTGTAATTCTTTCATCAGCTGCCAAGGCGCAGAAAAACCTGACCCTTCTCTCCACGGTAACTTTTAACGGATCAATTGCCGGGTGCTGGCACTATAACCACAATGGAAATGAATATGCGCTGGTGGGCGCAAGTGACGGGCTCGCAATTGTTAACATTACCAATGCAGCCGTCCCTGTAGTTCTTCAAACAGTTCCCGCTCCCAATTCGCTTTGGCGCGAAGTAAAAGTGCTTGGCGATTATGCTTATGCTGTCACTGAAGGAACAGGAACTCCCGGAGTTGATGCAGGATTGCTCGTGGTTGATTTAACCGCACTTCCCGGAACCTGTAACTATAAATTCTGGGATGGTGATGGAGCAATTTCGGGGCAGCTCAACTCAGCTCATTCTATTACGGCAGATAACGGCTATGTATATATTAACGGAAGCAACCTGGGTGGCGGAGGCGTAGTTTTTGTTGATGTCAGCAATCCGTATTTTCCAACTTATGCAGGCATGTATAACCTTGAATATGTTCATGACTGTTACGTAACACATGATACCATGTACACGAGTGAAATTTATGCAGGTCAGTTTGCCGCAGTGAATGTTTCAAACAAATCCAACCCTGTTGTTATGGCTTCGCAGGCAACTCCGGGAGCGTTCAATCACAATAGCTGGCTCAGTGATAATCATGATATTCTATTTACCACTGATGAAGTCAACAACGCCCCTCTCGGTGCATTTGATGTCAACGATTTATCTAACATCCAGCTTCTTGATGTATATACATGTGATACGCTGGGATCTGCAGAAGTCCATAACGTTCGCGTATGGGATGACTGGCTCTTATGTCCAAGTTACGGAAGCCAGCTTACTATTGTAGATGCTGCGCGTCCTTCTAACCTGATTGAAACGGGTCATTACATTACCGGGACCTATCTTTGCTGGGATGCTGATNCGTATCTGCAGAGCGGGCATGTTATTGCATCTGACATAGGAGGTGTGTTCTATGTTTTTCAACCAAACTATGTTCGCGGGTGTTATCTTGAGGGAATAGTGAGAGATACCGCTACTAACTTCCCTATTAACGCAGCTGATGTTCAAATTCTTTTGACAAATAAAGCTACTAACACAATAATTACCGGTGACTATAAAACCGGTGTTGCTGATTCAGGGTATTATTCCGTTCAGTTTACAAAGCCGGGTTATTATCCTAAAACAGTTAGTAATGTTCATTTACAAAATGGCATACTTACCATTTTAAATGTAAAACTAATCCCTATCGGATTTGGAATTGCCGAGAACGGGAATGGAAATTTTATTCGTCAGTATCCTAACCCTGCAACAGACAAAATAAATTTTGAGATAAAAGAGGGAGCTGAAATTTCTGAAAACATTTCTCTTTCAATTTATGATGTAATGGGTAAAAAAGTTTTCGGGAATAACCCGGATGTATTCAAAGGGAATAAATTTTCTGTTCCAACATCCGAAACGGGTAAAGGAGTCTTTATGTATGAATTGAACTCCGGGCAGAAAACATTGGACAGGGGAAAGTTTGTTGTTGAATAATATTTTAAAAGCATTTTTAAATTGAATTGACCGGCTTTTGTTGTTCATTATGATATACCTGCAACGCTACTAAAGCAGCAATAAATCCCCAAAAAGGAACTGAGGCTTTATCTGTATCAAGAAAATAATTTAAAAAACCGTGCGCCCAATAGGTAGTGAGACCAAGGATGATTCCTTTGGCAAGAATTTTTCCGTTCTTATTTCCGGTACGAATGATGTATTTGGAATTCTGGTAAACCACAGCTATTGCGATCATCATAAATAAAAGCATTCCCATAAAACCTTCTTCTGACAAAGGTCCGAGGTATTCACTATGGGAACTTCCGCGATCCCCGACATTAGTGCTTATATATGTTTTTTCATCATTGCGCTGAAAGGGCGCATACTGAAACTGGTAGGTGCCGGGTCCCCATCCGAACACAGGCTTCTCATTAAACATTCTCAATGCGCTCAGCCAGCGGTTGACACGTTCCACGTTGGATGCATCCGTAGAAATATTAGAAATGGATTCGAGGTGCTCTTTATAATCTGTTGAAGATTTTTCTGTATTACTTTCTAATTGAATAATAATTGTTGTCCATTGAGAAACTATTGCTATTAAAATTACAGCCGCCATACCAATAACAATTCCTGTCCTGATCCTGAGTAAAAAAGCAAACGAGGCAATTAAAGCCGCAGTCATGCTTATCCACGCGGCTCTTGTGTAAGAATCAACAAGTGCAGTTAAAAAAACTACGGTGATCACCAATCCTAAAATTCTTATTGCAATGGTTTGTGAAGTATCAAATATTTTGGCAATCATCACCGGGATAAATAAAGCAATTGCTGCGGCATAAGCCGTATGATCATTGTAAAACGGAGTCATGGCAGAATGCGCAGATTCTTCTGTGAAATTATGGGAGGCATGAACGATGATTGTATAAGCAATAACCGTTATCAGCGTACCCGTATAAAGCCATATAAACCTGTTTATGTTTTTGAAATCCCTGAAAAGCTGGGTGGCAAGAAAATAAAAAACAGAAACAAAGCAGATACGTGCCAGCGTAGCTTTTATTGAAACTAACGGAAGCGTGCTGAAAGCGGTTGCAATGCACATCCAAATGAGATGAAGGATAATTAAGACAGAAACCGGGTGACTGAGGATGGTTTTATCAAATTTTCTGTCGTAAACCAGTTTTAAGAAAAAAATAATCATGATGCCAAAAATAAGAGGCTCCGCAGGCAGGCTGACCCCAATGCCTATGCCCGTTTTTTGGAGATTAATTGAAAGAGGGGTAACAAGTACAGCCAAAAGCATTAATACATCAAGCCTGTAAAATGCCATTAAAATGATAAGTATAACTAACGGCAAAAGAAAAATCCAGTAAAATTCTGAAACCATCCCGGCAATCATGATGGCGAGAAAAATAAATGCAGCGCTATAGAACCATTTCAGATTAAGAGAAGTGACCAAAAAATTTAGAATTTAGAATTTAAAATTCTTTAACCTTGTTTGTTTTTTTCAATGATGATAATAATCACAAAAGAAACAAAGACCATTGCAGCCGTAAATCCTAAAATAAGCAGCGAACGTACAGGGTAGGATTTTTTTTCAGCAGGAAATGGTTTTGTTACCACATTAGTGTAAGTAAGTTCTTTAGTGAGATTAGTAACGGCATTTTCATAAAGTATTTTTAAATCATTGTAAGTTCCCCTGACCCTGTACAGGTGCTCTTTCAGTGAAATATAGTCACCGCCTTTTTCCGCCAGGTTCTTCCTCAAATTATCTATGGTACTGCCTGTTCCTGCTTTTCCCTGCTCCATTGCTTTATAATATGCACTGGAAAAAGGTCTTACCTGGCGCTCAAAATCCAAAATGCCATAGTCTGTTCTTAACAATTCGATAGCCGCTTCCATTGAATCCATTTCGTGTTTTTTTAAATCCATCTGGTGCTTATTAATAATGACAACTTCAGCATATTTTTCTCTTTGCATTTCACGGACTTTCTCATTCATATAAGAGATCATTGAATCGCAAATTTTAGACGCCATCAAAGGGTCGGTATCGAAAACAGTAAGTTCTGCCGACTCAAATTCTGTTTTTGAAACTTTGATCCGTTCCTTCATCATATATTTCAAAAGACTCACAGGATATTTTTCCCCGGCAGAATCAATAGCATAATGCTTGAAAAGATTAAAATCCCGGATAAGATGATCAAGCACCTCTTCCGATTCAAAAATCTGGAGCATTTGCTCTGTCGCATTTTCTGTGGCATAGGGAGCAAGGTTGGAAGGATATATGATAGCCCTGGATTTAAAGAGAGGTTTAATAAATACCGGGGATGAAAATAGCATGGAAAGCATCACTGAGATCACTGCAATAATCAAAAGCGGCTTCCACCATTTTGCAGCAATTTGTAAAATGCCTGATGCTTCCAATCGTATTGAGGAAGTATTTTGTTGAGAATCCATAAATTATAGAAAGGATTTTTTATTAAGCGCGCAAAAATAGGATATTTTTACTGACATTTAATTATTCCATCGCCCTATGATTTCCATCGAATTCCCTTATGCAGCTATTGATTAATTCACTCACCATACTTTATGATTTTATAAATAGCGCTTGGCTGAATAAGTTTCAGCAGGATTGCAACAGCAAAACATCCGGCAGTTGCAATAATAAAATTGATAATCCAGGAAAAACTTAAAGCAGATGATTCATAAGAAATAACTGCAGCAAGCACAATAAATATTGCAAGTGCAGCCAGGAATTTATAATCCACTTTAAACTTAAATATTTTATAGGTGAGCAAAGCCTGGGTGGATGCAGTAAGAAATTGTGTAATAAGGCTGGAAACGGCAGCACCCAGGGCATCGAAGCGAGGTATTAATATAAGATTAAGAGAAATATTCAGAATCATTCCTCCAAAAGCCATCATGTTGAGATATTTCAGATTTCCGTTTGCAGTAAGCAGCGTTCCGTAAATATAGGTTGTGGAAATTGCAGAAAAACAAATCATCAATAATCCGAAAATAATCGAAGAGTCTTTTAAATGCTCATGATAAAGAAGATTCATGATGTTTTCCCTGAACGCAAAACAAACAATGCCTACTATGAAAGCCGGAACCACAAGCAGGCAATAAGCGAGGCGCAGCAAATCATGGATGTATTGCCGCGATTTTATCATTCGTGAAAAAATGGGAAGCAGTAATCCCGCAAAAAGATAAGCAAGCATGTTGGAAGCATCCAATAACCTGTATGCCTGTGCATAAATACCTGATTGTTTGTCCCCGTCAGGCAGCAACCGTTCTATCATAACAGAATCAATCCTGTTATAAAAGGTCATAAGAAGAATTAACACCGCAAATGGATAACTCTTTTTTAAGATCATAAGAAAAAAAAGCGGGTTCCATTTCAGCTTTTTCAACTGAGCCCGTTTAACAAGAATTAATAAAGTAATACTGATAGTAACAATATAGGCAAATGTCTGAGCCCAGATAAACCATTCAATCCTGAAGGGAACAGAAGTGACTTTTCCCCAAAGAAGTATTCCGCAGATCACAATCATAATAAATCTGTCGAGCACAGAAATCACACTGTCTGTTTTAAAGAGGTGAAGACCCGCAAGATTGGAGCGCAGATACAGGATAAAAGAAATCAGGAACTGGTTAAACAGCAGCAGGCAGAGCATTGTCAATTGCTCTCTTTCGTAACCTATTATAAATCCGTTAAAGAAACTGATCAGGAAATAAAATACAGCCAGCATCACGCGCAGCAAAATAATTCCTGAAAGATGCTTGTTTAATAAGTGATTATTCTGGGCTATGTTTTTATTATTGAAGTTGGTAATTCCAATATCAAGCAGGATATTCAGCAAAAAAGAAAAATTAAAAAGCGCATAATACTGCCCGTAAATTTCCGCACCCACAGCATTTTGCACCGAACGGTCAATTCCGAGTATCCAGAAGGGTTTGATAAGAAGGTTAAGAGAAAGCAGAAAAGCGAGGTTGGTTATAAATTTTTTTTGCATGCTTCTTATCTGTGAAGGACAAATCGGGTTCGAATTTACGAATTAACAACTCCCGCACTTAAACTAAATTTCAGAAGAAAAATTGTTGATAAAATTCCCGGTAATTTCGTGATCCTTACACTTTGATTTTTGAACTTTGAACACTGAACAATTTTAAAACCTGATGGGGCTCAAAAGTTTTTTTGAAAAAACAAAAATTGAAGCCGGCTGTGATGAAGCCGGCAGAGGCTGCCTTGCAGGTCCTGTGTTTGCCGCTGCTGTCATTCTTCCTGAAAAATTTCACCATAAACTTTTGAATGATTCAAAACTGATGACCCCCGAAAACAGGAATTTGCTGCGTGGAATCATCGAAAACAAAGCCGTTGCATGGGCGGTGGCAATGTGTGATCACAGCGAGATTGATGCCATCAATATTTTAAATGCTTCTTTCCTGGCAATGCACCGGGCTTTAGATCAATTGCCGGTTATCCCCGAAACAATATTGGTGGACGGTAACCGCTTTAAAAAGTATAAAAATATTTTTCATCATTGCATCGTTGACGGAGATGCAAAATACAAAGCCATCGCTGCAGCTTCGGTTCTTGCAAAAACGCACCGTGATCAATACATGCTGAAATTACATGATTCATTCCCTCAATATGGATGGAATACAAACAAAGCGTATGCAACAAAATTTCACCGGGAAGCATTGATGAAGTTTGGTGAAACACCCTATCACCGAAAAAGTTTTCGATTAGATTATCAATTGGAATTAGAGTTTGAAGTGTAAAAACACAAACTCTCAGAGTAATTAACACACCACTGTAAATAAAAACAAATTATAACGGCAGTGCTGCCCTGTGTGCATTGTAGCTTTGAACAGCTTTTTTAAATGCGCCATGAATCATGAAGCGGGTAGTCAGCTCATCCTTATTTCTTTTATTTATTCTCATTGCAATTGCTGCAGGGTTATATTATATTCAGCGTCATTACGGAATAACAGGCGGCAAAGCGGTAAATGCCATTCCCGCTGACGCTGCATTTTTTTTTGAAGCGGATATTTCATCAGGAATAATAAACGAAATTTCAAAAACTCCCTACTGGAAAGATGTGCAGAAGAATAAGTTTTTTAAGGAAATTAATAATTCACTGTTGTCATTTGATTCCCTGGTTCAGAATGAGGATGATCTTAAAGAATTATTCTCAAAAGAAAAACTGATTATTTCAGCGCATGTCATTAAAGCCAATGAATTTGATTTTCTTTATTTAATAAACCTGCCGGTTTCCGACCAGGAAGATTTTGCAGATGAAATGATAAAAAAATTATCGGGAAGCGATGCCGATCCTGTAACGCGCTCTTATGAAGACGTAGATATAAAAGAACTGGCACTGAAGGATAAAAATACATTTACGTATGCCGTTTCAAAAAATATTTTTATTGGCAGCATGACGGCTTTTTTGGTTGAAGATGCCGTCAGGCAGCAGAAGGTTGCCCGAAAACCTTTTATAAAAGATAAAAATTTCAACGGGATTTATGAAAAAACTGCTGAAGAAAAATCAAATAATATATTTATCAATTACAGGAATTTTCCACGATGGCTTTCTGTATTTAAAGATGTGAATAAACAGGGGAGCTTTAGTGAAATGGATGATTTTGCTTCCTGGTCTGTTTTGAACCCGGAGATTGGTGAAAATGGAGTTTTTGCTGAAGGAAATTCTTTTGCAAATGACTCTTCATCTTTTATATTCCATTTCCTGTCGCAACAACCCGTTGTTATGAATCTCTTCAAAATTCTTCCCGGCAAAACATCAGCCATTATTGCCACGGG
>JGI24806J26614_1000918_pt1 | contig 10061 bp, 8 predicted proteins | sample Kansoi200umMDA_FD_26614 | JGI IMG/M metagenome (IMG submission 26614) | reverse complement strand
AAAAACCGATGGGGATAATTGCATAGCCATCATCAGCATTGGCAGTACCACTAAAAGCATAAGTAGTAATAGTAGTGCCCGTGATAGGAGTATAAGTGCCACTTGCCGCGCTAAAAGTATATGCCGGCGGTTGGGCATAAGTAACCGCTAAAAATAACAATCCTGTAAAAAATAAGAGTAGCTTTTTCATCATAGTTGTGTTTTTTTGTTTTATCGATTCGTGAAATTAGGACAAATTCCTGATCTTCATACCACTAAGATACTAAAGACCATTGTTTTTCAAAAAAAAGAGGGCTTTATTTACGATGATACCGGAACTGCCCGGTACGAGGCCTCATACTCAAAAAATACCCTGAATAATCGCTTCATAATCTACCCTTTCCCGTTACTTATGGGCAAAGTCTGACTCAAAATTACCTTTAATACGTTCAATAGAAGGGTTAAAGTAGCCATATTTTAAATCTGGAAATTCTTCCTGTATCAACTGCATTAACTGCTTTACTCCCAGGCATTCACCTGTTTCACTTACATCAATCTTTTCCAGGTACCAATCCGGATCTATATTAAAATTTCGCCATTGGATCATTTTTAATCCCGTTTCCCGGATAAAACACCTGAGGGCTTCGTATTCTTCAACGCTATCTGTCATTCCTGGAAAAACAAAATAGTTGATACTTGTCCATCCATTAAATTGGTTCACAACTTTTATGCTTTCAATCAGATCTGCAAACGAATAATTATTTGGAAGATAATAGGGAGTATATATTTTCTCCCCCACAGAATTCAGGCTTACCCTCATGCTATTAAGCCCAGCTTCACATAATGTCTTTACTGCATCCGGTTTGCTGCCATTCGTGTTAATATTGATACTACCCTTTCCTGTGTGTTTCCGGATTTCTATTATGGCTTCTTTTATCGTTTCCCACATAAGTAATGGTTCACCTTCGCAACCTTGTCCAAAACTTACCAACGGATAAGGAGCCGTTTCAAGATGCGGAACGGTAAACTCAACGATCTCTTCGGAAGTCGGCCTGAATGTTAACCTATCCTGGGTGCTGACAATGTTTTCTTCCAATGGCTGAAATGAAATGCAACCAATACAATTTGCATTACATGCAGGTGATGAAGGAACAGGACACTCCCAGCGCCCCATAAAATAATTTCTCGCAGCCGGGCAATGATAAGTCAGGCAACAATTTTCAGCAAGATGCTTTACAAGCCTGTTGTGTGGATAAGCAGCTAAATGTTCTTTTACACCCTTTTTGATTTTTTCCTGGTCGAAGCCCTCACAGTCCTGCCTGATATCCATTTCAATTCTTACAGCAGGAACGTAAATTTTATCTTCCACCCAGCCGGCAGCGGTATAACAAAATAAAGGTAATGTAGGTGCATCGGGCAGGGTTTCATAAGCAGCAATATAGAGACCTGTATGTGCTGGCGGGATAAAGGCTGCAACAGCCCAGCCTTTTTCACAAAGCCTCATCTCACCGGTTTTTACATCTATACCAATTCCTTTCCTTCCGGGTAATTCATAGAGCTGCCCTCCTTCTGGTAATAAAATCCAGTCTTCCGATGGTACGGGCACCGCATCCCAGCCACTCCTTCCTGTAACAAAGAGGCTATCATCTTCGAATATATTGCCATTTCCATCCGAATATAACAGGAATGGGGATTGGGGACTTTTCATTTCAGCAAAATTACTCCTCTTATTTCTAAGAAAAAAGGCAACAATTAATACAATTAGAATCTGTTTTTAGGACAGCAGGTTGTCAGGCAGGCAAAGAATGTTCAACCATTATCAAGGTGCAGCCTGCAAAAACTGTTAAAAGCGGTTTCGTCAATTTTTGCTTCGCTGTCTTTAGTAATCACACTTTGTATCAGTTTATTATTCTTAAGGTCAATTGTAAGCATGTTATCCTTCAGGATTACGTTAGCCACATCCTTCCATAAAAAGATCTTTTTTGGAAAGGAAGGATAGATGATCTTATCATCTGAAAATATTATTTCAAAATTTTTCCTGGTATAGAAGCCGATGATGGCAAAACACAGGATGCAAAGCCCAACCAGGTATTTACCAATGAGGATCCAGACAATGCTGATAATAATAAAAGAGATTTCAGGCCGGTGGGAAGTTAAATATTTCGTGTATGCGTTCAGGATATAAAGGATAAGAGAAAGAATGCTAAGGGAAGCGCCGAAAAAACTCAGGTCTTTAAGCCTTGCATCATTGCTGTTAATGAGGAAGAAAGAAAATACCACTGCATTCACCACCAGGATGAACAATGTTACATAACGGTATGTTCTTGATTTTTCATTCGGCAGTTCCAGCGTATATGATTTCATGTCAGCTATTGCTTGCTATCAGGAAATTACAGAGTTTGTACAACACCCGCGCTCCTACATTTTCATCCCACTCATCGTTACTTACTCCAACTTCATTCAGGTCAAACCCCACAATTTTCCGGCCGCTTTGCAATAGTTTTTTAAAAAGATAATAGATCTGGTCGATCTGGAATCCGCCCTGAACAGGCGTACCCGTATGGGGACAAAGCTTTGGGTCCAGGCCATCGATGTCAAAACTGATGAATACTTTTTCGGGTAACTGGTGTATCACCTCATCAGCCATTTCCTTCCAGGTAACTCCTTCAAATTGTTTTTCCTTAATATCCTTATCGAAATAACAAATAACCCTTCCATTACTATTATTAATGTAATCGACTTCTTCTTCACAATAATCCCGCACGCCCAGCTGAACAATTTTTTTAAGTGAAGGGATTTGTTCCAGCGAATTATACATGATAGATGCATGGGAAAAATTAAACCCTTCGTATGCCTTCCGCAGGTCGCAATGTGCATCTATCTGAAGAATGCCAAAGTCTCCATGCTTTTCAGCAATAGCCTTAAAGAAACCCAATGGGGTACTATGGTCACCTCCTAAAACGCCAACCAGTTTTCCCTCGTTGAGTAACTGCCTGGTTTGTTCATACACCCAGTTATTTAGAAACAATCCCCCTTCGTTTATTTCCCTAAGGGTCTTGCCCATAAACTTATTATCCTCCACTTTTTCTCCCTGGGAAATATAATTGATATATAGCTCTGCCTCTTTGCGGAGGTAATCGCTTTTCATTAATATCTTTTTGTCAGGTGTGCGCATAAAAAAACCATTTTTCCATGCATCCCTGATTTCCGGATCAAAGAGGTCAACCTGCAGACTGGCTCTAAATATATGGTCAGGGGCTCTCGCCGTTCCGGAATTATAACTCACTGTTACTTCCCATGGAATAGGAAGTATCACAAGCCTGGATTCATCTTCAGTGAAAGGAAGGCCAAATATGTTGTTATTGGGGTTTCCTACGGAATTCGGATCAAATTGGGAGTGATCAGCCATGGACGCGCAAAAATTTTTGCAAATATAGCTGTTGTGATTGCTTTTTTCAGGTTGTTAAAAAACAATACCTAAAAACCCTTGAAAGGGTGATTTGATTACCTTTGCGGACGGTTAAAAGTGATAGGGATTAATTTTTTCAATGATCCTGATCATATCCCAGTTCAGTATTTGAATGGAGCTTTGTAACTGCCACTAATTCAAAATGAAAAAAACACATATAATTATCCTTATTGGGATTTCCTTACTGATCGTTGGACTGATGGTGTATTCGGTGGATTTTTCTACCTATGATACGATCAATTCGGCAAAAAAGAAAGAAGGAAAATTTGTCCACCTGATAGCAAGGCTCGATACCTCTCAACCAGTGGAATACGACCCTGCTCACAATCCTAATTACCTCTCCTTTTATGCAATAGACAGCCTGGGTGGTAAAACTAAAGTGATTTACAGGAACAGCAAACCTGCCAACCTCGAAAAAAGTGAGCGTATTGTTATGAAGGGAAGTATGGAAAAAGATCATTTTGAATGCAAAGAGATCCTGCTCAAATGCCCCAGTAAATACAAGGATGATAAAAAGCAGTTGCAAAAAAACATGACCGAACAAACTGCTGCCAATTAATTCCAAAATAATTTCCTGCTGATGAACTTTGATGGTGAACATCTCTTACCCGGACAGGCGGGGCATTTTTTTGTAATCCTTGCTTTTGTTTCTTCCATAATAGCAACTATATCTTATTTCTCTGCTTCGCGGCATAACCCCGGTGAAATAAAAAGCAGCTGGATTAAACTGGCGCGATTAGCATTTGCTGTGCAGGTGTTAAGTGTGATTGTAATATTCGCCATCATTTTCTTTATATGTTCCCATCACTATTTCGAGTACATGTATGTTTATAAGCATGCTTCAAAAGAGCTGGAATATAAATACCTGCTCGCCTGCATTTGGGAAGGCCAGGAAGGCAGCTTTTTGCTTTGGACCATTTGGCATAGCGTGTTAGGAATCATATTCATTTTTAAAGGAAGAGAATGGGAAGAACCGGTAATGAGCGTTGTATGCTTCGCCCAGTTTTTTCTTTTGATGATGATATTAGGTATTTATTTTTTTGATGTCAGGATCGGCAATAGTCCCTTTACTCTTACGCGAAATGAAATAAATGCGCCTATATTCAGTCAGCCCGATTACCTGAATTTCGTAAAAGATGGTATGGGGTTGAATGTACTGTTAAGAAATTACTGGATGGTAATTCATCCTCCCGTTTTGTTTCTCGGATTTGCTTCCACACTCATTCCATTTGCATTTGCTTATGCGGGTATTCAGACTAAACGCTTTGGAGAGTGGATCATTCCAGCTTTGCCCTGGGTATTATTCAGCGCCCTTGTACTTGGAACGGGGATCATGATGGGTGGAAAATGGGCTTATGAATCTCTTAGCTTTGGAGGTTACTGGGCGTGGGATCCTGTCGAAAATGCATCCCTGGTGCCCTGGCTCATATTGATCGCAGGCCTGCACACCATGGTTGTATTCAAAGCAACCGGGCATGCCCTGAGAGCGAGTTATCTTTTTGCTATTCTCACCTTCGTCTTTATCCTTTATTCAACCTTCCTAACGCGAACGGGTGTACTGGGTGATACATCTGTGCATGCATTTACGGAGGCAGGTAGTGCGATTAACATTATGATCGGCACCTTCGTCCTCGCTTTTACCCTGCCGATTTTGGTGATGTTCTTTTCGAATTATAAAAATATTCCGGCCATACATAAAGAAGAAGATACCAGTTCAAGGGAATTCTGGATGTTTATGGGATCCCTGGTATTATTTCTTTCAGCGCTTTTCATTATTGCCATTACTTCCATACCGGTATATAACAAAATGCCCCTCGTGAAAGATATTATCTTAAAGTTTCACGGAGGTCCGCTTGCTTTGCCGCCCGATCCGGAATTTTTATATAATAAAGTAATGGTACTGGTTGCCATCATCATTGGCCTTTTAACCGCATTCAGCCAATACTTCAAATTTAAAAGTACGCCTGCCTCTTCTATTATAAAGAAGATGGCTGCCCCCACCCTCGTTGCAGCACTTATCACCACAGCTATTGCTGTTGTTTATCCTCTTGCATATCATAAACAAGGGATGGGATTTCTGCTGGCGATTTACACTGCTTTATTTGCAACTGTTTATTCTGTTATTGCAAATGCAATGTATATATGGGTGGGCGTAAAAGGAAGATTCAGGTCTATGGGGCCTTCTGTTGCGCACGTTGGTTTTGCCCTCATGCTGGCGGGGATTCTTATTTCGAGCAGTAATAAAGAAGTAATAAGCAATAGTAACGTAAATGGGATAAACCTGGCAGCCGGTACGGATCCTTTGACCAGACAGCAGGATGACCCCAGGGAAAACCTCACTCTAATCCGGCAATTACCCACGCGCATGGCAACGTACCAGGTAACCTATCAGAATGATTCTTCCGGTAATGAAAAAGGAAGAAAATTTTATTCCCTGTTATTTGAAAGGAAAGATCCGGCAACAACAAAAACCATTGAAACATTTACATTAAAGCCGGATGTATACCTGATGAAGGATAATAGCATGAGCAGCAATCCTGATACAAAATCATACCTGTCGAAGGACGTATTTACTTATGTTTCATTTGCCATGAATAAAGCAAACAATGAGGATACGGCTCAATTCACGATAAAAGAAATGAATGAAGGTGATACAGGTTTTTACAGCAATGGATTTTTTATTCTGAATAAAGTTTTGCGTAACCCTCATGATAACAAATTCCATTTCAAAGAAACCGATGCCGCATTGGTGGCCGATATAACGGTTACCAATAAAGAAGGGATGAAGTTTCATGCTTATCCCTACCTGCAGGTGGATAGTTTTGGTATCTACCAGACTGATGATACCCTGTATGCCCAGAACATGTATTTCAGGTTTGCAGGAATTACCAACGACAGCAAAATAAAAATCGGGATAAAGGAATCTGATAAACTCCTCGATTTTGTAACTGTAAAAACTTATGTATTTCCCTATATCAATCTTGTATGGCTTGGCCTTATTATTATGGCTGCAGGGATTGTCATTAGCTTCATCAAACGGGCAAAGCTCAATCAATGGCAGGGAATCCTTGCCCTTTTAGGTGTGGCAACAGCCCTTTTTTATATGTTTTTACTCGCCAATTAAACTTTTTCATTCAATACTTTTGGAAATTTTACGTTTATAATACATGAACCTGCGACAAATATTAGGGAATATTTTAAGGTTACTTTAAGGATTTACACGTATTAAGTTGTTGGATGATTATTGTAAATTTACACGGATGAAAACCCGGATCTCTATTTTGAAAAATAACCGCTGCCTGCTTTTGCTCTTTATGCTATTGTCTGGGAAATTTGTTATTGCCCAAACCGGAGCAAATGATACCTTGCAAACTGAGGCAGTTATTTACGAGGGTGAGGTAGTTCCGGCAAAGACCCTCCAGAATGTTTACATCTATTACAAATTCAATGAAGCCCAGCTAAATGCCAGGGCTAAATATAATAGGCTCAGAAATGCTGTTTATGTCACCTATCCATATGCACGCCGGGCAGGCACCATCATGAACGATATCAATGATAAATTCCTGGCCATGCCTAAAAAATCAGACAGGAGATCATATATCAAAACGAGAGAAAAGGAATTAAAGAAGGAATTTACGGAACCACTCACCAATCTTTCTGTTTACCAGGGAAAAGTGCTGATGAAGCTGATAAACAGGGAAACCGGTAATAATTGCTATGAGATCATAAAAGAATACCGGGGCGGATTCACGGCCCGCCTGTATCAAACGGTGGCTTTCTTCTTTAACAGTAATCTCAAACAACCCTATGACCCTTCTAAAGATGATGCAGTTATAGAAAAGCTGGTGATGGAAGTACAGCGGATGTATGGCTATCCAGAAATAAAAAAAACTTCTCTCCTTTAATTCCCGCCTTACCTCAACCTTAGTCTCAACCTTAACCTCAACCTCTTCTTTCTTTTTCCTAACATTTCCCCACTACTGTTAATAACTGTCCAATTCGGCCTGTATTGACGAAAGGCAGGTTTTTTGTAGCCCTTTATAGTGTACATTGCAGTCCAAATTTTCCGCCAGGATATATGAAGTTAGACGTGCTTGCTTTTGGGGCCCATCCCGATGATGTTGAGTTGAGTTGTGCAGGGGTGCTGATAGTGGAAAAGTTGAATGGAAAGAAGACGGGAATAGCCGATCTTACTGAAGGAGAACTGGGAACAAGAGGAAATGCAGGTATCAGGAAAAAAGAAGCAGCAGCTGCAGGTTCCATCCTGGGGATAGATGTAAGGGAAAATATAGGACTTGCTGACGGTTTCTTTGAAAATGATGAGGAGAGCAAAAAAAAGATCATTACGGTGCTGAGAAAGTACCAGCCAGAAATTATTCTTTGTAATGCAATTCACGACAGGCATCCCGATCATGGAAGAAGTGCAAGGATGGTTTCGGATGCATCGTTTCTATCTGGACTAAGCAAAATAGAAACAACATCAGGAGGGAAATCACAGGAAGCCTGGCGCCCGAAATATGTTTTTCATTATGTGCAGGACAGGTTCATCCTCCCCGATTTTGTAGTTGATATTTCGGAAGTATTCGAACAAAAACTGGAAGCGATAAAAGCATATAGTTCCCAGTTTTACAGTGAAGATGGAGGCCCGGTAACATATATATCAACCCCGGATTTTTTGGATAGCATAGTTTACCGCCATAAGATGTTTGGAAAAATGATTGGCGTAAAATATGCAGAAGGATTTCTGTCGGAGAAGAAAATAGGTTTTCGAAACTTCGATGCGATCATAAAAAAAGATACTTAAAAAAGAATTTAAAATTTCAATATCATGTCCACTCCCAAATTTGCGAATCGGCAGGGATCAAATTTTTACCAGGAACTAAAAAGTAGGGTAAACAACTATTTTACCGAAACCAGGAAAAAAAGTACGGGGAACTTCTCTTTGTATTTTAAGGCAGTATTATTTTTTACCTGTTACGTTGCTTTGTATATCCACCTCGTTTTTTTTACGCCAGGTCCATGGTGGGCGTTATTTGAATGCCTGTTAATGGGAGGGCTTACTGCAGCCATTGGCTTTAATGTGATGCATGATGGCTCACATGGCAGCTTCAGCAACAGCAGGTTCTTTAATAAAGTAGCGGCTTTTTCAAGTAATATCCTTGGCGCCAGCGGAATTATGTGGAGCAACAAGCATGTTATTATCCATCACACTTACACTAATATAGATGGTGTTGATGATGATATAGAAATAAAGCCCATGCTCAGGATGTGTTCCACACAAAAGAAATACCTGATCCATCGCTTCCAGCACATCTATGTCTGGTTTTTATACACCCTGTTGCTTTTCGTATGGCTTTTTATTTCTGATTATACAAAGTATTTTAAACAAAAGGTGGGACATGTTCCCATTAAGAAAATGAGCGCTTATGACCATTTTGCTTTCTGGATGGCAAAAGTGGGTTATGCATTTATGATGATAGCGCTGCCCATTTATCTCGTTGGATTTGTGCCCTGGCTAATTGGATTTTCAACCCTGTGTATGTTTGCGGGATTTATCCTGAGTATCGTATTTCAGTTGGCACATACAGTTGAAGAAACTGCATTTCCCACAGCAGCCGATGATAATAAAATTGAAAATGAGTGGGCCATTCACCAAATAGAAACCACAGCAAATTTTGCAACCAAGAATAAAGTGATCTCCTGGTTTGTGGGCGGGCTGAATTTCCAGATAGAGCACCATTTATTTCCAAAAATCTCTCACATACATTATCCTGAAATAAGTAAAATTATTAAGAAGACTTGTGCAGAGTTTAACATTAAGTATATCGAGTACACTAAAATGAGGCATGCTATAGTTTCCCATGCATCATATTTGAAGAAAATGGGAAGGGCGGATTAACACAGGGATCAATTAAGAATTAATAATTCCCTGTCTATTAATATTCTCTTTCTGCTCTGAACCCGAATAGTTTTCCCGTTTTATACTTTTTCAGTTCCTTTCTGTATTTCTTTTTATTTACTGATGTGAGTTCCGGGGGATCCAGCTCATTAAGATTTGGTTTGCCTGCGTTAACCCATGCGGTAAACCAGAAATTGGCAATATCCTGGATGGCATGCCGCATCTGGTTTTCCACCATTCCCGAAAGTGCTTTATGAAATGCATCAGCGTACTCATCAGAAAAAGTAAGCTGACCGAATTTATTTTTTACAATATTGCCCTGCGCATCTTTCCTGTACAATTTTTCTTTAGGAAATGTAGTTTTCAAATTCCTGTCTGTTGCCAGGAGGGGTTCCGCCAGGCTGTGGGTATGTTTTATCACATCCCAGGTGGCAGCAGTTACATCATTTAAATAAACCGCATCATTCACCTTCAGGTTATATTGGTTGCCAAAATATTCAGGTAGCTGTGCTTCCCAAAAACTATGAATACCTTTTTGATCGGTAAGTTGACCATCATGGTTTAACGATGTATGCAAGGGCATGTTGGCATCGCCAAGGTAATGGCCCAGGTCAGCAGCGAGGAACAAAATCTCCGTCTTCCTTTTGTCCCTGAATGCCTTTGTCAATTTTTCCATTGTTTCCTGGATATACCAGGGCAGTATCCCGTTTTTTT
>JGI24806J26614_1000916_pt1 | contig 10072 bp, 10 predicted proteins | sample Kansoi200umMDA_FD_26614 | JGI IMG/M metagenome (IMG submission 26614) | reverse complement strand
GACCAAGTTTGTTTACCTTTTCCTTTAATTGATTCAAAAGTAAACCCTCGCCAACAAGTAGCAGTTGAAAGTCCCGGTCTCTTATTTCACACCATACCTTCCTCTATACAATCAAAGTAAAAAAATAATTTCCGAGAACAAGGATATTTCATTGATGTTGATTAGCGGGGGACCTTTTCACTTGTTTAAATTTGGGTATCTCCTAAAAAAAGAATTTGGAATTAAATGGGTAGCTGATTACCGGGATGACTGGAATACGAATGAAGTAGTAAAAGATAATTTATTTAAGGTATTTATTCAAGCGATCTCAAAAAGGAGCGAGGTTAGGTGGGCAGGAACTTCGGAATTTTTTATTTCAGTAAGCGATTATTATGTAGATAAGATCAATAAACTCCTTCGTAACGTCAGGGGTTATACTATCTTAAACGGATACATTAAAGACAATTATGTTGGTTTACGAAAATTGCCTTCCCATAGTTTTACCATAGTATATGTAGGATCCCTGTATCCCAATCAATCACTGGAATTATTTATTTCAGCGTATAAAAAATTCCTGGATCAATTCCCCGAAGTAAAATCAAAAGTTATTTTTGTGGGATTAAAGGGACAACCTGGTCAGATGGAAAATGTCAGGAAGCAAGCGATTGGGTATGAAGATTATTTTGAATACACGCTGAGAGTGCCCAAAAAAGAAGCGATAGAAATTCAGTATAATGCAAGTATATTATTAGTAACGGCCTATAAGGATATGAAAGGCATTCCGGGCAGTAAACTATATGAATATATTATTTTAAAAAAACCGGTATTGGTATGCCCATCTGACGGGGAAATTATAGAAACCACCTTAAAGGAAACAGGTCAGGGATATTTTGCAAACACGGAACAGGAATGTTTTGATTTACTTTGCCAGTTATATAAGGAATATGGGCAGGGATTCTCTGAAGCAAAAAATATCAACCTGGCGGCTGTAAGAAAATACGATCGTTTTGAAAATACAAAAAAACTTGTAACACTTTTAGAACATTATAGAGAAGGGAGCAGGGAAAAATAAATACGAACCGAGAGAACAATAAGCATAAAGAAAAAAATTGAAATCCTAACATATCCTCTTTTCAACAATATATTATTTCACTCCCTTCACCAGGCGATAATAAAAATAGGCCCAGATAGTTGGATGATGCCAGAGTCCGGAAGGAATATCATTTTTAACAGGGTTGATATTGTTTTTCAGTGCATCATCAACGGCCTGGATCATCAACGGCATACCCGCAACAAATTGCCTGAGTGGGTACATAACAAAATTATCCGACTTTTCGGTTTTGATAACTGATTGATACAATATAGAACCGGTATCAATCCCTGCATCAACCAGGTGAATGGTAACACCGCAATGGGCAGGATCATTATTTACTAATGCCCAGTACCCTCCGTGTACACCACGGTACGCAGGAGTGATACCCGTATGAATATTGATGATCGGGCATTTGATGAGAGATAATATTTTCTTTGAGATAATCCTTGTACCATTTACCACTACCACATCAGGATTGATTTCGTGTAACCTGCGAGCAGAATCCTCTCCATTTACAGACTTAACCCTTGTAATTTTGTTTTCCGGGGGAGGTTGTGTATTGAGATTGTTTTTTTGTAAAATAGCATCCATCCTTTTGTGCGAGAAACGCCTTAGTAACGGAATAACAAAAGCCTGGAAAAGCACTTGTCCCGCCACTGTGAAAAACCCCAGTCTTTTGATCCTCCGCTTCAGATAAAAAAACCTTTCTTCTTTTTCTTCCAAAATGATATGACTCACATCAAAACGATCATTGATTGTATTGTATATAATATTCGAATTAGTGCCTGGCCCCAGGAGCAGTAAGATTTTTTTATTGGCCATATTTTTCCGAAACTTTTTGAGCGAGGTCATTCATATTCATGCTGGTAAATCCATATTTCTGATTCAGGAAGAGATAATGGTCGATAATTTTTTGAAGGAAAGAAAAATTCTCTTCCTGATTGATTCCAAAATTATGTGGATGCCACCAGAGATGATATACAAGCTGATTCTTTGCTGCATATGTCATGCTATTTTTTATTCTCGCCAGTCTTAACCCATCAAGCATACTTAGTTTTTTTGACCAGGGACGTAAAAACCTGCTACTAGGTATCCTGAATGGTGTTTTAGCGGCAACGAAGTCTTCTGAAAAACAATTATGACCGCTTATATTGATATAAGCATCTATTAAACGAAAAATCCTTCTGAGCCTCGTTTCCTCCTCCTCTATTCTCACTTTATATAGCCAGGAATTTTCATTCAAACGGTAGGAATTAATACCATATTCTTCACATATTCCGATATATTTTTCATTTACCTGGTTACGCGGGAATACAATGCTCTTAATTTGTATGTTTCTTTTTCGGGCAATGTTAATGGCAGCTTCAATATCTTCCCTGAATTGTTGTGCATTCTGGCCGTGCTCCAGGCAATAGTAATGTGAAAAAGTGTGACTGCTTACTTCCTGGCCTTCTGTATCCCTGATCATTTCAATTAACGGCATGCCGTAGTGGTATTGATCATCTGCATACCCTTCGCCCAACTCTTTGATCAAATAATCACCATAAGGAGAAAGAATGTTTCTTTCATAAGTAGGCGTATGAACAGGAATATGCTCAAATATTTCCTTTTTATCCTTGCAAAATAAAAATCCAACTGAAGCAAAACTTGCCCTTATCTTATTTTTTTTGAAAACTTCCAGCAACAGGGGAAGTGCTTTGTGTACTCCCAGAATATTGCTGCCATAAGTTTTTTTGCTTGCTATGTCTCTTACTCCCCACATCAATTCAAAATCGAGGGAAATTACAAAGGAGCCCTGAGCTGTTGGGGCCGGGTTAGAAGCTTGCATGAGTTGATGTCTGAAAATCAAAGATATTAATTTAATAACGTGTATAAATGAACAAAGAAAGAAACATAGGATTTCTATTCCTGTGTCTTTTGTTCCCAATGCATGGCCGGTATTGAAAAAAAGAATTTGTAGCCTGTAAACCAGAAAGCCAATTCTTCATTAATTGCTAATGTATCCGGGCATACAATTTCAACCGGCTATCTAAAAGGAAATTGTTCAGAGATTAAAAATTAATCAATTTGGGCAATTAAGCGAGCACGCATTAAATTTACAGTTGGTATATTGCGTGACTATATGAAAAAAAAAATTGTAATTTTTACATATTCGCTGGTGGGGGGAGGGGCTGAAAGAACAGTTGCTAATCTTCTAACCTCACTTGACCGGCGGAAATACGATATCTACCTTGTGTTGATGAATACCAATGTTGCCTATAAAATTCCTTATGGCCAGATCATTCATTACATAGAAAAATCCGACCAGTTTGAATCGAATACCAGAAAATTAATCAAACTTCCTTTTCTCGCTTCGCGATTTGCCCGGTACTGTAAGGAAAATGAAATAGAGCTGGTATTTTCTTTTATGAACAGGCCCAATATGATTGCAACAATGGCAAAATGGTTTGGATTGAAAGCTAAAGTGCTGATCAGCGAACAATTTTATACACCATACTTGTACAACAATGACTCAATTAGTAACAGGTTTAAAACATGGCTCCTGAAAAAATGTTACGGCAAGGCTGAATGCATCCTGCCCAACTCACAAGGAACTATGGCAGCACTTAGAGATGATTTCAAAATCAAAACCAATTATAAACTCATCAAAAACCCCACGGATATTAAGTCAATTCGTGATTTAAGAGAGGAAACCATTACAGAACCGATTGATTTCAATAAGTTCACTTTTCTTAACATTGCTGCATTTCGCCCTGAAAAAAATCATGAACTGCTGATCGACGCAGTATATGAAATAAGAGACCGGGACTTTCAACTGCTACTTGTTGGCGAGGGTTTACTTTTGAATCAATTAAAGGAAAAGGTAAACAAACTTGGTCTCGACAAAAAGATAATTTTTGTCCCTTTTACCTGTAATCCATTCAAATATCTTTATCGCAGCAGTTGTTTTATATTAAGTTCTTTTGCCGAAGGATTTCCTAATATTCTTATTGAAGCGATGATATGCGACCTGCCCATTATTGCAGTGGATTGTAAAACAGGGCCAAGAGAATTATTAGCACCAGGCACAAGCTTGCATACAATAATACCGTATGATAAATTTGAAATAGCTCAATATGGTTTATTGTGTGCTGTTAACGCAAAGACTTCACTCGTAGCTGCAATGAACTGGGCGCTTGATCACCCGGAGAAATTAAAAGACTTTCATGAGCACATGATAGATAAAGGAAATGAATTTGATTTTCAGAAAGTAGCAGATGATTTGTCAGTTACCATCGATCAATACCTGGATTCCGCACCGGTTAAATCAATGAGTAATCCAATGAAAAAAGTATTTGAAAACAGCGGGGTATTATTGTAAAGCTTCCGTCACGCTGCAATAGGAAAAAATTATTTTTTCCCGATAGCATGATAAAATGGTGAGCCTGGACTTACAACTATATTTGATAAACCGCATTTTTCCATCATTTCAATCACCTCTTTTTTAGAAAATCTTTGCTCCAATGTTGTACCAAACCTATCGAGCGAACCATTCCTGATCGCAAAAAAACTTTTAATGCCATAAGCAGGAGGTGGTATCCTGTCAGCAAATTTGTGCATACCGATCAATCTAAAAAATCTTATCAGTAACACCCATGGCATATAAAAAACTACAGCCAGTATATCACATATAACTCTTTTTAATCTCTTAGGTAACCTGCTTACAAAAAGCCTGTCCATGATCCGTAACGGTTCCTTGTTATATGCTTTCATTTTAAAATTGTGTGCAAAAATAGGAAAAGGGTTTAGAGATGTGAGCTCTGTTGGTTGTGCAATAGGGACATAAATTATTCCATTCAAACTGAAAACACCCGGTTCGGCACTCTTTTATAATTGCAATAAAGATTTATTAGTAGAAAATAATAGAACGGGAGGAATATTATTTTATAGCGGATCATTGTGCCAAAATTAAAAGTTGTAAAGCCGATGATCAGAGCAAAAAGAATTGAAATGGTAAAACAAAATAAAAGGTATGGTGTGGTGAGAATAGTCCTGAAGAAATGAATAATCCCCAGTTTTATCATTACAAATAAAGTGCAGATTAGCAGCAAGGTCGATTCCAGGGATGTAAAAAATATAATTACTTTTTTACTTTCCCATAAAAAGGGCCTGAAAAGGCAGGTGAAGACCACCCAGGGACTTTTTAAAAGCAGGCTTGTAAATGAAGGATCCATTTCTCCAAGATCAAAGCCCGCCTTGCTTCTGTCATCAGTATCCTGCAATAACTGATAGTTTTCCTGAAATGCTTTGATCTGTGTGGTTGATTCCTCCGCCATCTCACTTATCACAGTAGAGAAATCGCTATTATATAATATAATTCCAATAATCAGTATCGAGAACAATATCATCGATACCCTAAGGACCACGTTCTTTATGGATTGTAGAAAAAGAGAAAAAATCATAACGGCAATACCTATGGCTATAATTACAGTTATGTAAAATTTTATAATAGTAACCAGGTAAATCAATAATACCAGTGAGATGGCGTTTAACAGGCTGAATTTCTTTTTTATAAAGAACTGGTAAAAAATATGAATAATGAAACCCAGCGAACCAAGGCAAATTGAATCCTTATTTAAGCCGCTTCCCCAAAACCAGATAGATGGCGAAAAAAGAATGCCCAGTGCAAGCAGGTTCCTGTTGCGATGATTGTTAATATCATCAAACACAAGGAAAAGTTTCCATTGTCCCGCTAAAGAAAAGAATCCAAAGAATAATCCAATGATGAGGTATTTGTTGAAACTCAGGTAAGACAAAATGCCGCTGATTCTCATCACCATATTGTTAGACGGGGTATCAAAATAACCACTCGCTACAGTTGATGAATTATATAATTCAGAAGTTTCTTTAAAGGGAGCAAACAAGTAATAAATGTTTGATGGCGACTTACTGATCAGCTCCGTGAAAAAAGTACCGCCATCATAAAAAGTAAAGGAGTCTCCATAACCATAGTAATATTCAATGACCATGGAGTAAGCAACAGAACCAAACATTCTCAGGGCGAAAGCTATGAAAAGGTATTTTTTTAACTCGGACGCCTCCGGCTTTTTTGCCATAATTCTTACACGCCAAATAAAAAAGGCGAAGTAAAGGGGTAGTAAAAAATAATCAAGGATGAAGATATGTTGCATCCGAAAGAATAAATCTTTTATGAAAGCTGAAGGTAAAAGCAAATTTATGGATTGTTCACTGCTTCAGAGCACAATTATACTTAAAGGATAATGTTATTATTCTTTAATTTCGCCATGCTACTTATATTTATAATTATTATGAATTCAATACTCATAACCGGGGGCGCAGGGTTTATCGGATCGCATCTTACCAGATTTTTTGTGAAGCATTACCTGCAATACACTATTGTAAATCTGGATAAGCTTACTTATGCGGGCAATCTTGAAAACTTAAGAGACATTGATCAGGCAACTAACTATGAATTTATTAAAGGTGATATTACTGATCAGGTATTATTAAAATCTCTTTTTGAAAAGTATAAGTTTGATGGAATATTACATTGTGCTGCAGAAAGCCATGTCGACCGGTCGATTCTTGATCCGCTTTCATTTGTTGCCACGAATGTAATGGGAACTGTTGCATTGCTGCAGGCTGCCCGGGAATCCTGGAAAGCAAACATGGAAGGAAAGGTCTTTTACCATATTTCTACTGATGAAGTATATGGATCATTAGGAAAGGAAGGATTCTTTACTGAACAAACCCCTTATGATCCCCGAAGTCCCTATTCAGCTTCCAAGGCATCATCTGATCATTTTGTAAGGTCTTTCTTCCATACTTATAAACTTCCGGTGAAGATCTCTAATTGTTCAAACAATTATGGACCCTATCATTTTCCTGAAAAGCTTATACCATTATGCATTTCTAATATCTTAAACAACCAGCCACTCCCCATTTATGGTAAAGGGGAAAATGTGAGGGATTGGTTATATGTTGAAGACCATGTAAGAGCTATTGATATTATTTTTCATAAAGGCAAAACCGGGGAAACGTATAACGTTGGCGGACATAATGAATGGACAAATATTGCTTTGGTAAAGGAACTCTGCCGGCAGATGGATGAGAAACTCGGCCGCGTGAAAGGCACCAGCGAAAAACTGATCACTTTCGTGAAAGACAGGGCCGGCCATGACATGCGATATGCAATTGATGCAAGTAAACTTAAAAATGAACTTGGCTGGACACCCTCATTACAATTCGAAGAAGGAATTTCTAAAACGATCGATTGGTATCTTGCTAATGAAGAATGGCTTCAGCATGTAACAAGCGGGGAATATAAGAAGTACTATGATGTGCAGTATCGGGAGGATAGAGTTTAAAGAGAGGAGTTTAGGAAGGGTTTAGATAGGTTTAAGAGAGTTTAGAAGCACATCGTGGATTCAAACAGACTGGAAGTAAATTAAGTTCTTATTGATTGAATAAAGTTTTTTCTTTTTGAGGAACAATATTTCTAATTTTCAATTAGTGAAAACGTATTCATTTGAAAAGTTAGAATGCTGGAAAAGTGCAAAGGACCTAGCTGTATGGGTTTATTCAATTACCAATAGTTTTCCCGATAATGAAAGGTTTGGGTTGATAAGCCAAATGAGGAGAGCATCAATTTCAGTCGCATCCAATCTGGCAGAAGGGACATCCCGGATTTCAACTAACGACCAATTGCGCTTTTACACTATCTCTTACAGCAGCACAATAGAATTATTAAATCAACTTATTATTTCAAAGGATTTGAAGTTACTTAATGATGAACTTTATTTGGAAGGAAGAATGAAAATTGAAAAACAAACATTTTTAATAACAAGATTAAGAAATTCAGGGCAACAAAAACTTAAAAATGACCAAATCCCTTCTAAACTGATCTAAACCTATCTAAACTCTTCTAAACCTTCTTAATTATCTTCATCTCATGAAAGGAATCATTCTCGCAGGCGGATCAGGAACAAGGTTGTATCCAATTACCATGGGAATAAGTAAGCAACTGATGCCCATTTACGATAAACCCATGATCTACTACCCGCTGAGCACTTTGATGCTTGCTGGTATAAAAGACATTTTGGTAATTACAACTCCGGAAGACCAGGCGCAGTTTAAGCGCTTAATGGGAGATGGTAGCCAATGGGGTTGCAATATTGTTTATGAAAAACAAGATGTCCCAAATGGCTTAGCTCAGGCATTTGTAATTGGCAGAAAATTTATCGGATCTGATAGTGTTGCACTTGTATTAGGAGATAATATCTTCTACGGCAGCGGACTAAGTCAGTTACTTAAGAATGCGGCTGACCCTGATGGAGCGGTTATTTTTGCCTACCCTGTTAGCGATCCGGAAAGATATGGGGTGGTTGAATTTGATGAAAACCATCATGTAATAAGTATAGAAGAAAAACCGGCAAATCCTAAAAGCAATTATGCTGTGCCTGGACTTTATTTTTACGACAATGAAGTAGTTACCATTGCAAGGAATATGAACCCAAGTGAAAGGGGTGAATATGAAATTACAGATGTTAACAAGGCATACCTGGAGAAAAAGAAGCTAAAGGTTGCTACCCTGAACCGTGGCTTTGCCTGGCTGGATACCGGCACATTTGACTCATTACACGATGCTGGCGAATATGTACGGGTTATTGAAAAACGCCAGGGATTAAAAATTGGCTGTCCTGAGGAAATTGCATGGAGAATGGGCTTTATAACTGATTCGCAACTGGAAAAGCTTGCCCATGATATGCAAAAGAGTGGCTATGGAGCTTATTTGAAAAAAATCATGGTGTAAACTTTACCCATAACATATTCCTTTCTCTTTTCAAACCTGACTTTCTTTCCTAATTGCCTGAAATATTATTAATAGCTTTGACGTTATAAATACAGTCCTGCTTCCTCAATATCAAATGAACATTAAACTAATAAATCCTTCCAGCCATCAGCCTCTTTGCATTTCAGAAAATGGCTTAACTGAAGCTGGCAATTTATCTTTTCCATTCGTGAATGGCGCATACAGGATTGTCAGCGATAATAATTATACCGAAAATTTTGGCTTTCAATGGAACCTGTTCGATAAGACCCAGGTAGATAAATCAACCGACCTTAATTTCTCCCGCCAGAGATTCTTTGCGGAAACAGGTTGGGATAAAGAAGACCTGTCAGGAAAGAATATCCTGGAAGTCGGTTCAGGAGCAGGGAGGTTTACCCAGATTATCCTGGATCATACAAAAGGAAATTTGTACAGTGTAGATTATTCCAATGCAGTCGAAGCAAATTTTAAGAATAACGGTCCACATGAACGCCTGCATTTATTCCAGGCCAGTATTTATGAATTACCCTTCGAAAAAGAGCAGTTCGATAAAGTTATATGCCTTGGAGTTCTGCAGCATACACCCGATGTAGAATTATCTGTAAAAAAATTAATTGAGATGGTGAAGCCGGGAGGAGAAGTGGTTGTAGATTTCTACCCGGTAAATGGGTGGTGGACGAAAATTCATGCAAAATATTTATTCAGGGGATATACAAGAAAACTTAACCATCAGCAACTCTATAGCCTGATAGACCGTAATGCAGACAGGCTTATCAAATGGTATCGTTTTTTTTCAAAAGCAGGAGTGGGTAAACTGGTAAACAGGTTTCTGCCTGTTTGCGACATCGACGGAACCTTACCTTTGGGCCTTTCCGATCAGCGATTAAGAGAAATGGTGGTGTTAGACACATTTGATATGTTTAGCCCGCAATACGATCAACCCCAGCGCATAAGCACAGTGGTTGGGTGGTTTAACAAATATGGGATGACTGAAGTTTGGGGCGGTAACATCCCCTATGATAAATTCAAGGCTGCCGTTGTAAAAGGCATTAAGAAATAATACGGATGTCAAAACTTACTGACTTTATTGCATTTCGGAAAAGCCCCGTTTTCAGGTCTGTCGGCATTTATACTTTCACCAATTTCTTTACAAAGAGTATTTCATTCCT
>JGI24806J26614_1000915_pt1 | contig 10079 bp, 7 predicted proteins | sample Kansoi200umMDA_FD_26614 | JGI IMG/M metagenome (IMG submission 26614) | reverse complement strand
GGGGGTTTCCCTTGCTCGTTCTTTTTTCGGTGATGTATGCTTTTGTATAATACAAAGCGGTAAGTGCAAATATGAAAATGTAAAATGATAATGAATTCAGGGGTATAAGCTGTTGAAGGCTGGCCTCAATTGAAAGTGCGACTGCGCATAAACCGTAAAAATAGTTGCTGAAAAAAATGTAGGCAATAATAGGTTTATTCACCTTCAGATATTCAAATGCGCTTTTCAAATCTGCTGATCTTTGGGTCAAGGTAATAAAATACAGCTGTTCGGTTATGCATACAATAGTATATCAAAACCGAACAGACCTTATACATAATTATTTTATTAAATGCTGGTTATCAGTTCCTGATAGAATTGGCACTGTTTTATTCATTCAATGGCAAATTACCCAGATGTTTAAAAATTATCTGCTTACTGCCTGGAGAAATTTTTGGAAGAACCGGACATTCTCCTTTATCAATACAGCCGGTCTCGCACTTGGTATGACCTGCAGCTTGCTTATCATGCTCTGGATTCAGGATGAAAAGAATATAGATGGCTTTCATTCCAATAAGGAAAACCTTTACAGCATTTTTGAAAGACAGTATTATGACGGTAAGATAGAAGCATTTCATGGTTCTCCGGGGATACTCGCTGAAGAGCTTAAAGTGAAAATGCCTGAAGTAAAATATGCGGCAAATATGGCCTGGCAGGATAATGCAGTATTTGCATCTGGTGATAAGGTGATTAAGATGGTGGGTATTCCTGCGGGCAAGGATTTCTTCAACATATTCTCATATCCCCTTCTATATGGAAAACCCGAAACTGCATTGAATACGCCGGTAAGTTTGGCGATTTCCCGCAAAATGGCGGTCAGTTTGTTCGGCAGTCCGGAAAAAGCATTTAATCAAACTGTGAGGTATAATGATGAAAAAGATCTGAAGGTTAACGCGGTTTTCGAAGACTTCAGCTCTGCATCGTCTATAAAGGCAGAGTATATTCTGAATTGGGATCTTTTCCTGGAAAGAAATTCATGGGCGAAAGAGTGGGGAAATAATGGTCCGATGGCTTATATAGTGTTGAAGCCTGGCACAAACCAGGCAAAGTTTGATGCCAAGATCAGGAAATTCCTGGATAACTATAATAAAGACCAAAGCGCTAGATTCAGAATTGAACTGGGCATTCAGAAGTTCAGCGAAAGATATCTCCACAACAATTTCAAAAACGGTAAAATAAGCGGAGGACGTATTGAATATGTAAAACTGTTCAGCATAGTAGCGATTTTTATTTTGGTGATCGCGTGCATCAATTTCATGAATCTTACAACTGCACGGTCAGTAAAACGCTCTAAAGAAATTGGAATAAGAAAAGTGGTAGGCGCAGTACGCCCCGCTTTGATCAAACAGTTTATTGGTGAGGCGATCATGCTTACATTCTTCTCCCTCGCTATAGCATTGTTGCTTTCTTATGTTTTGTTGCCGGTTTTTAACGGGGTCACAGGAAAGCAAATAGAGTTTCCGTTTACAAACATTCAATTCTGGCTGACGATCCTTATACTAACCATTCTAACGGGCCTTGTTGCGGGAAGTTATCCGGCATTGTTCCTGTCGTCACTCCGGCCAATACTAGTACTTAAGGGTCATATGAAATTTGGCAGCGGGGCCACATGGTTCAGGAAAGGCCTGGTTGTTTTTCAGTTTATTCTTTCAACCGTATTGATCATTGGTATGATCGTCGTTGCAAAACAGATTAACTATATCCAAACAACCAACCTCGGATACAACAGGGAAAATCTTATTTACATACCTATAGAGGGAGAATATAAAACCAGGTACGACCTGTTTAAAAACGAGGCGCTTTCATTGCGGGGTGTTATGGATGTTTCACGAATGAGCCAGTCGCCAACCAGTATAGAAAACGGAACAGGAGGAGTTGAATGGGAAGGAAAAGACCCTAATGTGCTTCCCATGTTCACCCAGGCATCTGTTGGGTTCGACTTTATAAAAACAATGAATCTTAAACTGCTGGCAGGCCGCGATTTTTCTAAAGACTTTCTTACCGATTCAGCATCATATCTCATTAATGAATCTGCTGCCGCGAAAATGAATTATAAAGATCCGGTAGGCAAACCACTTACTTTCTGGGGAAAGAAGGGAAGAATAATAGGACTACTGAAAGATTTTCATATCGCCAGCCTCCATCTGCCTATCAATCCTCTTATCCTCAGGTTATCAAATGATGAACCTTATGGTTTGATACTTGTGCGCACAAAACCTCAGCAAACAAGGATTGCTCTCGATGGACTCGAAAAAATTTCAAGAAAAATAAATCCTCAATTTCCATTTACCTATGATTTTTCTGATGAAGAATACAAAAAATTATATCTCACTGAACAAACAGTGAATAGTTTATCAGGATATTTTGCGTTTATTGCCATTTTTATTTCCTGTCTTGGTTTGCTCGGACTTACCATATTTACGGCAGAGCAGCGTTTACGCGAAATGGGTATAAGAAAGGTACTTGGTGCCAGCGTAACTACGATCTTCAATTTGTTGTCACGCGAATTTTTAATATTGATCACGATTGCTATGCTCATCGCATTTCCGCTCGCATGGTGGATAATGAACGACTGGTTGCAGGATTTCACTTACCACGTTACTATTAATGCATGGGTGTTTGTGCTGGCTGCCGTGATTTCCCTGGTGATTGCTTTAACAACAATAAGTTTCCATGCCATTAAGGCTGCGCTTGCAAATCCTGTAAAGAGTTTGAGAACAGAATGATGATCGTGAGGCGTGAAGCGTGAGGCGGACGAGCCTTTCAGTTGTCATCCCGAATCCCCGAAGGGGTGAGGGATCGCTCGTCTGCAATCGTGAGATCCCTCGCTTCGCTCGGGATGACAAACAATCCTCACGCCTCACGCCTCACGATCTCAAAACTGCATTACGAACGCAGTGCCGGTTCCAATTTTGCTTTGCACATGAATATTTGCTTTATGGAGCATCAGTATCTGTTTACATAAACTCAGACCGATACCGCTGCCATTCTTTTTTGTTGTAAAGAAAGGAATGAAAATCTTATCCATCAATTCGGAAGACATGCCGGCTCCGTTGTCTGCCACCTTGATTATCGTTTTATAATTAGTATCAATGTAACCTGAGATGATTATTTGCCCGTCATCTCTCGTCTTAAGCGCCTCTATACCATTTACCACCAGATTGATCAATACCTGCTCGAATAAATTGATGTCCACCTCCAATTGCAGGTCAGGATCTTTTAATACGATCTGCAGATCGATTTTTTTCTCCTGCAACGTTGGAAGCATAAGGCTATGCAAATTCTCAAAAAGATCACGTAGCAATATTTTTTCAAGATTCAGCGAGGTGATCTTATTAAGATTCCTGTAGGTCTCCGCAAATTTCAACAACCCCTCACTTCTCCTTTTTATAGTATCGATGCCCAATTCAAGATCTTCCAGAGCGCCGGATTTATTATCTAATTCGCCAACAGATTCTTTTAACCTGCTTTTAAGGGTTACTGCAAGAGATGAAATAGGCGCGATTGAATTCATGATCTCATGCGTCATCACATTCAACAGCTTTTCCCATGCACGCGATTCAGTTTCTTCCAGTGCTTCATTTACATTCTGAAAGGCAATCAGCTTGTATTTTTTCCCTTCTGTCTGGAAAGCGGTAGCCGACATGAATATTTTTATAGACCCTCTTTCAGTGGTAACTTTAACTACCCGTCCCTGGCGCGGTTTCAATTTGATAATGTCATTATATAAAATGCTGTCCCTTTTTTCCAGTGAATGAATGGTCTTCAGGTATGAAAGCTGAAGCATATTCTTAAGCGATTCATTCATCCATACTACTTCTCCCTGTTCTTCCTCATAAGAAAGAATTCCTGTATCTACCAGCTCCAGAATTTTTTGCAGGTACTGGTATTGGGTTTCTTTCTCTTTACTTAAAACTTTGAAGGTGGAATTGATCTCATTAAAACCTCTTCTTAAAATTTGTAGGTCAACAGGTGCCTGGCGGGTTTCAAAATACCTTGAGAAATCGCGGTAATGAATCGATTCTACAAACCCTGACCATTCATCGAGTGAGCGATTGTGAAATTTATACAGGTTAACTAACTGGTAACCTATTACAGGCAAAGTCAGAATGGTGTAGAGGTACATCTTATTCACCAGTAAAAAACTGGCGAGCGATAGCATAAGAAATAACAAAACGACCCTCGTCAGGGTATTCCACTGTATGTTTTTAGTGAAAGTCATGTTGTGTTCAGATGTTGTATTTGCTTAGCCTCCTGTAAAGTGCAGTTCTGGTAAGCCCAAGCTCTTTAGCTGCGCGCGATATATTGCCATGATGTTTTTCTATTACACGCAATATGGTACTTTTCTCTACCGAACTTAATTTGTACTCGGTTATCTCATCAACGGGTTCACTTGCAGATTCAATAGGGGAGAAGATGAGATCGCTGGCGCGAAGCACATCGCCATCAGACATGATCACAGCTCGTTCTATTATATACTGCAGCTCGCGGATGTTGCCCGGGTAATGATAGTCTAACAGTTTTTGTTCGGCACTCTCATCAAAATCTATAGACGACTTCATATACTTGTTGCTATACAATTTTGAAAAATGCCTTGCAAGCATCATGATGTCTGTTTTTCTTTTCCGTAACGGAGGTAGAATTATTTCAACGGTGTTGATCCTGTATATTAGGTCTTTCCTGAAACAGGTTTCGTCGGATAAATCGCTTAACGGAACATTTGTAGCGCATATCAGTCGGATATCAACGGTTTTTGGTTCATTCGTGCCTAACCTTATGATCTGCCTGTTTTGCAGTACACTTAATAATTTTGCCTGCTGCTGAAGTGAGATGTTTCCTATTTCATCGAGAAATAATGTTCCACCGTCGGCAGCTTCAAATCTTCCAACACGATCCTCACGGGCATCTGTAAACGCGCCTTTCTTATGACCGAACAATTCACTTTCAAATAGTGTTTCAGTAATTGCGCCAAGGTCTACTTTTACAAAAGGCTTTGATGCGCGGTTCGAATGCTGGTGGATGGCCCTTGCCACCAGGTCTTTACCTGTTCCGTTCTCTCCCAGTATCAGGATGTTTGCATCGGTAGGCGCAATCTTCTCAATCTTGAAGAAAACATCTTCCATTGATTTTGATTCCCCAAGTAATTCTGATCCTATGATCGAACTGGTGCTGGCAATATGTTGTGCTGAATTCCTGTTGCCTTTTCTTTTCAGGGCATCCTTGAGCGTTTCAATAAGTTTTTCATTGTGCCAAGGCTTTACCACGAAATCAGCAGCACCTTCTTTCAGTGAACGTACCGCGAGATCTATGTCACCATATGCGGTGATCATGATCACGATAGCTTCTGATTTAAAATCTTTTATTTTTTTCAGCCAAAAAAATCCTTCATTGCCGGTATTGATCGAACTGTTGAAGTTCATGTCGAGAAGGATCAGGTCAAATGGCTGTTGCGAAAGCAGGTATTTGAGATTTTCCGGACTTTTTTCAGTCACTACCTGTTTGACCTCGGTTTTAAGGAGCAGGCGTACTGCGGTCAGTACGTCCGGATCGTCGTCTACGATCAATATCGAGGCATCTTTTATCAGCATATATACAAGTAAGAAAATTTAAAGAACGTCAATCATCACAGAGTGCAATTATACTATAATTTGTTTTAAATTAAATGCTTAATGAGCAGTGTACCAAAAGCGTACAGTTCATGTTGCAATAGCGAACATTAATATATGCTTAACTATTATAATCATATAGCTATCAACCTTGTAGAAACTGGCATGTTGTTCCTTTAATAATGCCAAAAGCCGGAAATTTTAAACGGTGATGCAGGTGAAACTGTTAATGCTATAATTGATGGATAGAGTAATACAAAAGAAAAAATGGTCAACGAAAAGGATAATGATGATCACGGGTATCACGCTGATCGTTTTGCTGATCGTGCTTAGTTTTTATTTCACTTCAGGAAAAAGCCGTTTGAATGTTAACACGGAGCGCATCACGATCAGTGAGATCAAAAAAGGACCATTTAGAGATAATATTCCCGTTAACGGCGTGGTGTTGCCTTTAACTTCCATTTACCTGGATGCGATTGAAGGCGGACGCGTTGAAGAAAAATTTGTTGACGATGGCGCCGTAATGACTAAGGGACAGCCTATTCTCAGGTTGTCAAATACAGATCTCGAACTGAGCCTTGTTCAACAGGAAACACAGGTTTTTAACCTCCTTACCCAGATGCAGATCTCACGTAATGCGGCTCAGCAGAATACTGTTTCAAAGCTTAATCAGCTTACAGATGCCGATAACCTTCTGAAAGAAGCAGAACGTATTTATAATCTCAATAAAACCCTGTATGCTGAGAAAGCCATAGGCCTTCAGGAATTTAAGCAGTCGGAAAATAATTACCAGTACCAGCTACAAAAGCAAAAGCTTACCTCCCAGATATTGCAGCAGGACAGCATAAACACCAAAACTGAGGTTGAGCAGGCAAAACAGTCTTATGCACGTACCCAGAACGCATTGGGCGTAATGCGCAAAAAAGTTGGCGACCTTATCGTACGTTCACCTATCGACGGACAGCTTACTTCGCTTGACGCAGAAATCGGACAAAATAAAAATAAAGGTGAACGTCTTGGGCAGATCGATGTGCTTGATGGATTTAAAGTAAGAGTGGATGTGGATGAACATTATATTTCAAGGATATATCCCAACCAGACCGGTACTTTCACTTTTGCAGGTAAAGAATATAAACTGAAGATCAAAAAGATATTTACTCAAGTGACTGCAGGACGCTTCCAGGTGGATATGGAATTTGATGGTGAAGAGCCGAAAGGAATCCGTCGTGGACAAACACTCCAGATCGTTTTATCACTCAGCGACGAAACACAGGCGATAGTAGTACCGCGCGGAGCATTCTTTCAGCAAACAGGTGGCAACTGGATATTCAAAGTGAGCGAGAATGGAAAAACGGCTTACAGAATACCGATACAACTGGGTCGTCAGAGTATAGATCAATATGAAGTGCTTGAAGGATTGAATCCTGGCGATAAAGTGATTACATCCAGCTATGAAAATTTTGGAAACATACAGGAACTTGTTTTGAAAAATGAATAACCCCCGAAATAAAAATTTATCATGATAAAAATTACTGGTCTAGAAAAAATTTACCGTACTGAAGAAGTGGAAACGGTAGCCCTTAACAAACTCTCATTTGATGTAAAACCGGGAGAATTTGTTGCGGTGATGGGCCCTTCGGGCTGCGGAAAATCTACGTTGCTGAATATACTCGGGCTGCTTGATGATCCCGATGCAGGTAGCTTTCTGTTCAATGGCATCGAAGTGTCGAAATTCAATGAAAGAAAAAGAGCTGAGCTTCGCAAACGCAATATTGGTTTTGTGTTCCAGAGCTTCAACCTCATTGATGAGCTGACTGTTTTCGAAAATGTTGAGCTTCCACTTATTTACCTTGGCATGAAGAGTGCCGATCGCAAGCAACGTGTTGAAGCCATACTCGATAAGGTGCAGATCATGCATCGCCGTAATCACTACCCGCAGCAGTTGTCGGGCGGTCAGCAGCAAAGGGTAGCTGTTGCACGTGCTGTAGTGAATAATCCCAAGTTGATACTTGCCGATGAACCTACCGGTAACCTCGACTCCAGCAATGGTAATGAAGTAATGCAGATGCTGTCCGACCTTAACGAACAGGGAACAACCATCATCATGGTAACACACTCTGAGCACGATGCCCGATACAGTCATAGGATCATTCGCATGCTCGATGGACAAACGGTTACTGAAAACATACTCGTATAGTACATTATTATGATCACACTGAGCCACATTTCGAAATGGATATCTAACGCATCGGCAAGAACATTCATTCTAAAAGATATTAATCTTACAGTAGAAGAAGGTGAATTTATTTCCATCATGGGTCCTTCAGGTTCAGGTAAGTCGACGCTCCTGAATGTGATTGGCATGCTTGATGAGCCGGACGAAGGTGATTATATTTTCAATGGTGAAAATGTATTGAAATTAAAAGAAAAGGCTCGCTCTGAACTATACAAAAAACATATCGGCTTCGTTTTCCAGGCATACCACCTGATCGATGAACTGACAGTTTATGAAAATATAGAAACACCACTTATTTATCAAAACATAAAGGGCGCCGAACGTAAAGGCATGGTCGCTGATATGCTCGACAGGTTCAGTGTGGTTGGTAAAAAAGATCTTTTTCCTTCGCAACTCTCAGGAGGCCAACAGCAGCTGGTGGGTATAGCGCGTGCTCTTATCGCCAAACCAAAACTATTGCTGGCAGATGAACCGACCGGCAATTTGAATTCCAGACAGGGCGAAGAAATCATGGAACTTTTCAGCCAGCTGAATAAGGAAGGTGTAACGATCATTCAGGTAACCCACTCTGAAAAGAACGCCGGTTACGGGTCCCGGATAATTAACTTGCTGGATGGAAGAATAGTTTAGCAGAAACTGCCGTGAGAAAGCAAAAATCAAATAAAGTGATCAGATATCTTACCATATTATTTCTTTTTGTAGCTAACGTTAATGCATATTCGCAACGCGTGCTTTCGCTTAAACAGGTTGTGGATACTGCCCTCAAAAACAATCTGGAACTGAAACAATCTGAGATTCTCATGGAATCAGCGGGTATCGACTGGCGCCAGGCTAAAGCAAACCTGTTGCCTAACCTGAATGGTTTTGTTAATCATGGTGTCAATCAGGGAAGAAGTATTGACCCGTTTACCAATGGCTATATAGACCAGAAAGTAAATTATGCCGCCTATGGATTGTCGTCGGGGATTACCGTATTTGGAGGATTGTCACTTCAGAATAATATTAAACAGAATTCATTGGCATTTGAAGCCTCCAAAATGGATGTTCAGCAGCAAAAGGATATTCTTACGCTTAATACTATTCTTAATTATCTGAGAGTATTAAGTAATGAAGACTTGTTGTCGCAGGCCAAAAGCCAGATGGATGTGAGTACACAGCAGGTAGACAGGCTGGAGAAAATGAGTAAGGAAGGCGCCATTCCACCATCTTCATTAAGTAATCTTCAGGGAGAGCTTGCAGCTAATGAAATATCGGTGGTAAACAGTCAGAATCTGCTGGAAACATCGCGGCTGGATTTGTTTCAACTGATGAATGTTCCCTATGATACGAGTGTAAAATTCGAGCGCATTTCTTTGGATGCGTTTACCGTAGAGTACGATGCCACCTCAAATGAAATTTATGAAGCGGCTTTACAACATCTTGCATTAGTAAAAGCGGCGGACTTAAGAAAGCTGAGTGCAGCGAAAGGTGTGCAGGTGGCGAAGGGACAGCTTTATCCTAACTTATCACTGAATGGAAATATTAATACAAATTATTCAAGTGTAGCTGAGCAGAATACTTTTTTGAACAAATCGGAAGTTCAAACTGATGATTATGTATTGATAGGTGGTGTGAAAGAACCGGTGATCAGTCCGCGGGCTAATTTTCAAACAGATAAAATTAATTATAACAAACAGCTGAATAATAACTTATATACAACTGTTTCTCTCGATTTGACGATACCGCTTTTCAATAATTTTTCGCAACGCAACAGGATAAAGAAAGCGGCATTACAACTTAAGAATACAGATTATGTTGCGGAATCAACTAAAATTCAGCTGCGACAGGATATCGAGCAGGCCTATGCAAACATGACCGCTGTCCGTAACCGGTATGATGCATTGAAAAGACAGGTTGAGGCATTTGCTACTTCTTTCAGGATCGCTGAAGTACGATTTAATGCTGGTGTTGAAACCGTAATTGATTATGTGATTGCGAAGAATAATTACGACAGGGCTAATAGTAGCATGATTATCGCGCGTTACGAATACCTGTTGCGCACAAAGGTGCTGGATTATTACAGGGGAAAATCTTTGTGGTAATCGCTACGCCGTCTGTCCTCTGCCGTCTACCCTCTGCCCTGTCCAACATAACCGATCGCATATAAATAAAACCCTCCTCCCATGCTTCGCAATTACATAATCAATTACGGTTTCAAC
>JGI24806J26614_1000914_pt1 | contig 10081 bp, 5 predicted proteins | sample Kansoi200umMDA_FD_26614 | JGI IMG/M metagenome (IMG submission 26614) | reverse complement strand
TGTAAAAAAAACAGTCTTGGGAAACGAGCAGATTAACAATTGGCAGGAATTTGGAAATTGGAAAGCCATCAAGTATAATGGAAATGTAGGCGTTTATTATAAAACCACCATGGGACAGGAGAAGTTTTTTCCGGCTTATCGCTTATCCAATGGGAAGTTATCATTTGCAGTGTACATACCTTACAGAAATACCGCAGGATTTAACCAGCCTGTATGAACTATGAAAGGATTTGGTTCCCGTCTCAATAGGACTAACAGCAAGGAGGGGACGTTCGATTACGTTGCGAAGCACGTAAAATACATCGTGTTTGACATAGACTCGTTAGTGAAAAGATAATTCTGAATTTTTCTCTTGACTACGTATCACGTTTCCTAAACAAATGAGATCACACGCCGAGAAAGCTACCCCTCGTTCAGGGAAAGACTACCAACCAAATAAAAGAACACTTTGAACGTGTTTTAGAAAAGCGTGACATCAAGCTGTCAGGGGGGTTAACATATGATCTAGTTTAATATTTGAACAAGAAATCATATCAACCAATGAACAAAATCGAAAAGATAACCCCAGGTTAGCGGATTCCGAAGCATTTTGATCTGTTTAGGCCTAAGTCCCTTGATTCCTATTTTTTCTGTTGCTTAGCGGGGTTTAAGATTTAATACTATTGTATGGGGTTTAATGACAAAAGCAGAACAATTAACTCGCTCAGTTTGATAATCTGAGAGCTTAGTTACATTGCGATAATATTTTGGTTCTCAAAACTGCCCGGGGTGGTCAACATCGCCGGAATGATAGCCAACCGTACCTTTGAAGTGGTCAACATGCCGGAATTTCCCGTGTCTATAAGCCGAAACAAATTTTTAAAAATAAATCTGGCTCACTGAAAAATGGAAAAGAAGAATTAGATAGCCCGTTGCGTATTTTTAAGCTGGCTAATTAAAATTAGAACCTAGTAGCTCTAATTTTAAACAATCTACATGAAATCCCTTTAAGAAATCGCGAATTTGGAGGAAAAGTTCGCCACATATCTTTCATTTCATAAATTTGCAACTTTTCTTGTATTTATAATTTTTCTTGGATACAAGCTGTTTGGGAAAGAGTTGTATAACACTGCAGGAGAATTGGAGGCAAATTGGGATAATAAAAAATTGCTTTTAAGAGAGCAGCCCAGGTACCTTTTTTATTTTGTTCGGTTCACTTATTGTCATCATCCCAGTTCATACTCCGGATTGTGAAGTAATTAAAAAAGACAATGCTGATTCTTAGACTTCCAAGCCTTATGGGTATTTGTCACCTCTATAACGTTTAAGTTCATTGGATAAAAATAAATTCCCCGCTGGATGGCCTTCTGCTTTAGAGGTTCCAACGAAATCCTTTTAAATTCAATAGACGAATTTATAAGTGACGTTTCGTCTCGGCGACTTATCTCGATTAAGCATGGCAAAGTGCAAAGGTAGTTGAAGCTTTCAAGAGTTGCATACATGTCTGTACAAGGGAAGCCTTTAAGTTCAACTGTTAACTCATTTGATGCAGAGTCAAAATTTATTTCTACATTTCTGCCGGAATCAAAAGAAAAAGAATGCTTGCTCCCCAGATCAAATTTAAAATAAGTTGCGTGAAACTCCGTACGCCAAGGATCATTTTGGTACTCTTTTGGGAAAAAACTCGTTTTTACAACCAAATTTTGCAAGGCTGCAACCGCAGCAGGAAATTCCGATTTCACTTCAGAATAGATATTTAAATATCGGCTTTTCTTTTCTCTTTTCAGGATGTTGCGTAGCGATGAATTAAATTCATCATCTGGCTGAAAGACCATGGTAAACGACAAGGCCATGCTGTCTAACGGATTTTTAATATTAAATAGTTCGATCTGTGCAATTCTCAATCTGTCTTCCAAAACTTTATTAAACCTTGTAGTTTGATTTGAAAGCTGCTCTTGTAATTTAGTATTTTTTTCTAACAACTTATTTTGCATTTCTGAATGATCTAAACTTGTCTTAGTTTGGTCCAAAATATTACTCCATCTGAGATCATTCATTTCATTTTCTTGAGCTCGTCTGATACTGTCTCCTTCATTTTTTTTCTTTAATATTATGTCGTTAATCTGCTTATCACGTTCTTCTTTGTAATTAACGAACATGTTAGTGAGTAAACCGAGAAACATTAGCAATAATACGACCACTCCTGACCGATTCAATCGATTTCTGCCTGTCACCTTATCTTCCGTCGTCGTTTTGAAGATTAAACCACAAACTCCAATTAAAAATGTTATAATAAGAATTATATTGTTCATGGCTTACACGCAACCTATTTGGTTAAGGGGTCATTAAGAAAATTAACAGGATCGCAACTTGGAAGTTTCAGACCTAATATAATTAAAAATTAAATTAAGCGCAACGATATCGAAATAAATTTAATTGAAGCCAGATCATTGTTTCAAACTTCCCTCAATCAGGTCAAAAACCCATGTTAGCTTCTTAGTTATCTGACTTAACAGATTATTTCTAAATGGATGTGCCTGTTAAGGACACGTGTTTGCCTCGTGAAAATCACTTTGGCTGTCATATTCGATTAATTCATGCTAAATTCTGCGACTGTCACTGTATGCCATACAATGCACCGTTTACTTTCTTTGCAGGATGTATTGATCCTTAATTTTCAAGTTTGTTTACAGTTATTGCTTTCGACTTCAGGAAGCGAGCTGTGAAAGCCACGGTTATGCCAATATCTTATCCAAGATCTCATTTTACTTGTTCTTTGTTAAGGATAAATATTTTTACTGGGAAAGTTATTTTTAAGCGCAGCAAAACGTAAGATGGCTTAGACGGTTGGACGCAATAGACAATTAAAACAATTCTCAGGTTAAAACAGCAAGGTTTTTCCATTAGTTCAATTGCCCGTCCCACCGGGGCCAGCCGGCGTAGCATCATTAAATATTTATCCCGATCGATAACGTATTCGATAATAATGATGCGGCGGCATTAAATGACCAGACTCTCTCAGAAATAGTCTATAACAATGATTGCTGAAGCTAAAGGAAAGCGTTATGCCCACGGAAGTCTTTACTTTAAAAAAAAATTCATTCGGGCAGCGGTTCAGCGCAACTATCACGTTCAACTCTCGGAAGGCCACCGGTACTACAGTGTGCCTTCCAATAAAAAACACACTTAAAGGGAACCACTTCTTGCTCCCCCGTAATAAAAATCATTTTTGCGCTAGCATTATCTTCCATTGACCCAAAATTTTTCTCTAAATGACGTGTGCCCGCTTTTCAGTTCGCGAAGACAATTAAGACATAAGCAGTCGGAATATCTCTCTTCAATAAATTCTCTGTCTCCTGGTGTCAAAATAATATTGCCACACTGACAGTTACTGATGTCGCCTACCTTACATTCAAAGCCCTGATCACAACGAGGGCAATTCTTTTGTTCATGTGCTGGCATATTCCTGATGTTTAAATACGTTGATGAGTTTAGATTCCGACTGTTGAGGAACACTGAACAAATTAGGATGAAAGAGTGCGGACAACAGTTCGATTCCTTCAGTAAGTGTGGATGCACTGGGCTGGGTAAACAGATCATAAGCGATCACATAAACCTGTTTTGTTCTGACTGCTTCCAAATTGACCCAGCCCTGTTTTTGGGTGAGTAAACGCAATTCCTTCAAGGAACGACTCATTTCAAAGCCGCAAGGGACAACGGCCAAAACTTCAGGATTATATTTTACAATTTTTTCCCAGGGTATTACTGTGGAATCTCCGGATGGATTGCTAAGCATATCAATGCCTCCAGCCTGGGCTATTTGGAAGGGAATCCAGTGTCCGCAATTGTAAGTGGGCTCAATCCATTCAATTAATGATACCCGTTTCAAAGGCATGCGGTTTCTCCTTAATTTGTCAAGGATTGCATCAGTTCTTTTTTTTAGATCAGCCAGGTAGCAATACGCGTTTTCTTCATGGCCAAGTGCTGATGCAATTGTTATAGCGTTATTATAAACGCTTTCAAGATTGTGAGGTGTAAGTGGAATGATTAAAGGCTGCTTCTTTAATTTAGCAACCGCGGCTGCGGTGCACTCAGTGTCTATCTGGCATACTTCGCAAACGTCTTGTGTGAAAATAATATCAGGTTGTATTTGTTCCAGTAAATTCTCTTCCACATAATACAGGCTTTTGCCTTGCGCTTTGGAGGCAGAAAAGATCCGGTCAATTTCCATGCTTGAATAATTGTTTCCTTCGAGCACACAACGGACAACTTTGATTTTTTCTTCAATTGCTTTGGGGAAGCATTCAAATGTTACTCCGTAAAGGAGATGTTCCAAATGCATATCGTAAATCATCCTTGTAGCAGCTGGAAGAAAAGAACAGGCCTTCATAACTATGATTTAAGATTTGAGATGCAAGTGAACTTTGGTTTTGCGGCCAAAATTAATCTTTGGATATTTAAGCTGAAACCATTCAAATGTTCCGAACATAAGTGTTCTTAATGACGATCATAAGTATATTGTAATACCGGTATTGAATAAGAAAGGAATAGAGTTATATCCTCTCACATCAAAGAACTTTGTGTTTGTGATATTTTGGAAATCGGCAAACAGCTTAATCCATTTTTTGAATTTATACTCCGTGTAGGCGTTTAGCAACAAATAATCATCTAACAAAACGTCATTTTTTTTGTACCCTCCCAGATCTTCCCGATTACTGACATATTTTGCACCAGCACTTATATATAATCCATTGTCGAACATGTATCCGGCATTAATATTAAAATTGTGTTTAGGCCTTCTAAGCAAATACTGGTAGGTTGTATCTTTAAACGATACCCTGCTTTGCGTAAATTCTTCCGGATTTAAATAAGTATAGTTTAAACTTACCGAAAACTGTTGGATAGGTTTAACCTTTGATTCAAATTCTATTCCTTTTACCGTTTGTTCTATTATGTTGAAGTATTTGAAGCTTATATAATTGAAGTCAATTCCTTCTTTAATTTTTCTCCGGAAATAAATAATTCGGCTGCTAAATTTGTTATGTTTTTGCTCGAAACCAATTTCATAGGTGATGCTTTTTTCAGGCTGTAAGGACCTATCGCCATAGGCTGAATACAGCTGATAAAGTGTGGGAGCCTTAAATGCAGATGCAATACTTCCAAGTATTCTATAGTGATCGTTAAAAGAAAACGAAGGGTTGAATGTAAACGTGCTGTTGTTGCCATATTGGGAATGCACATTCATCCTGCCTCCTAAATCAACGTTTAGTTTTTCATGAAGTCCATTGTAGAATAGTGAAGCATATAATGATGCCTGGCTATGGGAAGTATCTTTAAATTCACTTTTGAATGGCCCAAAAGAACTAAGTGAATAATTCTGACTATTCATGGAACTAAACCGATAATCAGCGCCTTGTAAAACACTAAAACCGCTTCCCAGGTCTATCTTTGAGTAAGCTTCTAAATAGTGAGCTTTGCCAAAATAATTATCGGTTGAAAATTTAGCAAATCCTGGGACATCGACACTATCGTTAATATAAGATCGCCGATTGGTACTGTATTGGTAATTGGTTGCAAAGCTGACATTATTTTTACTATAAATAATACCACTGCCTAATATTATGGTTTTGCTTTTAAAGGAGTAGTCTTTCTCGTCAGTAAATACCGCTGCATCCAAATCAGTTTTACTATAACTGTACTGCGCAAATCCCTTCAGAGCTAATTGCGGTGTAAACTGGTATTTCACCATACCATTCAGCATATCAGCTTTGAATGCGTCCTTGTCAAAGTTTTTATTGCTTGTACTGTCAAAGGCTGAAGAGAATCCGCCGGTATGAACCTTTGAATATTTTGCGGTGTAAGTTACCTTTCCTTTTTTTCCTGCCAGATCTATACCTGTTTTATAAGTCTTATAATTGCCGGCGCTTGCTGTTATTTTTAAGTAGATCGGTTGCGTAATGTTCTGTTTTGTGGTAATAATATTAACTACGCCAGCTACTGCATCAGACCCATAAATTGTGGACTGTGCTCCTTTGCAAATCTCTATACATTCTACGTTATTTAAGGAAATAAGGTTAAGGTCAAATTCATTGCTGATTAGTGAAGGATCATATACTGGTATACCATCCAATAAAATTAAAGTCCGTCCAGCGGCTCCGCCTCGCAGAAAAAGGGATTGATTTGTGCCCTGGTTATTTAATGCTCCATTAATTGTAATTCCTACCTGTTCATTGAGGAGTTGGGTAAGAGATTTGCCACTGCTTCTTTCGATCTCTTCTTTTGAAATTTGTGTAATCACCTTACCAGTGGTACGTTGCTTTTGCGGAAGTTTGTTTGCCGTTATGATAACAGCATCCAGGGATTTAAAAAACGATGTGTCTGTTTGTGCAGTCGCACTTGCGCCAATAATTAAACTGGCGAGAATGAGTTGTAGTTTTTTGCTCATTGTTGTGATTTTTGATTGTGAACAATGAGCTTCCAGGAAAATAAAAAAAGTAGAAATATAAATTGCCTGCTTTTAGGAGGACATTTTACATTCCACGCCTTTCACCCGAAAGCTTGAATGATGTTGTTTTTGGCAGGTCTTCTGGCTTACTCCGTTATTTATTGCCTTCCCGTCGTATAATGACAGTGGCGTGAAGAATAAATAACAATTTTGGAGCTTACAGCTACGGGGATAGCGCCGGATTTACACTGGCTTCCCTTTTAATCTTTACCCTAATGGGCAATAGAACCAAATTCAGAGCAAATATAATATTTGGATTTGGTTTTCAAATTCAACGGCCAGGAATTTATGCACATAAGGTGTATAAGAAAGATGGAACAAAGCATTTATCAATTTGAGTAACCTTTGTTTGACACATAAGAAATAACTTACTGGGGGATGCCTGTCGATAGCTCATAACCAGATCTTCTATTTTCTTGTCAAATATTGTATGCATATCTTTATTGTGAGCAATATTTCATTGTATGCATATCTTCTTTACTACTTTTTAGAAATATGGAGAACAGAAGAGAATTTCTACGGCGGGCTACGTTGCTGGCGGGCGGTGCAGGAATGTTAAATGTATTGCCTATGTCAATACAAAAAGCCATGGCCATCAATCCTGCGCCGGGCAGCACTTACATGGATGCAGAACACATTGTAATCCTGATGCAAGAGAACCGTTCCTTCGATCATACTTATGGCACACTACGGGGCGTTCGTGGATTTAATGACCCCAGGGCGATCACATTACCCAACAAAAATCCTGTGTGGCTTCAAACAAATAAGGAAGGGGAAACCTATCCTCCCTTTCACCTGGATATAAAAGATACCAAAGCTACCTGGATGAGTTCTTTGCCACATTCGTGGAGTAACCAGGTGGATGCACGGAACGACGGCAGGCACGACAAATGGCTGGACGCAAAACATTCCGGCAATAAGGAATACAGCGCCATGCCTCTAACAATGGGTTACTACACGAGGCAAGACATTCCGTTTTATTATGCCCTGGCAGATGCGTTTACTGTTTGCGATCAGAATTTTTGTTCGTCCCTTACAGGCACTACCCCCAACCGACTTTATTTCTGGTCGGGCACCATACGTGAAAAACAACAGGCGGAGGCAAGGGCAAATGTGTGGAATGGAGATGCAGATTATGACAGCTGGGTCAACTGGACAACTTTTCCCGAAAGGCTGGAAGAAAATGGGGTTTCCTGGAAAGTGTACCAGAATGAAATCAGCGTGGGTGTGGGTTTTGAAGGAGAAGAAGATGCCTGGCTTGCGAATTTTACAGATAACCCGCTGGAGTTTTTTAACCAGTACAATGTGAAGCTTTCAGCAGGATATATTGCTAACCTCCCTAAATCGGCTATGCTGGCAGACGCAGGAATAAAAAAGATGGAAGACGAGTTACCCTCTTTAACTGGCGATAAAGCGAAAGCGCAAAAAAAGAAAATTGAGGAATATAAAAAATACATTTTAAAAAATGCTGAAGAGCAGAAAATATACACCATCGAAAAATACAACCGGTTATCTGATAAAGAAAAAAGCATCCACAACAAAGCTTTTACTACCAATAAGAATCATCCGCATTACCACGAACTAAGCTCTTTGAGGTATAAGGATGGCACTACAGAAAGAGAAGTGATGGTACCAAAAGGTGATATACTGCACCAGTTCAGGGTAGATGTAGGTAAAGGGGACTTACCAACGGTATCATGGATCGTTGCACCGGAAAATTTTTCAGATCATCCGGGTGCTGCATGGTATGGTGCCTGGTATATCAGTGAGGTAATGGATATCCTTACAAAAAATCCGGAAGTATGGAAAAAGACAATTTTCATATTGGCCTACGATGAAAATGATGGATACTTTGATCATGTTCCCCCTTTTACGGTGCCACACCTCCATAAAGCAGCAAAAGGCTTAACATCTGCGGGAATTGACAACGCTGTTGAATATGTCACCAAAGCACAACAGTCTTCCGAGGCGGCTGGTGTTAGAGAAAGCCCGATCGGGCTTGGTTTCCGGGTGCCGCTTGTTGTTGCTTCGCCCTGGAGCCGGGGTGGTTTTGTTTGTTCACAGGTATTTGACCATACTTCTACATTGCAATTCCTTGAGCATTTTTTAAATAATAAATATGGAAAGAAAATTGCAGAAACCAATATGAGCGAATGGCGCCGCGTTGTGTGCGGTGACCTTACAACAACCTTTAGGTCTTACAAGGGTGAAAAGATACCCATGCCGGCTTTATTGAAAAGGGATGAAGTGGTAGAAGGCATCCACAAAGCCAAATTTAAAAAGCTGCCATCCAATTATAAAAAACTAACCGCCGAAGAAATTGCAACAATAAAAAGAAATCCTGCTGCTTTTGCCTTTATGCCCCGCCAGGAAAATGGCACGCGCCCGGCCTGTGCGTTACCCTACGAGTTGTATGTTGATGGCATGCTTAGCGCTGATAAAAAATTATTTCAAATACAGTTTAAAGCAGGCAATGAAATTTTTGGGAAGCAATCATCAGGCTCGCCTTTTAATGTGTATGCTCCCGGCACATATCGCAATGAAGCCGTTGAAACATGGGCCTACACTGTAATAGCTGGCGATACTCTGAAAGACAATTGGGCGCTGGCTGATTTTGAAAGCAACCAGTATCACCTGAATATTTACGGTCCCAACGGGTTCTTCAGGAAATTTAGAGGAAACAGTGATAATCCTGCTGTAGAAATTACGTGCGGTTATGAACATGGAAAAATGAATCCCAAAAAACTTACCGGCAATATAATATTACTTATTAAAAATAACAGCGGCAGGCAACAGGTTATTGAAATCACAGACAACGCTTACAAGACTCCATTACAAACAAAAACGCTGGCCGCCACTGCTGCTGAAACCAATATTGTAATCAACCTGAATAAAAGCCGGCATTGGTATGATGTTACGGTAAAAATAAAAGGCCATAATTCATTTGAATCCACGTACGCAGGACATGTAGAAACCGGTGAGGAAACTACCAGTGATCCTGCGATGGGCAGGATGGTGTAATGATATTGTCAATTACAAATCCAAATAATCCCCCCAAATCCTCGTTCAGACTTTCTTTTCGAGAATTTTTGAACCAGGATTAGCCTGATTAACTGATTTCCATGATGCTTCTTCCTTGCCTTGTGACAAATATTTCTTTGCCACAAAGACACCAAAGCCGCAAAGAGTTTAGTTTCCTGAAGATTCGCAGATTTTAATTCGGGATTGTTCTTTAATTCAGGGAGTCAAATAATGATCATATGCGGTGAACATTATCGACAATGCCTATAAAACAAATTCGATCGCGAAAGAAATTTCAAAGAATTCTGCATCGAACCTTGTTCTTAATCTTAATAAAAGTTTTGGATGGTATGATTTCCGTGGCAAAAATCCATTTCTTTCGGCTCAATGTCTGAAACTTCAACAATAATTCACAATATTCGCTGGTATTTATTTGGCGTCTTTTCTTTCTGTTGAGTTTGTTGTATAATGTTCGTGCAATTTTCTTTCCATATTTATTATTTAAAAAATGCTCAAGGAATTGCAATGTAGAAGTATGGTCAAATACCTGTGAACAAACAAAACCACCCCGGCTCC
>JGI24806J26614_1000913_pt1 | contig 10095 bp, 10 predicted proteins | sample Kansoi200umMDA_FD_26614 | JGI IMG/M metagenome (IMG submission 26614) | reverse complement strand
CTGGTAGCTATATGTGATATAGATGATCGTGCCCTGAAAGCCTCAAAAGAAATGATCACAAAGAGTGGTAAAAAAATGCCCCAGGTTTATACAGGAGATAATTATGCCTGGAAAAAAATGCTGGAGAAAGGTGGCCTGGATGGTGTTCTTATTGTAACTCCATGGGAATGGCACAAGCCAATGATAGTTGGATCATTGGAAGCAGGCTTTAAATATGTTGCTACAGAAGTAATACTGGGCATCACATTACAGGATCATTGGGACGTGGTAAAGGCTGCGGAAAAATACAATGCCAATGTGATGATGCTTGAAAATGTTTGTTACCGAAGGGATGTGATGGCTGTATTAAACATGGTAAGACAGGGATTATTTGGAGAACTGATTCACCTGCAGGGAGGTTACCAGCACGATTTGCGTGGAATAAAATTTAATGATGGAGGACATGGGCAGGAACATGGTGTGGAGTTTGGCGAGAAAGCGTACTCTGAAGCGCATTGGAGAACAGAACATTCTGTTCACCGCAATGGCGACCTGTACCCAACACATGGAATCGGGCCCATTGCGCAGTATCTTAATATCAATCATGGCAATCGCTTTCTTTCATTGTGCTCTTTCTCTTCTAAAAGCAGGGGATTGCATAATTATATTGTAAAATGGGGCGGTGAAAATCACCCCAATGCAAAAGTGAATTTCAAATTAGGCGATGTAGTAACTACTTCCATTAACTGCGCCAATGGCGAAACTATTTTATTGCAACACGATACTGATTTACCGAGGCCTTATTCTTTAGGGTTCCGGGTTCAGGGAACCGAAGGTTTATGGATGGATGTAAATAAAAGTATTTACATCCAGGATAAATCTGCCAAATCTGACGAATGGGATGAAGAAAAAAGCTGGTTTGATAAATATGATCATCCGCTTTGGGTAAGATGGAGTAAAGAAACTGCCGGTGCAGGACATGGAGGTATGGATTTTTTTGTGATCCACTCTTTTGTAGAATCTATAAAACGTAAAACCGCTACACCAATGGATGTATATGATGCTGCAGCATGGAGTGCTATTTCGCCATTGAGTGAGCAATCAATTGAATTGGGGAATGAAACTGTTGAATTTCCTGATTTTACAGGTGGCCAATGGATGTATCGTAAACCGGTGTTTGCTTTAAATGATGATTATTAAAAATAGTAATAATAAAGAGAAGTAAATTTCTATTCAGAAGTCTTTAGAGCGTGGTGATACAGGTTAAAACCAACAAACTTATGAAAGCAATATTCCTGCTGCACATAATTGTTTCAGGAAATGTGATGCCAGGGAACAGGTAAAATAAAAAAAGCTAATAGCGGTTAGATTTTTTAAAAGATAAAATATAAAATTAATCCACAAATGGCTACTAATAATAAAATACAGCCCGTAACCCAGCCTGGTAATTATCTTGTTCCTACCATAATTATCGGTATACTATTTTTCCTATTTGGGTTTGTAACCTGGCTGAATGCTACTTTAATTAATTTTTTGAAAATTGCCTGCGAGATAACTGATAACGTGGTATTGTTCCTGATAACCCTGGCTTTTTATATTTCCTATTTTGTGATGGCTATCCCTTCTTCATGGGTATTAAAAAAAACCGGATTAAAAAAAGGAATGGCACTTGGTTTATTGGTAATGGCTTTCGGAGCCCTTATTTTTATTCCGGCTGCTATTACCCGGACTTACCCGGTATTCCTCGTTGGATTATTTGTCCAGGGCACCGGGTTATCATTGCTGCAAACAGCTTCCAATCCATATATTACCATATTAGGTCCCCTGGACAGTGCGGCCAAAAGGATCAGTATCATGGGAATATTTAACAAAGTGGCGGGTGTATTAAGTCCAATTATTCTGAGTGTATTAATTCTTAAAGGCGCTGATGTAATTGAGCATAGATTAACCGAAATCACCAATGTATCGGAAAGAGAACAATTGCTAAATGAATTGGCCTCGCGGGTTATAGTGCCCTACATTATTATGGCCATCGTATTAGTTATTATGGCAGTATGGATCCGGTATTCCAGTTTACCGGAAGTAGAACAGGCAGAAGAGGAAGAAGAGAAACAGGATCCTACTATCCTGAATAAAACATCCATATTGCAATTTCCACATTTGATACTCGGTGCGATAGCTTTATTTTTTTATGTAGGTGCAGAAGTATTAGCGGGAGATACCATTGGGCAATACGGTCGTATGATGGGATTTGATATAGCTACCTACCAGTATTTTACATCTTATACCCTTATCTGTATGGTGATAGGATATATAATGGGCATCATCTTAATACCAAAATATCTTTCACAAAGAACAGCCCTACAAATATGTGCGGTAACCGGTTGTGTATTTTCATTAGCAGCTCTGCTTACTAATGGGCTGACGTCCGTTATTTTTATTGCATTGCTGGGGTTAGCCAATTCATTGGTGTGGCCGGCGATCTGGCCGCTGGCATTGAACAGGTTGGGACATTTTACTAAACTGGGATCTGCATTATTGATCATGTCGATCGCAGGCGGCGCTGTAATGCCGATGATTTTTGGCAAGCTGGCAAATAGTTTTCCGCAGCATCCACAGGTCGCCTATTCCATGTTAATCCCATCCTATCTTGTAATCTTGTATTTTGCCATGCGTGGATATAAAGCGGGACTAAATAATTCCGGGACCTGAAACAACCGGGTTTGCGCTACGCAACTTCTTTATACCGGAGCTAAGAGAGAGGACCCGATGTACCAACAGTACAGTGAATAAACTTTCGATGCCCGCAGGGCAAACTACACCTTGCTATGGAAACTATAACTCATAAGTAAAATCTTTTTTGTTCTTTAATATCAGATTGCTACCTCACAGCTAACGCCTATGGCTAAACGCTCAATGAAGTTAAGGTATGAAGATTGCGTACCCATGTTTTGGGATCTCATCATGGCTTATTGATTCTTTCTGGTGCCATTAAGCCTGTGTAACAACATGGGAATATTCCGCCAATTAATTTGGATCGTGGGTGGCGATGGCTGGGTTTACGATATTGGATCACCTGGACGGGAATATGAAAAAGTATCTCATGAGTCATTTAAATTCTAGCCCGAGAGTAGAGTAGATTATTACTTATGATATTGAATTCATGCAAAAATGTTCTGAAAAGCTTTGATAACAAAAATCAATCAGCAGTATACAAACCTAATATTTACATCTTTTGATCCACCTATCTATCGGGTACCGGTAACCAGGTATTTAATATCCGGATTTATTTAAAACAGAACGATTGGCTTGGTCCTCCGAACCACAGGCAAGAGGGAAAGAAGAAGTTTACTATTTCAGCAGGGGTAGTATCGCCTCAAGGTCTATATTGTTTTCATCCAGAGCTCTTAATGATGTATCCTGGAGTACAGTGCCCAATTTTCTCATTTCAAATTTCTCTTTGAATTTGGAGTAGGAATTCCTTATCATGATAAGGAGTTCGTGTTTATCTATTACTTCTGCCAGATCTATTACATATGAATCTGCTGCCACATATTGCAGGATTGTTTCATTTTCAAAAACGAAGCGGCAACTGAACCTGCAGGCGATCCCTTTTTTAGTGGCTGCCCTTTTTTTCATTACATCCATGGATGTAAATTCGGATATCTTTCCTGCCTCAAATGAGCTGACAGGTGGGTGATAATGCCATTCATGAACAACAAGTTCGGTTTGTTCTATCATTTTTTATGATTTACTATTCTGGTTACATTATTTATTTTTACCCTGCTTCACGCCACCTGGTGCAAGGTACTATCTTAACAATAAGTGATTCATGAAAAATTGATACATCGGTGTGATAAGTTCTACAGAACACTGCAGTGGTTTGTCGTTTTATTAGTTACCAGATAGAAATGGATTTTATACAGCTTCTGATGTAAGTGAGAATTAAATGTGTTCTAAGGTATCTGATTTCATGGCCCTGATTTTTTATATGGCTAATAAATTTTACTGATAAAAATAATAAACCGGCGTTGATTGTGAGAAAAGACCCGGTTCCGCTTATGATAGTTCCTAATGAAGCACCAGGTGGAAATCCCGGATAAAATTGTTCCGGAGTGTTGCCTCCATCCATACTTTTTCGTCCGGTAAACCCTTCAGTGTTATTTTATCAACTGCCCTTTTAATACAAAATGGTTCTGAACTACCTGGTGTAACTGAAGCCTTTGAATATCTTGCTTCTGAACTTAAAAAGAATGGAAGCATGAGTATAATGCAACCAATGGCGCTATTTTTTATGTTTGGCACAGCAAGCTATTTCTGTAATGAGCAATATCTTTATTTTCATTTGCCTGGATCTTATCCTTTTGGGAAAAACAAAAACAACCGGCATCCCTTTTCGGACCGGGGTACGTGGAAGGATCCTTTTGGATTATGTATAAATGTACCGGCTTCAAAATCTCTTATTCCGTCATTCAATACTCCTGTTATTACAAACACTTCTTCTGCCCCCGGCTCATGCAAATCAATCCCATCCCATTTTGAACCCGGCGCAAAATCAACAACAATTGCTTTTGAGTTATCATTTCCGGCCCATATTGTTTTTGCCACTATTCCCGGAAATAGCTCACGGGATTCTGCCTCTTCGAGAGTTCCCCAGGTAATTGTATTCACATCCTGTATAGTCACAATGAAGTAATTTGAAAATAAAAATAGTACAGTTTACTTATTATAAATAATCATAGTTTTAATTATTATCATTAATAATTTTAATAATTAAATAAAGACGCATATCCTTTAATTCTTCCAATAATCAGTTATGGCAACCAGTCATAAATAAAATGTCACTTTTATTTAAACGTTTTCTCTAATATTAAATAAATAAATAGTTTTGTAAAGAATCAGTAAAAATTAGAATTATGGATTTACGACATCTCAAAATGATACAGGAAGTTGCCAAACAGGGAAATCTTACCAAAGCGGCGGAAAGTATATATCTTTCCCAATCTGCTTTAAGCCATCAGCTAAAAGATATAGAGGCTTTTTTTAATACCCAGATATTTATCCGGCAAAAAAAACAAATGCTTTTGACAAATACCGGGAAAATCATTTTGGAGGCAAGTGAGAGTATTATTGGCGAGATTGAAAGAACAAAAAACAAGATTAAATTTCTTTCAGAAAAAAATGCAGGGGAAATAAAGATCAGCACAGAGTGTTATACATCTTATCACTGGCTCTCGTCTTTTCTAAAGGAATATAAAACGCTTTATCCCAAAGTGGAAATTAACATAGATACCGTTTCCACCTATAATGCTGTCAATGCCTTACTGGAAAATAAAATTGATATTGGGATTGTTGAAGATAACACCAATTCAAAATTGAATTACATACCGCTCTTCAGGGATGAATTTGTTGCCATTGTTCCGGGTGATCATCCCTGGTCACAGTTAAAATGGGTTAATCCTGAAATGTTTTATACTGAGAATTACTTAATGTATACTATTCCGAATGAAATCAGCACTATTTATAAGCTGTTGTTCAAAACCGGCAAACCGCAGAAAGTAATTAAGATTGCGCTTACCGAAGTAATCATACAAATGGTAAAGGCCGGAATGGGGGTAACAGTTTTACCTCATTGGGTGGTATCTTCCTGGCTTGAATCCAATGAGTTGACTGCAGTGCCGATTACAAAGAAGGGAATTAAACGCACCTGGTATGCTGCTACCTTAAAAAATAAAGAACTGCCGCCATATATGTATGCCTTTATGCGGAATTTATCAAAACATTTAAAACATTCCGATGAACTTGCCATGCTTGAATTTAATTAGATATTTAAACGCTGGGCAGGTTAACCAGAACGTAACGGCTGTTATCCCAATCGCATAATCAGCCTGTTTTCTGAAGCCTTCTTTATTTTTTTAAATCCTGCTTTTTTAAAAGCATTTACGAGGCCATAGTAAGCAAATACATCCGGTATCATTTTATTTTTTGTTGAAATTAGCGGGTAGGCTTCTATTGCTTTTGCTCCTTTTAAAAAGGCATATAGGGAAGCTTCCTTTATTAGCAGGGATGATATCCCTTTTTTCCGGTATTCTTTTTTTATAAACATACAGGTAATACTCCACACAGGTGTATCATCGATCCTTTTAAACAACCTGGAATTTTCCAGCCTGATTAATTTTTCCCTGGGACTTATGGAACACCATCCTATTGGATTTCTATCCTCAAAAGCAATCACTCCAAGAGGTTCTTTATTCTTTGCTAATTGATACAATAGTTCGCGATTACGGTCGCCTTTACTCTTTTCATATTCTTTTGATACAAGACGCCATGTCATACACCAACAACCACCACATGCTCCTTTTTCACCAAATAGTTTCAAAAGCGATTCCCATGTACTTGTGGAAAGCACCTCAAAGGACAGCTTATTCGTAATATCGGGCGACATTGGTTTGATATTAAAATGGTAATAAATAATTTGGATTAAGTATATAATTTGTAAATCCAGGTCTTATTTAACTTGTATTGAAAAACACAGAATAAGGAATTAGCAATAAGGAATAAGGAATTAGAAAGTTGAAGCAATTTTCACTTCAGGATTAAATTTTTTATAGCCGATACCTTCCTTATTTTTTATTATTAATTTCTTATTTTTCATTTCTTATGGCTTCTTCGTTGCTAGATCTTCTGAAGGTTCTCTTTTGTAAATTCATTTTTTATGTTTCCGGTGTTAAGTGTACCCGCAGGTTCAAAAAGTAAAACGTGGGCTTCCCCATCTGTTACGGGCCGGTGCTCAACGCCTTTAGGAATAATAATAAATTCACCTGGCTTTACTTCAATAGTTTTATCTCTTAATTCCATTGTAAAATTGCCTTTTATAATCAAAAACATTTCGTCTTCGTTATCGTGTTTATGCCATACAAATTCACCATCAGCTTTTGTTAATTTCACATGCTGGCCGTTCAATTCTCCCACAATGCGGGGATTCCATAGATCATGAATCTGGTTTAATTTTTCGGTGATATTTACTTTTTCTATTTTCATATGTTTACATTTTTAATGACTATTATGGGAATGAAGATTTACCAATCCTTCAGAGATGGCCGATGGGACATTGGCCACAGCGGTTCTCCGCGGTCTGCTTGTCCGGTAGGCAGGTTGGTGTCCCCACCAACCGCAAAACGGAAGATTATTATTGGAATAAAGATTTATCAATACCCGGAATAATTTTTAAAGCATTTTTGTAATATATTTTTTTGAGCACATCATCAGGTAATCCCAGGCCATACATATGCCAGAAAGCATGGTATTTCCTCAAAGGTTCAAAGTATTCATCCTCTGTTTCAAGCATCCTGAAATAAAAGCCATATTCTCCCATTGCCCAGGTATCCTTTCCAAATAGTATTCTATCCTGGTACTTAATAAAAAAATTCCGGGCATTTTTAGGTTGTCTTCCTGGCTCCTCCATGACTGCTGCAAATTCCGTATATACATTAGGCAACGAGTCCAGCAAAAAGCCAAGTGCCGAAAGATTATTTGCAAGCCAGCCAAAATGCGCCATTATAAAATGGGTATTGGGATGTTTGCGAAAAACATTATGTTGTTCATTCATTACCTTTTGCCACGATGGATATTCTGAATGGGGCCTTGCCCTGCCGGGATGGAGTTTTAATTCAAGCCATCTTTCATTGGTGCTGTCCCGTTCATCAAAAAAGGGAGCAGGTTCACCGGAATGTATCAACACCGGAATTTTAAGTTCGCCGCATTTTTCCCATACAGCATCTAAGCGTGGATCATCAACTGCCATCCTGTTACCGTTCTTATCTTTTATTTCAAGACCCAGTTCTTTATATACTTTCAATCCATTCGCACCTTCTTTNANANNNTTTTGCCANTTGCAATACTGTATTCTTTGTCCAGTCCGGATTATCAATATCAAGAAAATCAATGTTCGTAAAGACAATGATCCTTCCCCGGGCATTTGCTTTTATATTACTCATTGTTTTTGCGAGGTAAGCAGGCGACTCCACGCTAAAAAGCTCCCTGCCATGATAGCCTGGTATAAATTTGTAACCACGGCCGCTGAGATTAACCATTACCACCATATTTAAAGAATCCATTTGTTGTAACAACAGGGGTAAATCCTGCGTCGGCATTTCCCATTGGTGATTATGCACATCTATAAAAGGGAATTTCGCCCGGGTTATCAGGTGCTCAGCTACCACGAGTGTTGATTTGGGATTATATGACTCCAGATCCATCCTATTGTTGTCCTGGCAATAACTTTTATTATACATAAGCAGTATGAATAACTGGCAAAATATTTTTAAAGATTGTGCAACCATTCCGTGTTTTTAAACAATAGATAAAATTATTTCATTCATCATAATCCGGGTTATGAAACTAATTAATCAACACAATTAAAATATAGCAAATTACAATATAGCAAAGTTAATTTCAACTATATCCCGGAGCCGCTTACAAGTCATATTTAAAAATACTATGCAATAAAAGAAGTGAATGAACTATCATGTTCATTATTACCCGACTTGTTATTTCTTTCAAAATTTTGAAATCCGGACTTAATTTTTCTTTGCAAAATTCATTCTTAAAAGTTGCAATGTTTTTGTAACAATGATGATTTTATTTAATACACTCTATTAATAAAATTCAAGTATAGAATTAGTAATACAGGTTAAATTGTATGATTAAAATTCAAATGCCTTTATATGGAATTTAAAATTTGGTTTACATACCTGGCGACTGATTTTTTATTGTCATTAACGCCCGGTCCTGCCGTGATATTAGTCTCCACACAGGGTTTAAAATATGGAGCCAAACCCAGTTATTTTGGGTCTTTCGGGATTTCAAGTGCCGAACTTATTTATTTTATTTTATCCGCTTTCGGGCTTAGCACCGTTATATTAAATGCAGGCCATTTATTTGAGTATATTAAAATTGCCGGAGCTTTATACCTGCTATGGTTAGGCGGAAGTATGCTTTACAATTCTTTTAAGATGGGTACCGCTATTTCCCATAAAGCAGATATTGCCCAGGATAATATAAATTCCTTCATTCAGGGCTTTATAACGGAGGTAGCTAATCCAAATGCCATCATTTTCTTTGTTGCCCTGTTACCACAGTTTGTGGACCCTTCCAGGAATATACTATTTCAGTTTCTTGTTTATGGCCTTACTACTATAATAATGGATACATTAATCCTGATGTGCTATGGCTGGCTTGGAGCTAAAGGGAAAAAGTTAGCGGGACAAAATACAGCTTTTAAGAAATGGAAGGATAGAATATCGGGATTGGTATTAATTGGAATTTGTATAAATCTTTTTTTTACAAAACGTAGTGCGGCATAATACAATCTTAACCAAAGCTTTTCGAAATACGGAGATGCATACCATTTTTAAATTTTCAATTCAGAAAATAATTACAAATATTCAGGTTGATAATTTTCATATGGATACCGGGAAAATTTATTTGGATTTTCTGACAACACTTTGCGCATGATGATTCATTCACAATCCGGGAAATTTTTCCGGTTTGGGCAGGGTCTGAACAAACCAGGAAGGTTTTTTAGAGTTTTCAAATTTTAAAATCACCCAAAAAAACCTTCTTGGTTTTTGCGGGGAGTCTCTTTACAAACATTGGAGGTTTTAGTGCTCTCTTCCAATCAACAAAAATTTTGACCTTTTGAAAATCAATTATTTTAAGAATTTGAATGCTCAAAAAATTTTAGTTGTTTTAACCGAAACATCAACCGCTGATACCTGAACTAATTCAAAAGTATTTCATCTGCAAAGATCCATCCTTTATCCCCCTTGCCTTTATGCCATAATGGAAGTTTGCTCACAGGCATTACAACAACCTTTACAATTTTGACATTTACAGGTTGGAAGGTTACATCATCCCCTGTTAAATAGGCAGGCTTTTCCTTTGATGGCTGCTGGGGTTGAATACGCTTTAATAAACGAAGATCTGCCAGGTGATTCCCTCCCCAAACTGCGATCTCCTGCGGTGGCATCAGGTAAGCTGCTATATCAACAATACTGCTTATAGTAACTGAAGAAATGCGTTCAGGTTTGTTAAGATAAAAAATGGCCTCCAGAT
>JGI24806J26614_1000911_pt1 | contig 10095 bp, 8 predicted proteins | sample Kansoi200umMDA_FD_26614 | JGI IMG/M metagenome (IMG submission 26614) | reverse complement strand
AAAAAAGAAAGGAAGATTACATAGCCGGCATCGGCGCTATCTCGCGGACTTCAATGTTGCCTTCATTTGAAATGTGAGGACAAGCTTTTGCAATTTTAGTTGCCTCATCAAGATTATCCGCTCTTACAATTAAGTAACCGCCAACAATGCCTTCTCGAGCAGAAGTCACCGCTTCCGGACTTGTATTTTTTGCCGAAACAGTCCTTCCACCTGATGTCAACGGTAATCCTCCCGACAACTGTCCTTTTTTTGTCAAGTCGTCCATGTATGAACCCCAGGCTTGCAAGTCAGTTTTATTTTCTGCTTCGCTCTTGCTTGTCATTGGCTTTCCGCCACGCAGCAATAATAAATACTCTTTCATATTTTTTGGTTTTATAAGTTTTTAAAATGATCCTAAGGTGAAGACGATTGGGGATGGTAGCGGAGGACAAAGGTGAAATATTTTTTTGGTTTAAAGCTTCCGTAAGCCTTGGGGAGCCCTCCGTGCCCCTTCGTGTTCTCAGTGTCTCCGTGATTCAAAAAAAGTTTACCGGGAGAAAAAACTCCGTCCCTCCATGGTTTCGGTGCACCATCGAAGATTCAGCATAACCCAGGAAGGGGACAGCGCGACTTATGCACGATTAAACCAGTTGCCGTTCGGTGACAACCAAAAGCATTTAATAAATCAGCAACACCCCTTCGGCAATTGTAACGCCGGCGCTGATCGATACAATTCTACTTTCGCAGCCAATCCGGCCTTGTGAGATATTTTTTACTTCGAAATCATTAATCATTAAATCTAAAATCATGGACGAAAGAACAACGGTGCAACAAACGACGGTAAACCCCAATAAAGCTTTGTGGGAAAAAGGCGACTTTACACGCATAGCCGAAACCATGCGCGAGAGCGGAGCTGCAATTATTGAAACGCTGAACATCACAAAAGGCCTCGACATACTTGATCTTGGATGTGGCGATGGTACTACCGCCATTCCGGCTGCCAGGCTTGGAGCAAATGTATTCGGTGTGGACATTGCAAGAAACCTGGTTGCGGCTGGAAATAAACGAATAGAAGAAGAAGGACTTACCAACTGTACTATTCAGGAAGGTGATGCCACCGATTTGCAACTGGAGGCGGAAAGTTTTGATTTAGTCATTAGCATCTTCGGTGCCATGTTCGCGCCAAAGCCTTTTGATGTTGCAAAAGAGATGGTTCGGGTTACACGTAAAAATGGCCGGATCGTAATGGGTAACTGGATTCCAGGTGATCCAACACTTGTAGCGCAGATTTTGAAGATCAGTTCTGCATATACACCTCCGCCACCCGACGGATTTGTAAGCCCAATGTTATGGGGTGTAGAGAGCCATATAGCAGAACGGTTTGTTAAAGCCGGCGTACCTGCGGAAAAGATATCATTCGTTAAAGAGACGTATACGTTTAACGCACCCTACTCCACTTCGGTGTTCGTTGAGACATTCAGAAATTATTACGGGCCCACTATGAATGCATTTGAAGCAGCAGAAAAGAATGGCAAAGCGTTGGACTTGCAGCGTGAGTTAGAACAATTATTTAGCGCTCAAAACAGAAGCACTGATCCAAACAAAACTTCTATTCCGGCAACTTTCTTACTGGTGACAGTAAATGTATAATGGTTACAATGGTGAATTAAGGAAGCAGCAGCAGTGTATGAGCGATGCATCCACTGAGCGAATGATGGTACAACTCGAACTGCATGAACTCGCTGAAGCACATGCATGAATTTATGGGGTTAAACAAAAATGGGGGTCGAAATGACCTCCATTTTTATTTTGAAGTCGCTGGGGTTACCGTACTTTCTTTGCACAAGCAAAGAAAGTAAAGGCACTCATCTTGGGCAGCTCAAAAAAAAGAAAAGAAGCACTTTTCCCAAAATGCAACGTTTGTGTCTTTTTTGTGGTCAGGCATGAAAACAAATGATATGAAGTTGAGTATCCTCGCCCTTGTTATTTTTTTCTTCTCCTGTGGCAAAGACAGATCATGTGAAAACCGTTATAGTGATGAGGCCACCGTACTAAATTCAGGTCTCGTGGCAGCAGATGGTTGCGGCTGGGTAATTAAAATAGACAGCGATCAGTATTATCATCCCGATGTGCTGAGTGCAGAGTTTATGCAAAATAATCTACCTGTAAAGATCAGCTATGAACTGACCTCTGATAAATTCTTTTGTGGAATTGCTGGTACGGGCTTGCCAGTTATTCATTTGGTGAAAATTGAAAAGTGATTGTCATTGTTTGCAAGTTCGCTTCAACTTTGTTGGTTCTTTTTGAACAAAGAATCACAGAAGCCTCCTCACGTTAACGATGTCACTTATGTGTCTTTCTACCTCACCCCCTCAATATTTTTCCAATTTGAAGAGTCCGCCTCCCCTCTCTCCCGAAGCTTCGGGACGGAGCGGGCCGGGGGAGAGGTTGATTACGTTTGGGCCAGATGTCATAACGAGTCGTGAGGATGAGGTTCTCTCCGTGCCCTCCGTGTACTCAGTGCCTCCGTTAAATCTACCACAGAGATCACTGAAGTAATGCAGAGTAACACGGAGACATCCGTCGTGAACTTTGTGACTCCGTCCTGTTCTTTGTGACCATTTGCTCAGGTCACGAAGTACACAATGAAGACACAACGAGCACGAAGGAAATGCAANGACGTCTACTTCTCAAACCCTGCATTGCCTGCAGCTCTACTGCCGACAACATCGAGATTCCATGCTGTAGTCAAAATGTAGGGCATGCCACCACCTGCGTCGCTATTCTCATAACTGCATTCAATGGTCCGGCTTTCACCCGGCGCAAGAGAAATATAATTATCAGAAAAAATTACAGGCAAAATATCATCTGCATTTTTTTCTTTGAGGGCACGCACATGCACAAAGAAGGCAACTGACTTACCAGTGTTTGTAATAATAATGCTGTGCGTCGTATGACGTTCCTTTTTATCGGTTGAATATTTTATATCGAGTGTCGACGCCGGCATGCCTTTCAGCGCTGTGAAATCAGCAAAGCCAGACTCAGGCGTATAAAACCATTTCGATTTTTTCCAATCTAACTCATCCGGCTTTTTAGACAGCCAGTACCAGTTAATGCTTTGTTCATTTTGTTTCGAATCTTTTAAACTTAACCGGAGAAAATATACAGGAGTCAGGTCTGCAATGGATGGAATGACAAAACATTTCTTTATACCATCTTCTTCCACATCCGTTGTTATTTCATTCGAGTATTTCAGTGAACCATTTAGATCATACACTTCCGCTTTTACAACGAGGCCACTAAACTTTTTGAGAAAAGAATTGATTATGCCAGCTTCCTTTGATTTATATGAATACATCACGTGAAGGGGCTCCATTGATTTTTTCATCCCGAAATAAGTACCGGCAGGGTATAGATAATAATCATAGGTATGCCAGATCAGGCTGGGCCAGGAATTGGCGAGCATCCATTGTACAACACCGGTCGCTGTGTTGTATTTGTTCAACCCATAAGCTTCCATCATCGCGCGATGACCTTCATAATTCTGCAATTGCGCCCTGGCTATGTATTCCTGGATGGAAGATGATTTACCGTACCGCTGATTTAATGCACTGTCAAAAATTTTTGTATTGCCGAATTGCATGGTGCCGCAATGGTAAAGCCAATCGCTATTTGTGTACCACAATGAATCTTTAGGGACAAATTTGACCAGGCTTTCATAAGGCGGAATAGTGGGGCCGGGGGAAATTTCTGTTGCAAAGCTCCATGAACCTCCATATTTATTAGAATCGGTTTCCCAATAGGATGGAGGCACCCAATCGTAAGGCCCATTCATTTTTACTCCACTGTAGCCTGAAACTTTTGACTCACTGGCATCTGCTGTTCCAATAATGGGATTGGGCCATTTCAAATACTTCTCAATTGATAGATAATCTTTTTCCACGGACGGATCTCTTGGTGGCATATCACTTCCGTTAAGCCAAACCATGATACAAGCTTTGTTTCTTAACCAATACATCACGCTACTGTCGGAGGCCATGGCTACTTTTCTTTCTGCGCCATTCCAATTCTCAGGATATTGCCAGGCGCCACAGCACATCCATCCCGTCATTACAAGCAAACCATATTGATCACAGAGATCATAAAAATTATCATCTTCCAACTTACCTTCAGAGCGGATAATATTCATGTTCATATCACGAACCAATTTTATTTCCTGCTCCTCCCTTTTTTTCGAATGACGTTGAAATATATCAGGCGACCATGCCGCACCGCGAAGCATGATCGGTTTTCCATTTATGATAAACTGTCTTGAATGGTTGTTGATCAGTTTCGAAGTGATTTCCCGGATACCAAAATTTTCCGAGATAGTGTTGCTTACCCTGCTTCCCGTTTCTACGGAAATTTCAATCCTGTTCAATTCCGGCTTTCCATATTGCCAGGGCCACCAGATGCCCGGGGTTTTTATGTTTAATTGGGGATACTCAGCAGGTGTAAAACTTACCTGCTTTTTTTCATGTGGCATCAAATGGATTTTCTGCTGAAAGTGAACATCATCGTTGATCTTTCCTTTTACCACTGCATCTTTTTCTTTGTCTGTATAATTGATCACTTCAGCATCAACTTGCAGGTGCGCAACTTCAAGAGAGGGCAGATCGAACCGGGTAGTCACCAGCGGATATTCTATGCCCACCTGGTCATAAGTTTTTATTTCAACATTATTTACAATGCCGCCATTGTAATCGGGAGGGTAGTGTATCCAGTCGGCATAATCGATGGCAAGGTCTCCGTCCCGTCTGTTTGGATTAAAAGGACGCAGTATTTCCAATGCCAATGCATTTGGCCCGGTATATTTTATTTGTTTTGTTATGTCCAGTTCAATAATTCTGAAGGGACCTTTGATATAAGTCGAGTCCGCGATCAAAACTCCATTCAGCCAAACATTTGCCTTGTAGTTAATGCCATGTAATTTCAGAACCACATTTTTATTTTTTTCTGATGCAGGCAACTCAAATTCCTTTCTGAACCACCAGGGATTATCCAGCCTTTTGTCGGCAAGCTTTTCAAAATTCTTTGCATAAAAAGGATCAAAGGGATATTCATTATTGGCCAGCAAACCTGCAATAATGGTTGAAGGCACCGTTATTTTATACCAGTTTTTTGCAGAAAAATTTTTTTGCGAGACCTGGGCTCCTGTTGCTTTATCGGTAAGGGATGATTGCATTGTCCAGTCATCGTGCAGGAGCATTTGAAAATTTTCTGTCCGTTGACCGGATAATTGTTGAACACACAGTAGCGGAAATAAAAAGAAAAAAAGCTTTTTCATATTGAAGCATTGTGGTATAATGTGATTTAGCAGGTCACAAAGCACACGACGAAGGCACGACGTACACGACGGTATACGTCACACTTCCCTGTCACGTACGTAGCTTCAACCTAACCCCATCATCATTTCTCCGTGCATCTCTCCGCCCTCCGTGGTTAAAATTTACCACGGAGATCACTAAGGTAATGCAGAGAAACCCGAAGACATTCGTCGTTAACTTTATCTCCCGAGCTATCGGGACTTTGTGCCCTTTGTGACCTGTTGCAATTATACCATTTCTTTTTTTTCAAACAACCTGATTGTTTTGTTGGTAATAATGGGTTTGGCCCAAAAGCCAATACTGAGAACGTAGCCCATCGTCAAATACAAAAACGACATTCCATTTCGCAATCCCCAAAAATCACCCAGCCAGGTACCAGCGGGCCAATTACATTGGTAACAAAAGAAATAACAAAAAAAGTAAGCATGATGAGTGCTACGATGTAGTAGTTGCGTTTCATACTTTAATTTATGGCAAGTAGATTTGGAACACAAGTTAAAAGAAAGCTTTATAAAATGACGGGATACTCTGTCATGCCGTCCCGATACCTATCGGGATCGATCCGGCATCTTTATTTCATTGTATCGGCGCCCTTCATCGTATGATTTTTTTGGTCACGAAGAATCCACGAAGTACACAAAGCGTAGTGACCTTTGTGTCCCGAATCATCGGGACGTTGTGCTCTTTGTGACCAAATAAAATCTTTGTGCTCTTTGCGTGTATTCCTCTGCGCACTCTGCGGTTCTTAGCTGGTGGTGAACGTTAACCGCAGAGAGCGCGAAGTTTTTCGCAGAGAACGCAGAAATCGTCGTGAACTTTGTGTCTCCGTAGGCAGGCAGGGAATCCACAAAGTACCTAAAGCGTAGTAACCTTTGTGTCCCGAACTATCGGGACGTTGTGCTCTTTGTGACCTACCAATTATGAATTTTTAGAATAACTCACTTGCACCCTCCTTAAGGCACTCCGCACAGCATTCAACATTGAGAGCTTTCATTAACTTAGTTTCTTACAAGCCAGGTTCCTCCAGAAAATTCAACCACCAGGACGCGAAGACACAAGGGCCCTTGGTGAAACTTAGTGTCTTTGTGCCTTAGTGGTTCAAGAAAAGGAGGACCTACCACGTCTGCCTCCTCCAGGGGAGATTTAAATTTTTGCCAAATGGAAAAAAAAATCATTGCATTATTCAGCACCACTATCTGCTGCCTTAGTTTCAATACTGTAATCGCACAACATAATGTCCTTACTGCAAAAGAACAACAAGAGGGCTGGCAACTTCTTTTTAACGGGAAAGATCTTACAGGCTGGCATTCTTATATGGCGAAAAAACCGGGTAAGGCCTGGCAAGTTCAAAACGGGATGATATTCCTGAATAAAAATAAAAGCAGTGTATACAATGATTTTGCTGACCTGGTGACGGACGATGAATTTGAAAATTTTGATTTTACTGTTGAGTGGAAAATGGAACCCTGTGCCAACAGCGGTGTGATGTTTTATGTGCATGAATCTCCGGAATTCAAAGACACGTATGAATCCGGTCCTGAAATGCAAATTGCTGACCTGGCATGCAATGATGACGGTCGTATATTAAAATGCAGGGCAGGCGATCTATATGATCTTATTCCTTCAGATACAGAATGGGTGAGAGCGGCTCCACAATGGAACAGGTATGAAATCATTTCAAATAAAGGACGTCTTACCCTTATTCAAAACGGCCATAAAATTGTTGAAACAGATATGTGGGACGACCAGTGGCGTGATATGATCAAGCGTAGTAAGTTTAATGAGTGGCCGGGATTTGGAAGTTTCCACAAAGGCCATATTTCCCTGCAGGGAACAGAGACTGGTAAACTTTGGTACAGAAATATTAAGATCAGGAAACTATAGCCTCCCCCGTCCCGATGAATCGGGACTCCCCCTCCGAAGGAGGGGGACAGAAATGCCACGCTCATACTCCTCCAGCGCCTCATTTTTCGCCGCCTAAAACGGTCATCAGCATAAAAATTGCCAGCGAAAAATGTAGCGCCTTCAGAATTTACGAACTGCGGCCGACTCTTTAAAAGCTTTCTCTTAAAATAAGTGAAGAAACATCTGAGAAGAATGCAACTGTCGTCGTGAATAATGGAGCCAGTACTTCAGCAACTTGTGCGTGGGATGCCGAATCCAGCGGAGTCCCGCAATGCGGGAGATTTGGCTGCCCTTTTCTTTCTTTTGGGCAAGCAAAAGAAAGAAAAGAAGGCTTGTTTCAATCGGTGCATCATCTGAGATACCTCTCCCCTGCCCCTCTCCATAAATGGAGAGGGGAGGCGGACCCTTCAACTTGGACAAATATTGAAGGGAGAGGGTACAGCGATTGAAACAAATCTTCTTTTCTTTCTTTTGTTTGCTCGCCCGATTTACATCGGAAAAAGAAAGAAAGCAATAGGGCAGAATTCTTTGGAAAGGATCTGCCTTCTTTAATGTCCAGCATCAAAATCGGCGCTGCTTTTCATTGCGGATCTTGTCCTGAGTGCAGACGAAGGATTCTTTTGCACAAGCAAAGAAAGGAGAGCAGACATTCTATCTATTGTAGAAACGTCTGTATCATTTCTTCCGTAAAGCCCTGGCGCTTCAATAACTCTTTGCAGCGCGGGTCTTTTTTAATGGCTTTGTACGGGGGATACTGTAAAAAATAAGAAACAGATGTCATTTTTTTATCAATGCTCCGATTGAGATAGTAAAATGTTTTGTCAAGGTTTCCTAAAGCAAACCAGACCGCCGCGAGGTCGGGATCTATTACGGAGTCTGGCTCCTGCTGCTGTCGTTGTTCCATTTTATGAATACACTCCAATGCCTTTCCTTGTTGCCCAAGTCTTGCATACGCAAAACCTAGACCCACCAAGCCTTTCAGCGGATGATTGGTAAGACGATGCACTTCCTCAAACAACTGCAACGCCGTTTCCCAATCGCCCTTCATGCCAAAAGCCCATCCTTTCATTTCAATGCTGATACGCATCGTTGGATTTATTTCAAGCATTTTATCAGCCTGGCGTATCGCTTCATCAAATCTTCCTGCAAAAACATACATGCTTCCAAGTGATTGCGCAATAATTGGAGACAAAGGATCAATTTTTTCTGCCTCTTCCATTACCTGTACAGCCTTTTCTATTTGTCCAATGATTATATAATAGTAACCAAGTGTCTCATATCCTTCAATAGATCCGGGATTAAGCTCGAGGGCTTTTTGCAATGACTTGTATGCCTCTTTCCAGTTCTGTTCATAAAATAGATAAGCATTGGCCTTAGCAATATGCCCTTCAGCAATACTGTCATCCAATTGTAGTGCTTTGTCCGCATATCGCGACACAATTTCAAAAGCCGACTCAGGCAACATTTGGCCGGTGCCGCCAAGATATCCGTACGCACCGGCACACATAGCATATGCCTGTGCATAGTTGGGTTCCACCACGATAGCCTGTTCGTAACATTCAATTGCTTTGCGTATGTCGGCAGGTGTTAACTTATTCCAGTAATGAAGCCCTTTTAGGTAATGAGTATAAGCGGCTACATTCTTAACCGGCGCTTTTACCAGGTGTTCAGGTTTTTGTGCAACGCCGAGATTCTCCCGCAATTTGCCGGCGATGATGCCGCTGATTTCATCCTGTACTTCAAAAATATCCGTGAGGTTGCGATCATAATTTTCACTCCAGATATGATAACCATCCGCAGCATTGATCAACTGTGCAGTGATGCGCACACGGCTTCCAGATTTACGAACACTTCCTTCTAACACTTTGTCTACGTTTAATTGAATGGCAATATCACGTATGTCTGTATGTTTACCTTTAAAAGCAAATGCAGAGGTGCGAGAAGTGACCTGCAAGCCTTCTACCCGTGTCAGTGCATTTAACAATTCTTCGGTAATTCCATCGCTGAAATATTCATTTTCAGGGTCGGCACTCATGTTTACAAAAGGCAACACAGCAAGTCGGTTATTGGTTTCTTTTGTTTTTCCTTTCAATTCATCACGAGCCGGAACTGCAATGCCGCTATTGGCAATTGCAAAAATGCGGAGAGGCGATTTTATATTCTTTAATTCGAAATAACCCATTTCACGGGTAGCAATATTTTGCTGGTTCCTGATTTCCTCATATAGTTTTTCAGAAATAAAAATACCACCAGATACGGCTAAAGATTCGATACGTGAAGCAATGTTAACACCATCGCCGTAGATAGCATCATCTTCTATGGTGACATCGCCTACGTGGATGCCTATGCGCAACGGCACTGTTGGCTCTTCCTGAAGTTGAAGCTGAATCTCAATTGCACAATACACACTATCAATGGCACTGCTGAAAATACTTAGCGAACCATCACCATAATATTGTAATATTTTACCGTGGAACTGGTTAGTAGTTTCTTCAAGCACTTTCTTTAGGCGTTTGCGTTTGAGTCGTGCCAGTTGCTCATTCTCCTGCACCATTGCTGTATAGCCCGTGATGTCTGCAAATAATATGGCTGCAAGTTGCCGCATAGTTCAAAGGTATAATAAGGAGGAAAAAGCTAACCGGTTTACGAATAAAATGATCTATCCTAATCCTTTCCTGCCCCTCTCCGTCCCGAAGCTTTCGGAAGGAGAGGGAGGCGCGTTCTTCAAATTGGAGAAATATTTAAGGGGAGAGGTATCTCAGATGATGCACCGATTGAAACAAGCCTTCTTTTCTTTCTTTTGCTTGCCCAAAAGAAAGAAAAGGGCAGCCAAATCTCCCGCATT
>JGI24806J26614_1000907_pt1 | contig 10118 bp, 5 predicted proteins | sample Kansoi200umMDA_FD_26614 | JGI IMG/M metagenome (IMG submission 26614) | reverse complement strand
CATTGAATTAAACAATACACAAACCGAGTACCCCGGAACAAACCTTATATTACAATATAAAATAGCCGCACAAGATTCTGCGAGAAGTCAGGAGTCCTGAAATTAGTAAATTTTATATGCCGGGATTAACATTTGACATCTATCAAAGAAAATACAAACTTTTCCGGAAGGGAGGAATGTCCTGTACTTTTTAAAGAAGTAGGTTTATCTTTGTGGTTAACACAAGTTTTATGGAAACAATCACTGAAGGAGTAACCGCTACAGAAAAGGCACAGGAAAAAGCGTTGGAACTAATGAAGCAGGCAGGCATTCAGGATGAAGCCTATTTCTTAAGAGTCTCAGTAGTTGGTGGAGGTTGTTCCGGATTAAGCTACAAACTTGATTTTGATAACGAGTTGAAGCCTTCAGACCAGGTATTTCAAATGGAACGCCTGAAATTGGTTACAGATATAAAGAGCCTTCTTTATTTGCTTGACACTGAACTGGATTATTCAGATGGTTTAAACGGGAAGGGATTCGTTTTTAGAAATCCAAATGCTTCCCGCACTTGTGGTTGTGGCGAAAGTTTTGCGGTATAAATAATTAGAATACAAGTATTTTTAAAAACATGCAGCCTTTAATTAAAGGCTGCTGTCTTTTTAGGGCACATTTGTTAAAAAAAATTTAGCAAATTGTGTAATAATTACACGGCTTATATATATTTACAGACTCAAATTTGCTTGTTTAATTTTTAAACTGCTTGTATTATGACATCAAACCGATTGCTCAAAGCACTCATGATGTGCTCGATATTGCTATTTATGGCAATAGTTTCTCAGGCACAAACTAAAACAGTTAGCGGGAAGATTTTAGATGACAAAGGAAATCCTGTTGTTGGAGCCAGTGTAGTTCCTAAAGGCGGCAAGGGTGGAACTATCACTGATGCCACAGGGCATTACAGTTTAAGTGTACCTGCTGACACAAAAACAGTAGTTGTATCTTATGTCGGCTATGCCGCACAGGAACTGGATGTAACTTCTTCTACTGATGTAACAGCTACGCTTACGCCTGAAAGCACAAGTTTAACTGATGTTGTGGTTATCGGATACGGCACGGCACGTAGAAAAGACTTAACAGGTGCGGTAGCATCAGTATCAGAAAAGAATTTTAATAAAGGTGTATATACCTCACCTGATCAGCTTATCCAGGGCAGGGCCTCCGGGATACAGGTGACCAACAACAGCGGTCAGCCTGGTGGTGCTACTACGGTTAAGATCCGCGGTAACGCTACAGTAACCGGAACAGGGCAGCCACTATATGTTGTAGATGGTGTTCCTCTGGATGGAAGGTCTCCCCGTCCGGGAATCGCAGACATAGGATTGGGCGGAGGGAACCCAGCAAGTAACCCGCTGAACTTCATAAATCCTTCCGATATTGCTTCAATGGAAATATTAAAAGACGCTTCCGCAACAGCTATATATGGTTCAAGGGCTGCTTATGGGGTTGTAATCATTACAACTAAAAAAGGTAAATCAGGACAGGCCAAAGTTGATGTAGGGGCCTCAGTTGGTTTTGCGAACATGGCCAATGCGATCGAGGTTTTGGATGCTAACCAGTTCAGAGATGCTCTCGATTATTATGGTGTATCTAAAACAAATGACTATGGTAGTAATGTAGATGCTCTGGATGCCATAACAAGAACCGGTGTTGTTCAGAATTATAACGCGGCGATAAGCGGTGGCGGTGAAAGCGGCAGATACAGACTTGCGGTTGGCGCCTTAGACCAGGAAGGTATAGTAAATAAATCAGGGATAAAGAAATATTCCGCAAACTTTAACGCAAACTTTAGTTTTTTAAACAGTAAGAAACTGGGATTGGATATTGCCATCCTGCCCAGCCAATATATCGAAGATATAGCGCCTATCACCAATGATGCGGGCGCAGCTGGAAGCTTGATCGGCCAGGCGCTGCAATGGAATCCTACTTTGCCTTTAAAGATCGGAGATTCAATAGTAAATGTGGGTGGTACTTCTATTTTTAACCCATTGGGTGTGTCGGAAGCATTTAATGACCAATCCAAGGTTACGACAATCCTTGCCAGCTTTGCACCTTCATTTAAATTCACTGACTGGTTAACCTATAAATTTCAGTACAGCGTTAACTATGCTACCGGAACCAGGAGAACGAGCAGGGATCAGAATATTAATGTTGGAACTACAGGCGCAGGAGCACCCTTTACAGGAGTAGGTTTGGCGGCAATTGCCCAATCTGAGTTATATAACCAACAATTTACTCATACACTTACTTTTACAAAAGATATCTCTGAGGGCATAAACTTAAATGCCTTTGTAGGCTATGAGTACCTTAAGTATGTGAGTAAAGGTTCAAGTTTAAGTGTTAACGGACCTGCGGGTGGATTTGGAGATTATGGCCTTGACTATACTGACTATATTCAATATTCTGATCCTTCGCAGCGTACGGTTAGTTCGTATAATGACCCAACTACTGAAATACAGTCTTATTTTGGTAGGGCTGCATTAAACTTTAAGAGTAGATATTTATTAACCGCTACTTTCCGTGCAGATGGTTCTACAAAATTCGGTGAGAACAGTAAATATGGTTACTTCCCGTCTTTCTCTGCTGCATGGAATGTTTCTAAAGAGAACTTCATGCAGGGTGTTGATTTTATTTCTGATCTGAAAGTGCGTGGCGGCTGGGGTAAAACCGGAAACCAGGAATTCCCGAGTGGCTCATCCCAAAAAAGATATACATTCAGAAGTAATGGTGGTTTGGGCCAGTCAAATAACCCCAATCCTGATTTGAAATGGCAGTCTGACAGGCAATATAACTTTGGGGTCGATTTCGGATTATTTAGAAACCGGATCACTATAACAGCAGATTATTTTAATAAGTTAACTACAGATTTGTTATATCCAACCTTCCCGATACAACCTGCTCCTCCGGGCTCTGTTGTAACATGGAAGAACCTGGATGGTAAGATCGAAAACAAAGGCTTTGAGGTAAGTGCAAATGCATCTATTGTAAAAAGTAACGATTTCTCCATCGATCTCGGTGTAAATGCCACGTTTATCAAAAACGATGTTTCCGGCTTATCTGCCCCAATACAAACCGGTGCTTTAAGCGGTCAGGGTATTAGCGGTACCACGGTTGAAGTTATTGCCAATGGCCTTCCAATTAATGCCTTCTATACCAGGCACTATGAAGGGCTCGACAAATCAAGTGGTCTTGCAGTTTATACTGACGATGGAAATACATTATTCTATGAGGGTAATCCTAACCCAAGCACATTGTTAGGGATTAATGCAACTGTTGCCTACAAAAAGCTCTCATTGATCATAAATATGAATGGTGCATTTGGCCAGAAACTGTACAATAATACATTAAACAATGTTATCAACGTTGGTGATATCAAAGGTGGAAGGAACATTGCTGTTTCTGTATATGAAAGCCCGATCAAGGAATCTTTCTCTAATCCGGTAACAGCTTCTTCAAGATTTATTGAAGATGGAAGTTATTTAAAATTAAGTAATGCCACTTTGGTATATTCTATAGGAGATATTGGCAAGATCTTCCACGGTGCAAGTGTTTTTGTAACAGGCCAAAATTTATTATGGATAACTGATTTCGAAGGTTTTGATCCGGAAGTTAATGTAGATAAAAACATTAATGGCGTTCCATCAGTAGGGATTGAATACATACCTTATCCTTCTGCAAGAACAATAACTTTCGGTCTGAACATCTCATTATAATATTTTATAAAAAAAGCTATATGATACGTAAAATAGTAACCTTATTATCGTTCTTTGTTATCCTGTTTGGCAGTTGCACCAAACTTGATGAAAAATTTAATGATTCTCTCCCTGATCTTGCAACTTCAGGGGGAACTCCCAATATAGCCGCTTTACTGCAGGGTGTTTATAACTCCATGCAAACTACTTTCCAGGACCAGGCAAACGTTTTTGCCCTGGAAGAAATGACCACTGATGAAATGATCGGGCCCACCCGCGGACCAGACTGGGATGATAACGGTGCCTGGAGGGTTTTACATGCCCAGAAATGGGATGGTGAAAATGTGCATGTCCGCGACGTATTCAACCAGTTGTTAGGTACTTCATTTGCTGCAACAGATTTATTAAGATTTGATTCAACTTCTGCAGAAGCTGCACAGGCAAGATTCCTGCGTGCATTTGTAGAGTATCTGGTATTGGATGGTTACGACCAGGTGCCATATCGTGATCCGGGTGAAAGCACTTTAGAGCCTGCAAGAGTAAGAAAGGGATTAGATGAACTTAACTATATCATCAGTGAAATAAATAAAGCTTTGCCCTCTTTGCCCACAGGACCCGCCGGTGTTGCAAATAAAGATGCTGCCAAGGTTTTATTGATGAAGTGCTATTTGAACAAGGGAGTATATGCAAATCGTGCTGCTCCAACATTTGATGCAGCTGATATGCAGCAAGTGATCTCTTTGGCTGATGAAGTGATCGCAAGCCCGAGAGGTTACACTTTTGCTGCGAACTATTTTGACAATTTCGCTCCCACCAATACTGATATTGGTAAAGAAAATATCTGGGTGCAAAAAAATGATGCGGGTGTTTCCGGCTCTTTTGGTTCAACTGTAAGAAGCCGCTGGCATACTGTTATGCACTACAATCAAAACCCGGGCGGATGGAATGGCTTTACAACTTTGTCTGACTTCTATGATAAATTTGAAGCAAGCGACATAAGAAGAGGTACTGCATATCCTACACCAGGTGCCAGCAATCCGGGCCATCGTATAAATGTAGGGTTCTATATAGGCCAACAATATAATTGGGCAACAGATGAAGCATTAAAAGACAGGTCAGGCGCGCCTTTGGTTTTCACACGCGAAGTGCAACTAATTGAAACAGGGGATAATCTTGAGATGACAGGTATTCGCCCTAACAAGTTCCCTATTGATTATCCCAACGATAACAGCGGAAATATTGATAACGACTATCCTTTCTTTAGGTTAACAGATGTATTGCTAATGAAAGCTGAAGCACAACTGCGTACGAATAATGCTGGCGGTGCATTAACTATTGTTAATGCTATAAGAGCCAACCGTGGGGCAAGTGCTTTAGGTTCAGCTACACTTGACAATTTGATTGATGAAAGAGGCCGTGAATTATATCTCGAAAGCTGGAGAAGACAGGATTTGATCCGCTTTGGAAAATTCCTAGGTCCATTCCAGGAAAAAGATTATGAGAGTGATCCTAAATATCTTTTATTCGCTATTCCTAACCAGCAGTTAGCAGTTAATCCTAACTTAACACCTAATCCTGGTTATTAATTGTTGTTTTAATTAATTGTTTATTTTATTCAAAACCGCCTTGCCAACTATAAGGCGGTTTTGCTTTATGTGTGACCGGCTTATTTTAAAATTAGTTAAAAGAGAGTGTAATAATTATCTTGTAATATGGATGGCTAATTTTGGCTTTTTGATTTTTGAGCAGAGTTATATCTCAGGTTAACTATAATATTTTAATGAAATTTCTCCTTCTTATTGTTTCACTTTGTTTTTTCTTTTCCTGCAATACAAAAATTGATAAGACCTTATTTGACCTGGTGTCCGGCACCGGCATTAATTTCAATAATAAAGTTGTAGACGGAAAATTGGAAAATGGGTTTACCTACCGTAATTATTACAATGGTGGTGGCGTGGGCATTGGAGATTTAGACAATGATAGGCTTGCGGACGTATTTTTTACTTCCAACATGGGCGAAAACCAGCTTTATAAAAATAAAGGTGATTTTAAATTCGAAGATGTAACCGCAGGGTCCGGAATTAAACAGGACAGCATGTGGAGTACCGGTGTTGTTCTGGTTGATATTAATAACGACGGCTGGCTTGATATATATGTTTGTAATGCCGGCCATATGAAAGATGCTAACCGCAGAAACAAACTGTATATTAATAATAAGAATTTTAGATTTACAGAGTCGGCTGCCTTGTATGGTCTCGATATTTCTGCTTATACAACGCAGGCAACTTTTTTTGATTATGATCTCGATGGCGATCTTGATTGCTTTATGATCAACAACAGCCCAATGCCTATAAATGATTTGGGCTATGTAAACAAACGCGATCTGCCGGACAAAGATTGGCCAATTGCCAACTTTTTAAAAGGCGGCGGAGATCATTTATACCGCAATGACAACAATCACTTTGCTGAGGTTACAAAAGAAACAGGTATTCATGGAGGCCTTATAAGTTTTGGTCTTGGCATTTCAATAGGTGACGTAAATAATGATGGCTGTCCCGATATTTATGTTGCTAATGATTCTTATGAGCGGGACTATATGTACATCAATCAAAAAAACGGAACTTTTAAAGATGATTTTGAAAAATGCTTTTCGCAGGCAAGCCTGTCTTCAATGGGCTGCGATATTGCTGATCTAAATAATGACGGCTATCCTGAAATTTTTACCACCGATATGTTGCCTGAAAGAGATTACAGGCTTAAAACGCTCGGTTCCTTTGATAATATAGATTTCTTTCGCAAAAAAGTAAATCAGGATTTTTATTATCAATACATGAAAAATTGCCTGCAACTGAATAATAAGAACGGTACTTTTTCTGATGTTGCGAATATATGCGGTGTTGCAGCTACTGACTGGAGCTGGGGTGCCCTGATGTTTGATGCGGATAATGACGGATGGAATGATATCTATGTTTGTAATGGGGTGAACAGGGATGTAACTGATCTTGATTTTGTTGACTTCTTTGCAAACGAGGCAATACAAAGGCAGGTATTATCGAACAATCAACAGAATGTTGATGAGGTGCTGGCCCATATTCCGCAGAATCCGCAACTAAATAAGGCATTCCATAACAAAGGCAATTTGGTGTTTGAAGATGTTGGGAAACAATGGGGCTTTACACAGGCTTCTTTTTCAAACGGCGCTGCGTACGGAGATCTTGATAATGACGGGGACCTCGACCTAATCATAAATAACGAGAATGGACCTGCATTTGTTTATAAAAACAATTCCAGAGAATTTAATAAGAACAACTACATCGGTGTTGAATTAAAAGGTACGGCGAAGAACGTTTTCGCTATAGGGAGCCTGATAAAAATTTACAACGACAGCGAAATCATAAGCCGTCAGCTTATGCCAAGCAGGGGATTTCAATCCTCTGTAGATTATAAACAAATAATCGGTTTAGGTAAGCGAAGCAATATTGACTCGATGATCATTATATGGCCTAACCTTACTTACTCAAAAATTATTAAACCTGCAATTGATTCGGTTTATAAGATCCAGCAACCGGTTTCAGCAATAATGTACGATGAAACAAGACCAGGTACAGCAACTTTGGTTGATTCAATTCCTTCTACTTTTGAAAAGCATAAAGAAGACAACTATATAGATTTTTATTATGAAAGAAATGTACCTGAACTGCTTTCCCGTGAAGGTCCTAAAGCAGCAACTGGAGATTTAAATGGAGATGGTTTAGCGGATGTTTTCATTGGCGGCTCGCAAAATCATGCAGCCCAGCTATATATTCAACAGTTAGATGGAAGATTTATAAAAAAAGAAATGGCCGTTTTTAACCAATTTATAGATTTTGAAGATGTGGCGGTTTTATTATTTGATGCCGATAAAGATGGTGATCTTGATTTATTTATTGGCCCGGGTGGCAATAATAATACGCCCGGAAGCAGGCAAACCCAAAACCGGTTGTTTAAAAATGATGGAAAAGGGAATTTCACTTTAGATGCTGCTGCTTTCCCTGCGAACGGTGTGAATGTATCTGTAGCTGTAGCCAACGATTTTGATGGAGATGGTGACCTCGATCTTTTCGTTGGCGGAAGAAGCGTGCCTAAAAACTATGGTACAGATCCGCGCAGCTATATTTATGTCAATGATGGAACCGCACATTTTAAGGATGCAACAGAGTCTTTAAATAAAGACATTGCTAATATTGGCATGGTTACAGCAGCCAATTGGGCTGATGTTTCAGGTGATAAAAACAAGGAACTGGTAATTTGCGGTGAATGGATGACACCCCGGATCTTTCAGTATCACAACAAACAATTCAAAGAGATTCAAACCAACCTTTCTGATATGTATGGATGGTGGAGAAGCCTGGCTGTTGCTGATGTAAATGGGGATGGTAAAGAAGATTTGATATTGGGAAATATTGGAGAGAATTTTTACCTGAAGCCAAACAAAGAAAACCCTGTGAAGATTTGGGTGAATGATTTTAATCAGAATGGTAACAGGGATAAAATTCTTACCCGTACAGTTGACGGCAAGGATATGCCGGTATTTTTAAAACGTGATATGCAGGATGAGATTCCTGTGATAAAAAAACAAAACCTGCAGCATGCTGTTTATGCAAAAAAATCGATACAGGACCTGTTTAATAAAGAATTGCTTGTTAAAAGTCTGGTAAAGCGATTTAATTATACCGCTTCATGTGTTGCCATAAATAACGGGGATGGCAACTTTACTGTTAGGAAACTACCTATGATGGCACAGGTTTCTTCTGTTAATGCTATACATTGTACGGATATTAATAATGACGGAAACACAGACCTTGTAATAGCCGGTAATGAAGATAATTTTTTACCGCAATTCGGAAGACTTGATGCAAGCTTTGGCAATATCTTATTAAATGATGGGAAAGGTAATTTTAATAGTATTGATTGCATTCATTCGGGACTTGCTGTTCACGGAAATGTTAGAGATATTCAGGAAATCAATTCAGATAAAAAGAAGTATTTAGTATTTATGCGTAATAATGATTTTCCGGTCCTTTATCAAATAAACACCAATTAATCAAGACCCGGTATTGTGATTACAGATTATAAAATAACATACACAGACAAATACTTGCTATATATACAGCTATTGTGCCTTCTATTTTTTGCTGCCTGTTCTACTTCCAACCCAAAACCTGTTTTTGAAGTGTTGGATAACAGTAAAACGGGCATAGATTTCATCAATAAACTCACCCCCACCAACCGGTTCAACGTTTTTCATTACATGTATTTTTATAACGGTGCCGGTGTAGCTGCAGGTGATTTTAATAACGACGGGTTGATCGATCTGTTCTTTGCATCAAATCAAGCCCAAAATAAAATTTATCTCAACACCGGTAACATGCATTTTAAAGATGTTACCACGGTTGCACACATTCCCAACGATAGCGGTTGGAGTACCGGTGTTTCTGTTGTTGATATAAATACTGATGGCTTGCTCGACCTATATATTTGCCGCGTTGGTAGATACGAGATTTTAAAAAGTCATAACCAGCTCCTGATCTGTAAGGGCATTGATAAAAACGGTGTGCCTTATTATGAAGATGAAGCAAAGCAGTTAGGCCTTGATTTTTCGGGCTTTAGTACACAGGCTGCTTTCTTTGATTATGATGGCGATGGTGACCTGGATATGTATTTACTAAATCATTCCATACATCAAAACGGAACATTTGGCCCGCGTGCTTTAATGAGTAATACAAGGAGTGATGTATCCGGTGATCATTTTTACAAAAATGATAATGGCCATTTTACAGATATAACAAAAGAACTTGGCATCAACAGTTCTGTATTGGGCTATGGCCTTGGCATTTCAATAGCAGACATCGACATGGATGGCTGGCCCGATGTTTATATCGGTAACGACTTTCACGAAAAGGATTATCTATACATCAACAATCATAACGGAACATTTAAAGAAGAAGATTCAACATGCTTTATGCATACCAGCCAATATACAATGGGAGTTGATGTAGCTGACATTAATAACGATGCATTGCCTGAAATTGTGGGAATGGATATGCTGCCTTCTGATCCTTATATTTTAAAGCGCTCTGAAGGAGAGGATGAAAATGATATTTTCAAACTAAAAATAAAATACGGGTACAGTTATCAATACACACGAAATAATTTGCAATACAATCGCGGTGATGGCGTATTTAGTGAAGTTGGTTTGTACGCAAATATTGCTGCAACAGACTGGAGTTGGTCACCGTTATGGGTTGATTTTGATAAAGGACCGGAAAATCATTATTACGCATAAATACTAAATACTTCTTTTTATCTGAATTGATTTCCTGAATATCTCTAACATTTCCGTGAACAGCA
>JGI24806J26614_1000906_pt1 | contig 10125 bp, 9 predicted proteins | sample Kansoi200umMDA_FD_26614 | JGI IMG/M metagenome (IMG submission 26614) | reverse complement strand
CTTCAATCCGACGTTGTCGGGAGGTTTTTGACGCATCGTAATGATAGTTTCTCACGTTCCCTATAAAAGCCTATGTAAGATTCTTGCCGCCTCAATCCCGGTTGACCTGTAATCAGTATGCGGTTTGTCCATTACAGTTTATCCTACCAGCGGCTGAAAGCCAATAGTTTTGTCAACAACTTAGTTCCGTTTCGAGACGTCATCGTACGGTTCACTTTCGTTCAACTCTCTTACACTTACCTGACACCTCTATGATGCCTTTTCTTCATCGCTCAATACCATAACTTTTGATTACAGCACCATGAAGCGGTTTATATACTCCTCCCGCAAGGCGTATATGAGGGACCTACCCTCATCTTTTATACAACATTGAAAAGAACTTTCATCCTTCTCATTCGTGACACACTCAGCCGACAACTGAAGCCTAAAAATGATTTAAAGTTGAAGATAAGAACTAAAGGCAAATTATTAATGTCGAGCCGAAGCTGAAGCTGATAGCGAACTACAGCCAAAGCTAACAAAGTCTTGCCCCAATAACGCCAAACCCGTGTGTGTGTCCAGATAAGGAGCGATAACGATGAGGGTAGGCCCCTCACTACCGTTGACGGACAAAGGTAGTAAACCACCCAAAGATGCTGGTGAAGTAATGAGCTGGTGTTGAGCGTTTGGGTCAAAGCACTTCACTAGGAGTGAATGCAGGTAGGTGTACAAAAGATGAATACGGATGAACCGCTGGTTGAAGCTTCGATAGTTGGTAAAATGAAGTCAAAAAGGAGGAGTTACATGAGATTCCTGATAAGTACCACGGCAGTAAACCGGCGTTGGTGGTACGGCTTCCGGAGTAAAGGCGGCATGATTTGTACGCAGGCGTTATCAGTTCAACTGGAGAGATCCTGTGGCTACCGGAAAGAAACAGCAAGGTGGTATCACCATCAAGCCGATTATTGATGCAGCCACAGGAAGTCAGACCTGCCCATAGTAGCGGAGACGCCCATTGAAAGATGGGAACAGCGAAGGAGCAGGCAGTTATGAAGCCGGAGTGAGCAACAGGTACAATCTGCGGAGAGGATACCGCTGCTCATCCCACAAAAGACAAGTGATGCGATTACCGATTGAAAAGCACCAGGTGTGGAAAGCCTATCAGGCCGTACGGCTAAACGATGGCACCCATGGTGTAGATTTAGAGAACTGGCAGGCATTTGACCGCAAACTTTACCACAATCTGTATCAGCTTTGGAACAGGTTGAGCAGCGGAGCTTATTTTCCTGAAGCTGTCCGAAGGGTAATGATACCAAAAGGCGGTAAAGGAGAGCGCCCGTTAGGAATCCCTACCATCAGCGACCGGATTGTGCAAGAGGTACTGCGTCAGGTGCTGGAACTGTATCTGGAGCCACACTTTAGCGAAAACAGCTATGCTTATCGCAAGGGCAGGAATGCACATCAAGCGATAGCCCAATGCCGCACCAATACAGATTACTATAGTTGGTGTGTGGATGTAGACATCAAGGGTTATTTTGATAACATACCGCATGAGAAATTAATGCAGGCGGTCGTGCATTACTGTCCGCAGTTAAAGTGGCTGCACCGTTATTTGTGGCGTATTCTACAGGCACCTGTGCAACTGCAAGATGGAAGGATGCAGGCCTCTGACAAAGGGGTACCGCAGGGCGGTGTAGTAGCTCCACGTACACACCCACAAACATTGAGTTTAATAGGAAAATTGTCATAAGAAGAGGAAGATTCTAAAACTTGTATTTCATAAAAAGTATTATCTTTATGATAAATGGAAAGATCGCAGCATCCGGAATTAGCCAAACGTATCAATCATGCTTACGATTTACTAAAGAAAGATCAGCCCCCCATACAGATCGTGGAGCATTTAATGGAACTGTACCGTGTTTCTCAAATTCAGGCTTACCGGTACTTACAACAAGCCAAAGAGAACAACGGACAAATAGCTATTCCCGAAGTTGCTGTGGTCTTTACCGTGAAACTGCCACCCAGCCTGATCAAGCGGGTAAAGAAATGTGCGGGTTCGGAAGGCATGTTGATCAGCAAAGTGGTCCGGGCAGCGCTGGAAGAATTCTTAGCCAAGAAGGATCATGCCAAAAAAGGAGCAACAAGCTAAGGTATCATTTACCTATGATCGCTTGTGGGAGCAAAAGCTCTCTCAGGCTTATCATCTCCTTGTCCCAGCCAACTGCCCGCCTGTTTCTACTGAATGTTCCCATGTTGAATTAATCGAACAAGATTCATCATATGAAAACAGCAGCAATATATACAAGAGTATCCTCCGATCAGCAGAAGGAGAATAGGACCATTGGCAGCCAGGTGGATGAACTGTTAAGTTTTGCCAAAGCGCATGATTATATGGTGCCGGATGAATATGTGTTTAAAGATGAAGGGTACAGTGGTGCTATTTTAGTTCGGCCTGGTCTGGAAAAAGTAAGAGACTTGAGTGCTGAAGGTCATATACAGGCCATATTGATTTATAGCCCGGACCGCTTAAGCCGCAATTATGCGTATCAGGTTGTATTAATGGAAGAATTTGCATCTGGCGGTACAGAAGTATTATTTGTCACTTCTCCTAAAGCAAAGACGGCGGAAGAAGCGCTGTTGTTGCAATTCCAGGGAATGATCTCCGAATATGAAAGAGCCGTGATCAAAGAACGATCCCGCAGGGGCAAACGTTTTAAAGCAAAGTCAGGTGTGGTAAGTGTTTTAAGCGGAGCTCCCTATGGATATAACTATATTAAAAAGACGGATGAAAGCGCTGCTTATTATGAGATTAATGCGGATCAGGCATTAGTAGTTCAGGAGGTATTTAAATTATATGGGGAAGAATGTTTAAGTATTGGCGCTATTACAAAACAATTAAATGCCAATAAAGTTCCTACAAGAAAAAGTATATCCAAATGGGAAAGATCAACGGTGTGGGCGATACTACGTAATCCTGCCTATTGCGGTAAAGCCTGCTTTGGAAAAACAGAAATAACGGAACGTAAACGCAATACAAAACCCTTGAGAGCACAAGGAGGATATACATCAAGAAATAGCTGTACAAAGGAAAAGCCCAGGGAAGAATGGTTGGAGATAGCGGTTCCCCCCATCGTCACTCAAGGCGTATTCGATGTGGTTCAGGAAAAACTAAAGAGTAACAAAGTTCTGTCTGGGCGCAATACAAAAGAAGAGACACTATTGCAGGGTATGATGGTTTGCAGCGAGTGTGGCTATTCACTTTACCGAACAAGTACTACTACCTCTGCTAAAAATAAGATCTATTATTACCGGTGTTTTGGGTCAGATGATTATCGTTTTGAAGGCGGTAAGAAATGTAGTTGCAGGCCAGTGAGGCAGGATTACCTTGATAACGTAGTTTGGGAACAGATCGTAACTTTATTGGAAGATCCGGCACTCATAAAAAGAGAAGTGGACAAGCGGGTAGCAGCAACCAAAAAGGAAAGTCCGGTATTAAAACAAAAGGCAGTAATAGAAAAACAGAAGACCCATTTATCACAGGCAATGGATAAATTACTGGATGCTTACCAGGAAAATCTAATCACCCTTGCCCAGTTGCGGAAAAGGATGCCGGAATTACAAAAGCGATTAAATACAACGGAAAAGGAACTGGAGAATTTAAAATCCCATGAGACGGCATTGGATCAACGTCTTCAATTATTGGATGTTCAAAGCTTTACCAGCCAGTTAGGTCAAAACATGAAACAACTGGATATAAAAGAGAAAAAGAAGATCTTAAGGTTGGTAGTGAAAGAAGTGATCGTTGGCGACGATATCATTGAGGTCAGGCACTCGATTCCAATAAAGGAGGGCATAAATGACCAAAATGATAAAAGTTACCAACTGTGTACGAGGGCTAGTCAGCCCGTTGCTAAGCAATCTCTACCTGCATGTAGTGTTTGACGGATGGATAGGCAAACAAGTAAGGGCAAAGTTTGCCTTTGAACGTTATGCCGATGACATCATCATCCACACCAGCAGTGAAATAGCAGCAAAGTTTATCCTGAAGATGGTCAAAGAACGGTTTGCCCAATGCGGACTGGAACTGCATCCTGAAAAGACGAGGCTGGTGCAGACCGAGAACAGAAATGCAGCGTCAGTAAATAAAACCTATGCGCAAAGTTTTGTATTCTTAGGGCATCAGTTTAGTAAGGAGGTAGTAAGAATGAAAGATGGCAGCACCCCGTTGCTGTATAGGGTAAGCGTAAGTAAAGAGGCCCGTAAATCCATGTTGCGGCAGCTAAAGGCGGAGAAGTTGCACAGGCGCACAGACCGGATAGAGCAGATAGCCGTCCAACTGAATAAGAAAGTGACAGGCTGGATAAGTTACTACGGAAAGTACGCCGCCACTTCGATGCACAGAATATATGTGCACATCAACCGCAGGCTGGTCAAATGGTGCATGTGGAAGTACAGGAAGTTCAAGGCGGGTGCTATTGGGTGGTTGCGCAGGAAATGGCGGGAGAAATCTATGCTGTTTGCACATTGGCAGAAGACACGCTGGTTTTGCTATTATTAGATGGTGATCGCTTTACATGTTAAGTAAAATACATGACTGAAGAGCCGTATGATGGGTGACTATCAAGTACGGTTCCGTGAGGACGTAGGGGTGAAACTCCCCTGCGTTACTCGATTAGCAGCAGGGCTTTTGTCAAAACGGCTTTCAATTGTTTATTTTTATTTGGCTTCACCTCCCCAGATTTCTTTCATTACAGAATTAAGGTCTATTAGTGCTTGACTACAATCACCATAGAATGAAGAACCGTGCATGGTTGCGAGTGTTTTTGGTTTAAGGTCTGACAATGAATAAAGTAGCTTTGCAGTATGATGAGTATAAGGTGTGTATTCCATTAGAGGTCCTTGTTCAAATTCAAGCATTGAATTTCTGTGTGAAGATAAAATGTCCTTATCTGTTATATCGGCTACATTTCCATTTTGATGAAATAAATCGGAGCATAGCAAAGTCTTGTTTGTTTCCTCGAACATTACCCCTGCATCCCATCCGTGGGGTAAATGAGGAGTTCTAATAAAACGATAATTATACTTTCCTGTATTTAAAACAGCATTACCTGCCATGGCAAAGGCGGGTCTTATCGCAAAATCCGTCATATTAACAATAGCACCCGCTTCACTGCAAACAGCTTTAGCATCTGGTGCTGCATGCAACCATTCATTAAGTGCGCCGCACTCGTCTACCTCAAAATGACTAAACCCTATCCACCTTATCTGAGAAGGAGAAATGATTTTACTTACAGCTTCCAATAGCGCAGGAAACATTTGTCTCATTCCAGCGTGATAGAGCATAGGCTCATCATCTTTAATCAAAAAATGATTGAACTGCAAATTAATTTCTTGAACAAATACCGAAATTCGGTATACATCTTGGGCGATTTCTGAAATTTTAATCATGGCATTTTGGTTTAATTGTTAAATTCATGAATTATTGTTTTTTGAAATGATCCACCGTTGAACATGGGAGAGCCTTGCCGCTAACGGACACGGCTTGGCGATGTGGCGGCATTTGAAAATCGTCAGCCCGCCATAGTGCCAAGCGCCTGTTGTATGCATACTTTTCATTTTTGTAAGGGATTTGTCGGAGTTTTGAAGCATGGACGACACATTTTATTCAGGAAAATTCATTTTGCTTATAAAATAATCAAAGCGGCTGTTTTGCCGAAGCTTAACCGGCACAAATGGATAATATTTTATAATGCACAGGTAGGCATCGTGATCATCGAAGGATTTTTCCAACCATTTCAGAGCTTCGTCAATATTTCCCAGAAAACCCTCAGCAAAACTCATAATGCATGAGCTTACATATTTTCCTCGGCTAAATCTCAATTTCAAATCTTCCATAACGTTTTCAGCTTTTTCCTCCAAACCCATAGATGTATACAACTTAATCAGATCAACCTGGTTGAAGGCAGCGTAATTAGAGAGTTTACTGGCAAATTCAAGATACTTGGTTGCTTCAGCGTATTGCTTTTTATAACAATAAGCTAAACCCATGATGCGGTTTCCGATGACTGAATCCGGATCTATCTCATAACCTTGTTTCGCAGTCAGGAATGCTTCTTCCATTTTACCTGCAGTTAGCAAAACAGCAAACTTGTTTATATAACTCATTGCATTATATGGCTCCAGTTCAATAGCAATGTTTAGATACCTTTCTGCTTCTTCAAATTTTCCTTCTATCCAGCATAAGTAATAATGACCAAACCAAACATGACTCTGAACATACCGCGCATTTAGTTGAATTGATTTAAGAAAATTGTTTTTTGCTTCGTTCCAATTCCACTCATAGCTTGCATAATACATTCCAAGGGAACAATATGGTTCGCAAAGGGAGTTGTCCAGGCGTATGGCTACATCTGCTGCATTTCTTGCTTTAGGCATCACTTCTTTGGCAGGCAAGTAATTATAAAATCCCAGTATAACATAAGCATCCGCTAAGCCTGCATAAGCCTTTGCAAAACCAGGATCAATTTCTACGGCTTTTTTAAATTGTTCCAAGCTTTGAAAGAGAAAACGTTTGTTTAAATAAAACCGTCCTCTTAAATAAGACTCATATGCCTCTGTATTTTCGGTATAGCTTTTTGTAATAATTGCTTTTTCCTTTTCCAGGAGAATAACCTCTAAGTTTTCAGTAATGGCTAAAGCAATTTCATCCTGTATAGCAAATATATCATCCATGTTACGATCATATTTTTCAGACCACAAGTGAAAGCCGTCTTCAACGTTTATCAATTGTGCGGTTATGCGAAGTTTGTTGCCTTGTCTACGAACACTGCCTTCCAGAACTGTGGACACACCCAACTTTTCACCTACTTCACGCAAGTCGATATTTTTCCCTTTGAATTGAAACGATGAGGTACGTCCTGCAACTTTTAAGTTCTTTAGGTGCGACAAGGAGTTCAAAATTTCTTCTGCCATACCATCGCTGAAATATTCCTGGTCAGGATCGTTGCTCATGTTTATAAACGGCAAAACAGCAATACTTTTTTTCGGCATAATTTTCTTAGTCTCATAAGCTGATTTAATGGCAGGTTGTGAAGGATCTGCATCAACAATTACTTCATAAATGCGTATTGGTTCTTTAACATGTTTAAGTGTTTCTTCCTTAATAAAACTCGTTTTGATTTCTTTTTTGTTAGCGACATTGCTTCGAACTGTTTCAGAAATGAAAATGCCTCCAATTGGTGCTATTGACTGCAATCTTGAGGCGATATTTACACCGTCGCCAAACACATCATTATTTTCAAATACTACCTCAGCCTGGTGAATGCCGATTCGCAATTGTAAACCATTTACTGACTCACTTCTTTTGATGATTGAGCAGGCACAGTTTACAGCATCTGTAACGGTAAGAAAAGTTGCCAAAATACCATCGCCCAGTTCTTTAATCCATTTACCATTGAATTTTTCAATTAGGGTTTTTTGTAAATGGCGGTTTTTATTCAGTAGTTCAAATGCTTGTTGTTCGTCATCACCCATTAACGCAGTGTAACCAACGATATCGGTAAACATAATAGCTGCAAGTTGACGAGATTGAGACATTAAAACAGATTGAAACAGAAAATTAATAAAATCAGAATAAATGTGCTGTCGTTAATTTGACCGGCGTTGGTGGATGGCTTTTTAATTGAAAATAAATTGGTGCCGTTTTGTTCTCCTAAAGAAAATGATGAAGTAAAAATGTATGTTGTATTTAAAAAGTTGCATACAAGAATAGGTATTTGCGAAGGCTGGGAAATAGATATCCACCCGCCGGGCAACCTGAAGCTGAATTTATAATTAAAAGTTGATGGTTTGCACATAGCTAAATTATTAATGTCCTGCCCGATATGAAGCTAAATTGAAAAACAAAAGTTGAAACACAACTTACGTCAGCCCAGCTTTTGCAAATACTTTTGTGTGTGTCCAGCTAAGCTGCCCTTGTGATGAGAGTAGGCCTCTCGATGGGAGAAGTGAGCAACCTTCACCATCAAACCGGTTGCATGCTGCGTTGCTTTAAGGAGTGAGGTGGTGAACGATGTAACAGGTGTGCCTGTAAGAGCCGAACGCATAGTGAAGCGGCTGTGAGGTCTCGATAATTGTTACCGGTGTAAAAAGAAACGATGCACATGATTGTTTCGACAAAGCTAACATTCGTTACGGATCAAAGTTGCCAGAAGTGTTAGTTGCACCCGGGATAAAGCCGCCGGGACTTACAGGCAGGCGCAAAGGCGGAACTGGAGAACCTGTACTGGCCGAATGTGCTCAATAGGTAAAGTCGTCTGCAGGTGCGCCAGGACGTACGAACAGCACAGAGGAGGAACCACTAAGCGGAGCACCCGTAAAGTGCAATACACCTTCAAAGGTCTTTACAGGGGCGGATGTACCCGTAGTAGTGCTGATAGCCTTCGAAAGTTGGCAGGAGCGAAGGGGTACACAAGATGCAAAAATTGGTACACACAAAACAACCGAAAGGGATGATTGACATGTGAACCAAACAAGGCGTAAATGAAAATTTACGAACTGGTCGAGGCATCTTGAAGAGCTGGATGAATCGAGAGGTTCACGTCCAGTTCTGTGAGGAGCAGGGGGTGCGATCCCCCTTGCTTACTCGACTGTGTGCAATTGCATATTTTATCGTAACCACTCCCATCGCTTCGCCCAATCCATCAACACGTCTTCCCGCCACTTGCGAATGGTTTGCGCTCCTTGCCAGTTGCCGTCGAAAAGTTCCGGAGCGGATTTGTCCGTAAACCAGTTTGGGCCTAATTTAAAATAGTCTGAAGTAGGTTTCCCCGGCCAAAGATTATCGATAACCAGCGATCCGCTACGCGCTTGGAATCCGGGGATATCCGAGCTAATGGTGTATGTGATCTTATCAGCTTGTTTATGGGCGTATTGAATAGCATACTCGCCATTGCCTAAATAGTATCCATGCCATTTTTGCTCACCAAAGCTGGCATTTATCGTCATCGTAAAGCAGGCAGAGTCCATTGGCAAGTTAACTTTTGGTCCTGTAAAGTGGAATTCCAGTATAGCATACACATGGGCGGTGTCTTGGTAGGTAGTCGGCCCGTGAAAAATAAATCTTGGGCTATAGGACATTTTTTCAAAACTCCCACCCCAGGATTCTTTGGCAGGGTCGTTCGGATCTCCATCCATCATGTACAGCAAAGAAGGCGTATCGCCCATCTTTACGTTTCCCTGATAGCGATTATTATCAAAGTCATCGCCCAGGAAACCGGCAGATTGAATATAGTTGGCAAAGTAATTATTACTATTTAGTTTTTCCGAGCTGCCGGAGTTGGAGAAAAATCCCCGGTATGAAGCGTTGTTTTCTATAAACCAGAGATCCGGGAAGTTTTGAGCGATATAAGCGTACGTGTTGGCGCCCCATTTTTTATTCGGTCCGCCAATCCAGTACACTCTGATATTCGACCGGATTTCCGGAGCATCATGCAAAGCCTGGGCGAGGTCTTCCATTCCACCCCATACCAGGATCCAAAGCGGTTGGCTGCTTTTTTTTCGGGCGCATTTGACGATCCAGTCCGAACCTTCGCTAGGCGTGGAATAGCCAACATAAGGAGATATGCCCCGATGCCCTTGCTTGCTGATGGAACGCAGATAAGCAGGTGTATTTAAACTTTTATTGTGACTTTTCATTTTTGGATAATCTTTTTCGTAAAGATCGATCATGCGCAGGATTTCCTCTTTTGAACCGTCGCCATAAGAAGGTGAGGAAACTAACCCTTCAATGGTAAACCGGTCACTGTACATGAACAGATGGGCCATGGATTGATTATCATCGGGATCGGTGCCGCCAATGTCCGTGCTGATTAGAATGCGTGGCTTTACTGGAACAGGCTTCTGCGCATCGACTGTCTGATAAAAAGATAAAATGCAAAACAAAAAAATCAGCTTATTCATAGTCTAAAAATAGCAAGATGAGTAGGGATGGGAATTGCACACAACGAACAGGGCTTGGCGTTGTTGGGATATTTGAAAAACGGTCGAGTAGGCAAGGGCATTTCAGCCCAAGCCTCTCACAAAACCGTGCATGAGATTCTCACCTCACACGGCTTTTCTTATTCAGTATAAGAAAATTCTTACACA
>JGI24806J26614_1000905_pt1 | contig 10127 bp, 6 predicted proteins | sample Kansoi200umMDA_FD_26614 | JGI IMG/M metagenome (IMG submission 26614) | reverse complement strand
TGCGATAAATAGAGCATCCAAATGATACCGGAGCATGCCCCAGGAAGAGCCATAATGATAATAAATGGATCTAGCCACGATTGGTAGTTGATTACCATAATGCTGTAAACTAAGATGATGGCAAAGATAAAGCCTACCGCCAAGCGCCTAAAGGCCTGCTGCATGTTCTCTACAAGCCCTTTAATCACAATCTCATTTCCAGGCTTCATTTTCGCATTGCACTCATCGACGATTTTTTGAATATCGCCTGCCACTCCCCCTAAATCCCTTCCCTGCACACTTGCAAAAATATCGTACGTCGGTTGAATGTTAAAATGGGTGACAACGCCGGGAGATACTCTGCGCTCAAGTTTTGCAACATCTTGCAAAAGCTGTGGCTCTATAGTCTCTTTACTTGAAATAGGCATCTGCATCAAATTTTCTACCGTATTGATTCGGTACTTCGGCGTTTGCACATTGATTTGGTAGGGAATGCCCATTTTGCGATCAAGCCAGAAGTTCGGTGTCACAACGGATCCTGTGCCATAAGAGAGCAGCACGTCGTTAGATACATCCACCTGCTTTAAGCCAATCTCAGCAAGCCTTGTACGGTCGATATTCAAATAAAGCTCCGGTGCGTCGACAGCCTGATGCAGGTGAACGTCAACAGCTCCAGGAACAGTTGAGATGCGCTCACAAAGCTCTCTTGCTACCGGCAAATTTTCTTGGGTGTTGTAGCCGATGACTCGCACATCAATCGGTGCTGGCAGACCAAAATTTAAAATCTGGTTCACCATGTCAGCCGGTTGAAAATAAAAGATCAGGTTCGGAAATACTTGAGGCAAATGGTCACGAAGCTTGGCTACATAATAGGGCGTGCTGTGGGTTTTATGTTTATCTAACGAGACCAAAATTTCCCCGTCGTAGACGCCGATTGTTGCATTATCGCCAAAGGCCAGGTTGTAGGCAGCAGTCGGTATGCCGATGTTATCGATCATCTGCGCGATCTCATTTTCCGGAATAATTTTTTTAATTTCCTGCTCCACTTTTCCAAAATATTCTTCCGTCACTTCAACTCTTGTTCCTGTTGGAGCACGTACGTGCAGGCGAAATTGACCGGCATCAATTGATGGGAAAAAGTCTTCACCGATAGCGGGAATAAGAAGAATCGCGCTTGAAAAAACTAAAAGAAAGCAGGCGATTGTCACACCGCGATAGTCAAGTGCCCAGTACAACAGATGGCCGTAGAAGGTGCGAAAGCGATGAAAGGCCTCTTCAAAGCGGCTGTGATAGTATTCAAGCTTTGTCATTGGCGCTTGATTTTGAGCATCTTTTGCATAGCGATGCATCTCTTTGGGCACTAAATAGTTGATCATTACTGGCACAAGCGTTCTGGAAAGAAACCAAGAGGCCATCACTGCAAAGACGACCGCTTCAGCAAATGGGATGAATAAAAATTTGGAGGGGCCGATTAAGAGCGTTACCGGCAAGAATACAATGCAAATAGCAAGCGTTGAAACAAACGCAGGGATGGTCACTTGATATGAACCATCAAGCACTGCCTGTTTCAAAGGCTTGCCCAAGGCAATATTGCGATGGATGTTTTCTACTGCCACAGTTGCATCATCCACCAAGATCCCGATCGCAAGGGCAAGACCGCCAAGCGTCATGAGATTCAACGTCTGCCCAATCAAGCTAAGAAATATAATCGAGGTCATGATTGAAAGCGGAATGGAAACCCAGACAGTAAAAGTACTTCTGATGCTACCTAGAAATAGTAAAATCATAGCGCCGGTAAGAAGAGCTGCAAGCAGCCCCTCTTCAATGACCCCGAAGATCGCTGCTTTGACAAAGACCGACTGATCAAAAAGCAGGTTGATATTCATCCCCTCAGGTGCCGCTTTTTGCACCCCTACAATCATCTCTTTGACGCTGTCGATAATTTGTAGCGTTGACTCGGCGCCATTTTTTAAAACCGATAGAAGAACTGCATGGGCGCCCTTGTCTCTTACGATATTCGTTTGCGGGGTGTATCCATCATGCGCATGGCCAATATCACGAATAAAAAGCGTTGTTCCATCCACCAACTTCACGGGAAAATTATTCATCTCTTCGATGAAGTCAGGCACGTTATTCATATTCACGCGATAGTCAAGCGTGCCGATTTTTGCGTCGCCTGTCGGCGTCGTGATATTTTGTGCAAGCATCGCTTGGTTAATATCTCGCGGAGATAGCCCTTTAGCCTGCAACAACTGTGGATCCAGATCAACCATCACCTGGCGCACTTTCCCTCCATAAGGGGCTGTCAGGGTCGTTCCTTGAATTGTCGCAATGAACTGTCGGATGCGATAGATGCCATAGTCATACAGCTCCTGCTCTGAAAGGATCTCGCTTGATAGCACCATCTGCACTAAAGGAACGGTGTTTGCGTTGTAGCGTAAAATAAGAGGCGGCTGCATGCCGGGAGGAAGCACTCGTAAGATAGACTGTGAACTTGCGGTCGCTTGCGCCATGGCTGAGGCAATTTCAGCACCGGGATGAAAAAAAAGGCGGACAAGGCCGATGCCATCAAGTGTTTGTGATTCAATGCGTTCGATATCATTGACGTTATTGGATAGTGTGTATTCGCTATAGGTTGTAATGCGCTGAGAAAATTCTTCTGCCGGCATGCCGCCATAGCTCCAGATAAGACTGACAACAGGAATATTGATAAAGGGAAAGATATCTTTCGGCGTGCGGATGATGAAGTAGCAGCCCATAGTGAGCATCAAGGCTGCAACAACGACAAAGGTGTAAGGACGCCTGAGCGCGAGCGCGACAATCCACATGCAGATAAAGCCTTCGTAAATAAGCAAAAAATTTTTATATACGTTGTCTCAGTAAATGATGCAAGTGTCTCGTAGGGATTTCTCTTACGATTTTCAATAGTCAAAAAAGAGCGCATCTGTCAAGCTTAGCTCTGTTTACTTAACACTCACATTTAGGATGGAATACAATGACAAAAGAGCTCATTAAAAAAATCGATGATGAGAACTTTTCACAGACAATTTCGAATGAAGTTGTGCTGGTTGACTTTTTTGCTGAATGGTGCGGCCCTTGCCGTATGCTTGCTCCCATTCTTGATGCTTTGGCAGAAGAGTTAGATGGAAAAGTAACTTTTGGTCAGATCGACGTAGACCAATCGCCTAAGACAACAACGACTTTCCAAATCACTTCCGTTCCAACACTGATTCTTTTCAAGAAAGGCAAAGAGATGAATCGCATTGTTGGCTTGAAAGATCAAGAGACGCTGAAAAAAATCATCATGCAAGCCATGTAGTACTGAGCTCCGAGGCTGTGAAAAAATCGACTCGGAACGAGATTTGCCCTTACTAGAAGCAATCCTCATCCATTACCTTACACACCCGAAGGGTGTGTTGGCTTGTGTAGCCCAGGCCGCCGACCGTAGAGAGGCGTCCTGGGATAGTAAATGCCAAAAGAGTTTGCACTCCCGAACGGGAGTGCTGGAGTGATTGAGATACTACCAGAAAAGTCTCGTGGCGTAACCCAGCACCCCCATTCGGGGGTGCATTTTTAAAAACAATTCCAATTCCTAGGACGCCTCCCTACGGTCGGCGACCTGGGCTACAGGCGCCATCACCCCTTTCAGGGGTGATCAAAAGTATTGCTTCTTACAGAAAGTGTCACCTATGTGCTTGGACAATGTTAACCATGTGCACCGGTGCATCCTTGTTTGGGTTAGGTTAGGTGGCTGAGAAGTATTCGATGCTAATGACACTTTCGCAGCCAGAAAATGCCCACCAAAGTCCTATGTAGAATTTAAATTCCTTAAGATCTTCTGTACGCAAATCGAATTCAGGAAAATTAACATCATGCAGCTCATACGGTGGTGCAAATTTACAATAAACGGCATGGCCAGAACGTGATTTTCCAGCAAAGACCTCTTTCGAGGCTGACTCAATACCTTGCAAGTAGACTTCCACTTCTATAAAGAGTTCGGCTTCCACTTTTTTTATTACAGCGTGCGGTGCCGCAAGACCAACTCGTTTTACAGCCATCGCAGAAATGAACTCTTTCATGTGTTTTTCTTTAAACGTTTTCACAATCTCTTTTCTTGTTTCAAGAGTACACATTTTCAAGGCTTCGAATGGGTTCGAAGCAGATTTGAAAGCTGTCAGTTTGAGCATTCTTTGATACAGCTCGTTTTCCAGTTCACTCCTATCAATTTGTGTGTCAAGAGCATCATCTGAAACGGTAAGATTAATGACTGCATGATCACTTTCTCTGCATGAAAGCAAACTATCTAAACCCTCATCAATAAATTGTGACATTGCAAGGGGCTGAGGTGTAGGGATCGCATCTCTAGTTATCATAATAATTCGAGTCGATGAAAGATGGAGCTTCTTCATAAGACCTGATGCAAGTGATGAATTAAGCTTAGTCCATAGCTTTACACGTTGTTGGCTAAGTTCTAGCCAAGCTTGCGACTCCTTAGGCAGCGCTGATTGTTCTGCTGAAACAATATGCAACCCATTTAAAATGCACATTTTTTCTATTGCAAAGGCTGCTTGAAGAAAACGCGCTTGTGCGTTTGGCATAATGGTATCTTTTGTGGAAGGCACTGCTATTTTTTTGCGGGCAATGTCGATGCTTGCGCCTTCGCAAACACCTGTTCCGAGGTAATCATCGAACAGGCGTTGAAGGCGATTTTCTGGTAGCTCTTCACGCACTTTTTGTTTTTTCAAAAACTCAACAAAAAGCTGAGTTTGCTGCTCAATTTTTTCCGCCTCTTTTTTGATAAACTCTTGAAATTCTGTTGCTGGCAGCAAATTGACTTTGGAGGGCACCCGGCTACGAGGTTGGCAAGAGTCACTCACTGTTCGCATTTTCTTTAAAATCTGGCAGAGGCCTTGCGCTTTCTTATGCATCTTTTTATCGCTCTCAGGATATTTTTTCTTTAGATAATTTCTAAAGCTCTCCCAGTCATAGAATCCCAACTCATTAACCCCAAGATGCGGAAGTTCAGCTGAAAAATCAAAGAAATGGACAAACTCAATACAGATGTCATTGTATTGTTTATAGAAGAGATCACAGAGTGTATCACACTCTTCCAAATTATCCGCTGCAGACTGGCCTGCTCTCTCTATCAATTCAGGATCCGGCTGTAATGAATATTGCCTATAATTATCAGTAATACCTACCATAAAACCCTTATTATATTTTAATAAACATTGTACCACATTCTTTTATTAAAATAAACAATATAATTCTTATTAAGATTAATATATAATTTGGTCTGAAGTTAATTACTCTACTAGGCTTGTGAAAAAATCTCTAGCTCTTTAAAAAGTCTGATAAAACATTTTGGGCTATACTTGCCCGACTCATCGAGTAGTGAATACATCTCTTTTTTGCCATAGCGTGCTTCTATCCAGTCGGTAAAGAGCTTACAAGGAATAGTGTTATCTTCAGGATTTTGCATGATTTCGGATAATTTGTTGTAAATAGTTACAGGGGTGTATTCCTTATCAAACAGCTCGGTAATGTCCTTTTCTCTCCCCTTCATTGCATAGTCTGCATAGTGTTTGTCCAACTCTGCAACAGAGGGTGCAAGGCCAAACGATTGTGCCATTTTTCGATTATAGTAGTTAAATGACGAAGCCCCATGCTTTAAATAATATGGGTTTTGCGCAATTTGCTTATGAACTGCACTATGAAAAATCAATGCTCTTATACGTTGCAGCACAAGGCGTATGCGCCTGCCGAGATTCCCATCTTTTGGATAGCAAAGATTATTAAAAATAGCCTCAACTTCTGTGTTGATTCTGTTGGAACAATGAGTGAATGCTTGTAAGAAGCTGACAACAATAGTGGCATAGGTTTCTTGAAATGCAGGCTCTGTTCTTTTTTGGTTTAACGTGTTCAAAATTGCAAGCGTCATTTGTCTGACCCGATTTGCATTTTCTTTACTCAACTCTTCTACGTTTCCTAAAAGTATCTCCGACAGTAAATGAGTAAATTCTGACTTATTTTCTGCACTGAGATATACATTTTGCATATCTGGATGCAGCTCTTTTTGCGTGATCAGATTTTGCATATAGGTCATGTTGAAAAGAACTGGATCATCTTTGGACCAGTCCATCGCAAATGCCACTTCTCGATTTTTTGCCCCGAGCTTTAGCTTGTGAAATGGGTCGTTCGAATTTTGGCCTTCTGTATTTTTCTGCACATGTGGTTTTGCGTGTGCCTTTTTTTCAGCTTTCGCCTTTTCTTTTTTTTGTAATTTTTCTGCTGCTTTATTTGCCTTTTTTACTTTTTCCCATTTGTCTTTGACCTTTTCGAATTTCTGCTTCATTTTCTTTGGCAGCTTTTTTTGCAATTCGACCGCTCGATTGAGCAGCTCTTTCAGCTTGGCATCATGTTTGAGAGGTCCTTTTGCATCAAAGCGAAGTGGTGCTGCCTTTTTATAAAAAGAGACTAAGACTTCTCCCTTATTTTCTTTGATCATCTTGCCAAGACACTCATCGGCTGTTTTTTTGTTTAAGTAGGGTGCAAATTTTGGTAAATGAGTTGAAATATGGGAAAATATTTTCATAATTGAAACACCATGTTTTATTTATATTATTGCGAAATTATAGATTATCAATACTTATAAATGTACTAAAAAAATGTTACTATTTACATTTATTTAAAGTATCCAAAAGCCAGGTGAAATGATTAAAATTTTTACAGCTTGGTTTGCGTTAATTACATTATTTAATTTATTGCTGTTGTATATAAAAATGATTTCGCTTCTTGTCATTATTCTATAACTATATAATAAAAGCATATCCTATTAATAGGAGTGCATATGAGTAATAAAAATCTTCCTCAAGAAGACGAGTATCTCGCAGATCTTAAACCATTAGCAAGCAACCCATTTTACAGGACATTTTCTGAACAAGGAGTAACAGGTATGGGAAGTCACGCAAATACAGTATGGCTCAATTCTATAATCTGCCCAAAAACAAAAACGAAAAGAACGTATACGATTTTGTTTGGAATCCTTGGCATCTGTGGGGCTTTTCTCTATCTCATCTTTGGCGGGTAGGGTCTCAAGATAAAGTGCGGTGATTGAATCACCGCACTCATGATGAAAGGATTACTTCTTAGCGACAGGTTTGTTATCACCAGTTTTGTTAGCAACAGGCTTGGCTTCTTCTTTAGCCGGCTGCTTTTGAGCAGATGGGCTATTTGTTTGCTGTGCCTTTTGTTGCGCCTTTTGTTTTTGCTCTTCCGCTTCTTTTTTCTTGAGCGCTTGCTCTCTTTCAGTTTGCGCTTTCACCTGTTCTCTTGTGCGCTGCTGTCTTCTCATTTCAGCATCGTTTTGTCCTGGCTGAACATTAAAGTCATTTTGTTGAATGTCTTTTTCCGGAGTTTCAACATCATTTCTTTCGATCTGCTCATCAAGCTCATCTGGATAGAGGTTTTCTGCTGCAATATCCATATCGTCGAGATCATCATCTTGGCCATCATCTGAAAATTTGTCATCTCCGTCCATATCCAGTCCGTCATCGGAGTCTGAATCTTGCTTTGATGCTTCTTTCGGCTCAGGCTTTACTTCCATCACTTCAATGTCAAAAATTAAAAGTGCATTCGGCAGAAGTTGTCCTGACGTTCCATAACCAAGCTCTGGGTGTATGAAAATACGTCTTTTCTCGCCAACTTTCATACCCAAAATACCTTTGCGGAAACCTGGAATTGTCTGTTTTAACGAGATAGAAATAGGGCCGCTTGAACTATCTGAGGAGCCAAATACTGTGCCATCAAGATACTGTCCGCTATACTTAATCGATGGACGCATATCTTCTGTGACAACTTCTCCTTTTCCTTCTTGAACAACGAGATACTGAAGCTTGCCGCTATCTACTTCTTTTACGCCCTCTTTCTTCTTGTTTTCTGCAAGGAATTTCACAGCTTCTTGTAAGTTGCGGCTTGCAAGATCTTGATAGGCATATTCTTGAAGAAGGTTGATTGTCTCTTCATATTCTTGCTCTGTCATAGGCGCAGGCTTTCCTTGACGGCCGCTCTGCATACCTTTAATCACGGAATCAAAGTCAAGCTTCAACACTGGGTTATCAAGGCCCTTTTGAATAAGATGGCCATATGTTTCTGAAAGCTTATTGATATTGTCTTGAGAAAACATCTCTTCTTTCGTTGGCTGTTTCTTTGCGGCATCTTTGGATGCATCTTTTGCGGCTTCTTTTGGCGCGTCTTGCGGCTTCTTGTCATCTGCAAAAGCAGGCTGTGACAAGACAAAGACACAGGGAAGCACAAGTGTCCAAAGTTTCACGTTCATTTTCATTTTAGCGAGCATAGTTTCTCCTCTCCTTACTTTACGGAAATTTTCAACTCTTTCAGCTGCATCTCGTTGACAAGAGATGGAGCCTTTGTCATTAGGTCTTGCGCTTTTTGCGTCTTGGGAAATGCAATCACATCGCGGATACTATCGGTATCGGCCATGATCATCATAATTCTATCGAATCCTAAGGCAATGCCGATATGCGGCGGTGTGCCATATTTCAAAGCCTCAAGGAAAAAGCCAAATTTAGTGGCGCGCTCTTCTGGCGTAAGGCCAAGTCTTGTAAAGATTTTCTCTTGCAGCACTGTATCATGAATACGCTGCGAGCCTGAAGCTATCTCATAGCCATTCAATACTAAGTCATAACTTGACGAGCGCATCTTGAGCGGGTCAGTATCGATTAACTTCATATCATCGAAGTTGGGCGATGTAAATGGATGATGCTCGCTTTCCATGCGCTTTTCTTCTTCGTTATAGGTAAAGAGAGGAAAGTCGGTCACCCACAAAAGCTCATAAGAATCTTTCGGTATGAGATTTCTTTGGCGCGCGATCTTTCTTCTCAAATGGTCGAGCAGCTGATTCACTTTCTTTTCAGGCCCGGCAACTACAAATGCTGCATCCTGCATGTTCATTTGTAGCCTTTCGACGAATTCGCTTTGTACATCTTCTGGTAGAAATTTAGCAATACTAGAAGTAAAACCTGTCTCTTGCAGTTTCAACCAAGCCAGGCCCTTGCCGCCCAAAGTTTGGATAAACCCTTCAAGTTCAGTGATCTCTTTTCTAGAAATATCGGCGCCGCCCTTTACAGTTACACCTTTTACTATGCCGCCGCTATTGACGATATCTTGGAAAATGGAAAAGGTGGTCTTCTTTGCTAAATCACTGAGCTCAACTAACTGCATACCAAAACGTAAATCCGGCTTATCGCAGCCATACAGCCTCATACAGTCAGCATAGGTCATGCGGCGAAAGGGTGTTTTCAGATCCACGCCCTTACATTCTTTAAATATTGCCACAACAAGCTTTTCGATAATCGGGAAGAGATCTTCTTGACGGGCAAAGCTCATCTCTACGTCGATCTGCGAAAACTCGGGCTGTCTGTCATGGCGTAAATCTTCATCGCGGAAACAGTTGGCAATTTGAAAATAGCGATCTAAGCCGCCGATCATAAGGATCTGTTTGAACATCTGCGGCGACTGAGGAAGCGCATAAAAAGCGCCAGGATAGATGCGTGATGGAACAAGATAATCTCGCGCGCCTTCCGGTGTCGACTTACCCAAAATTGGTGTGGTGACCTCAATAAAGGCTTGGCTATCCATGAACTTACGCGCTGCCATCATCGCCTTGTGGCGCGTGACAAGGTTATTTGTAATCGTGCCGCGGCGCATATCAAGGTAGCGGTATTCGAGCCTGAGTTCATCGTTTACATCCATTTGCGTATCAGCAACTGAAAATGGCAGCACATCAGATTCAGAAAGAACTTGCATCTGGCTTGCAAAAATTTCAATCTGCCCTGTAGCCATGTGTGGATTAGGATCTTTACGTATATCTACTTTTCCTGTAACGCACAGCACAAATTCAAAGCGCAGTTTTTGCCCTATGGCATAGACGTCGGGCGTGGTGTTAGGATCAAGGATAATTTGGGTAATGCCAAAGCGATCTCGTAGGTCAATGAAGATAAGGCCGCCTAAATTACGCACGCGATGCACCCAGCCACAAAGCGTGACTTCTTGTCCTGCATCGGTTTTACGTAAATCACCGCATGTATGCGTTCGACGAAATGACACCATAACCTTTTCCCTTCCTT
>JGI24806J26614_1000904_pt1 | contig 10130 bp, 5 predicted proteins | sample Kansoi200umMDA_FD_26614 | JGI IMG/M metagenome (IMG submission 26614) | reverse complement strand
CAAAAAGTTGCATAACTTTTTCCTATAACTGTTTTATTATTATGGACCAAACAACTGTAATAGGGATTGAGCCCCGGTTGCGTCGCACACTTCAGCGCTTTATTCGCGGCTGAACAAAAAGTTTGCATAATTAAATCCGTTAACTTTCTTTTGCAGTTTGCACACACAAATAAATATATCTTAGCCGTAAACTTTAGATTGTATGTCGAATATTTTGATCATTGATGATGAAAGAGCCATACGCAAAACACTTAGCGAAATATTGGGATATGAAGGGTTTAAGGTAGATGAAGCAGCCGATGGTGAGGAAGGTTGGAAATTTTTTACCGAAAAGAATTATGATGTAGTGCTATGCGATATTAAAATGCCTAAGATCGATGGGCTTGAGTTTTTAACAAGGGCTACAGATAAAAGCCCTGATGTGCCTGTTATTATGATAAGCGGGCATGGTACTATTGAAACAGCTGTGGATGCGGTAAAAAAAGGCGCGTATGATTATGTAGCAAAACCACCTGATCTGAACAGGTTGCTTATTACCATACGTAATGCGCTGGATAAAAACAATCTTAGTAAAGAAACACGTGTACTCAAACGCAAAGTAAACCGCGTACAGGAAATGATTGGCGGCAGTGAACCTATAACACGCATCAAGGATACCATTGAAAAAGTGGCGCCAACAGATGCACGTGTGCTGATAACCGGGGAGAATGGTGTGGGTAAGGAACTTGTGGCAAAATGGATACATGAAAAAAGCAGCCGTGCAGACGGCCCATTGGTTGAAGTAAATTGTGCAGCTATTCCCAGCGAGCTAATAGAAAGCGAATTATTTGGTCATGAAAAAGGTTCTTTTACATCAGCAATAAAACAGCGTATAGGCAAATTTGAACAGGCAAATGGCGGCACATTGTTTCTCGATGAAATTGGCGACATGAGTTTAAGTGCACAGGCTAAAGTGTTGCGTGCTTTGCAGGAAGGAAAAATTACAAGAGTAGGGGCTGATAAAGAAATACCCGTTGATGTACGCGTTATTGCAGCTACAAATAAAGATCTGCTGAAAGAAACAGAAGCAAAAACATTCAGGCTCGACTTGTATCACCGTCTTAGCGTTATATTGATCCACGTGCCATCCCTCAATGAAAGACGCACCGATATTCCTTTACTTGTAGATAAATTTCTTGAAGATATTGCAGAAGATTATGGGCAAGCTAAAAAATCAATAGATACCAAGGCTATGGAATTGCTTCAAAAACATAACTGGACGGGCAATATTCGTGAGTTGAGAAACGTGGTAGAAAGGCTGGTGATTCTTTCCGGTAAAACTATTGCTATAGAGGATGTAACAACTTATGTATTGCCGGGATAATTTTTTATGATCCCGGCCTGTACTACAGTGGCATCGCCTATTACGTCGCACTCTTGTACTATTGAATATAATGCAGCAAACAAGCTGTTTGCTCAATTAATAAGAAGGCGTACAAGTGTGCGACGCAAGAATGCCAAATAAATATTCCCCTGCCTGGTAAATAAAAATCTTTAAAAGAAAGCCTGAAACCCAAAACTCAAATAGTCTTTACAACTATCTGTGAGTATGCATAAAAATACAATCATAATTATTGCTGGCTCTACGGCTTCGGGCAAAACAGCGCTGGCAATAAAGCTGGCACAGTACTTTAATACTTCTATCATCTCTGCTGATTCGCGGCAATGTTTTAAAGAATTGAATATTGGTGTTGCAAAACCGACAAAGGAAGAGTTAAGCAGTGTAAAACATTATTTTATTAACTCCCATTCCATACATGATAATGTTACGGCTCAGGTCTTTGAAGAATATGCTTTGCATGCAACGGCAGAAATTTTTGAGCAGAATACTGTCGCTGTAATGGCCGGCGGCACGGGGTTGTATATAAAAGCCTTCTGCCAGGGCCTCGATGATATTCCAGAAATTGATGAGAATGTAAGAATAAATGTTATCGATAATTATCAGAAGCATGGGCTGGGTTGGTTACAAAATCAGGTACAGGTAAATGATCCTGAATTTTGGAAGATTGCCGAACGCCAGAACCCGCAAAGACTTATGCGTGCATTGGAAATAAAAATAGCAACAGGAAAATCAGTGACTCAGTTTCGTAAAGGTGAAATAAAAAAGCGGCCTTTTAATATTATTAAGCTTGGTATTGATATTACAAAAGAACAATTGCACAGGAATATTGATTCGCGTACAAACCAGATGATCAATGAAGGGTTGGTAAAAGAAGCTGCATCTTTAAATGCATTTAGAAATATCAATGCATTGCAGACCGTAGGGTATAAAGAGCTGTTTGACTACTTTGATGGAAAGTTGTTTTTAGATGAAGCAATTGAAAAAATCAAGATCAATACACGTCATTATGCAAAAAGACAGATTACCTGGTTTAGAAAAGATAAGTCAATAAAGTGGGCTAATGCTGATACATTATTTATAAATATTGATGGTTATTTAGCAACAAATAATAAATAATTAAAAGTATATAACGCCTAATATATCAACGGGATAAGGTTTTCATTGTGTCAGTAAAACACAATTTACAATGTGTACGGAAGACACAATAAAAAAAATTTTATTTTTTTGGCTTTAACAAAAGATTAATTCCCTAATTTTAGCCGTCCCAATTTAATAACACAACCATAACTTGCCCGCTTATGAGACAAAAAATCGATTGCTTGGCTGTGCGTTTATGCGCAGCCGTGTTCTTCATGTTTGTTGCTGCAACAGCATTTGCACAAAAAACAGTCACAGGTACTGTTACGAGTGCAAAAGATAATCAACCAATCAATGGTGCTTCAGTATTGGTTAAGGGTACCAATGTTGGTACAGCTACTTCAGCTACAGGAACTTTTTCAATTGTTGTTCCTGCAGGCAAAAAAATTCTTGTAATTTCTTCAATTGGTTTTGATGATCAGGAGATAGATGTATCAAGCCAATCAACTGTTACGGTATCTTTAAAAGACAAGACATCCTCATTGGATGAAATTGTTGTTACTGGATATACCGCGCAAAAGAAGAAAGACATTACAGGTGCTGTTTCGGTTGTAAATGTAAAAGATATGAAACAGGTGCCTGTTGGAACAGGTGAAGAGGCTTTACAGGGCCGTGCTTCCGGCGTTACTATTATTACATCAGGCCAGCCCGGTGGAGCAAGTGACATCCGTATTCGTGGTATTACCGCTTTTGGTAACAACTCACCACTCATTATTATTGATGGGGTAAGGGGTGAATTACACGATATTAATGTTTCTGATATTGAGTCTGTTCAGGTACTCAAAGATGCCTCTGCGGCTATTTACGGTGTGGCGGGTTCAAATGGTGTTATCATTATTACGACTAAAAAAGGTAAAGCCGGTAAAGCTAAAATTAGCTATGATGGTTATTACGGTGTTACAACAAAAGGGCCTGGATACGACATGGCAAACACGCAGCAGGAAGCAGATGCTATCTGGCTGCAACAACGTAATTCGGGCATTGCAAACCCAAGTAGTAAGCAGTATGGAAATGGTGCAAACCCTGTTATTCCCGATTATATCACACCCTTCGGGTCATTCGAAGGTGATCCAAACACGGATCCGTCAACTTATAATCTTAACAGCAACCAGATTACCAGGGCCAATAAAGCAGGCACTGACTGGTACGATGAAATTACACGGAATGCTTCACAGAATAACCATAACATATCCGTAAGTTCCGGCTCTGATAAAAGTTCATACTTTTTCTCTGTGGGTTATTTAAACCAGGAAGGTATTGCCAGGTTCCAGTATCTAAAAAGATATTCTATAAGGGCCAATACACAGTTTACCATTAAGGATAAGATTCGCGTTGGTGAAAATGCTTATATTTTTTACAAATCCAACCCCAGGTATGGCCAACAGAGCGAAGGCAGCCCTTTTAGCGTTGCTTTTCGTGAAGATGCAATTATTCCTGTTTATGATATCATGGGTAATTTTGCTGGTACAAAATCGCAGGATTTGGGTAATGCACGCAATCCTTACGCTGATATCTATCGTACCAAGGATAATAAGAGTAATGACTTTAATGCCAGTGGTAACATTTATGCGGAAGTTGATTTTTTAAAACATTTCACCATACGCACCAGCTTTGGCGGGGTATACGATAATAGTTATAATTACAATTTTAATTATGTTGGTTACGAAAATGCGGAAGGAAACACCGGCGCTAATTCTTTTGGAGAAGGCGCAAGTTACAGCACCAACTGGACTTTCACCAATACTTTAAATTACAATAATACTTTTGGGGACCATACTGTAAAAGTGCTTGTTGGTACGGAAGCAGTCTCCAGCTATTACAGGTATGTAGGCGCAACAAGGAGTAATTATTTCTCTGAAAACCCCAATTATTGGACAATTAATGCAGGTTCCCCCTCCGGCCAGGCCAATTCAGGTGGTGCTGGTCAGTCTTCATTATGGTCCCAGTTTGGACGACTTGAATATGGGTATGCCGGCAAATATTTAATTAATGGTAGTGTACGCAGGGATGGAGCTTCAGTATTTGTAGGAGATGCTCAAACCGGGTATTTCCCTGCCGTTTCCGGGGCATGGGTAGTTTCCCAGGAAAATTTTCTTAAAAATGTGTCTTTGATTAATAGTTTGAAGTTAAGGTACAGCTGGGGAAAATTGGGTTCTGCCAATAACGTTGATCCTACTAACCCATATAATCTTTATGGTACAAGGGCAGGCCGTTCCTATTATTCTATTAATGGCAGCAATACCGTGCCTACGGGTGGTTTCTACAGGAGTAATATAGGAAACCCGCTTACATCATGGGAAGGGGATATTATTTCTAATTTTGGAGTTGATGCTACCATTCTTAAAAATAAACTGGATTTTAGCATTGATTATTATAAAAAGAAAATTAGTGGATTATTGTTCCAGCAATCCGGACTTACAGCTGATGTGGTTTTTGTAGCTGATGCAAGCCTTCCAAAAGTAAATATTGGTGATATGCAAAATACTGGGATAGACTTCAATATTACTTATCACGGTACAGTAGGAAAGGATTTTAAATTTGATGTTACCGGAATGTTTACTTCTTACAATAATAAAATTGTTGACATCCCGGGGTTGCCATATTTTGATGGACCGACCGTAAGAAATGTTATCATCCAGCGTAACGAGGAAGGCCACCCGGTACAGGCTTTCTTTGGATACCGTGTACTTGGACTTTTCCAAAGTGATGAGGATGTTGCAAAATCTCCAACACAATCTGATGCCGCCCCAGGATTATTCAAATACGAGGATGTAAATGGCGATGGAGAAATTACACCTGATGACAGAACTTACATTGGTGATCCAAATCCGGATTTTACTTATGGGTTAAACCTTTCATTTACTTATAAGAATTTTGACTTTTCCAGTTTCTTCTTCGGATCAAAAGGAAATGATATTTTTGATAATACTAAATACTTTACTGATTTTCCTGATTTCTTTAAGGGCGGTATAAGAAGGGAAGTAGCTATCAATTCCTGGACACCAGACAATACAAACACCTCAATACCTAAATTACGTACGACCGGAGGTTTTAGCACGGATAATAGCGGTAATGCCACCAGTTATTTTATAAGTAAAGGTTCTTATCTCCGTTGCAAGCAAATGCAATTGGGTTATACCCTGCCATCTAAAACGTTGTCAAGATTTGGAATTGATCGTTTGCGGATCTATGTGCAATCAGCTAATTTGTTTACAATTACCAAATACGAGGGTTTGGATCCTGAGTTGCAGAGTCAACCTGATTCTAACGGAAATATTAACAGTACTTACGAATTTGGTATTGATCAGGGTAACTATCCGCATACTCCTTCTTACCTTATTGGCATTAACCTAAATTTTTAAACCTAATTTATTTAGCTATATGAAAGAAATAAAATATAAAATGCTGATTCCTGCCAGCTTGGTTCTTATTATAACCATAGCTGCATGCAGCAAAGACTTTTTGAATAAGCCGCCCCTGGGAACCTTGAGTCCTGAGATAGTTTCCTCAGAAGCCGGTATTCAGGGATTATTGATCGGTGCATACTCATTGGTTGACGGTGAGGGGGGAAGCGGGGATGGCTTTGCGTCTGGTGCATCCAATTGGATTCTTGGCGGTGTTACGGGCGATGATGCCTATAAAGGATCGGATCCTACTGACGTGTCAGTTGCAGCTCCAATGGAAGAATGGACAACTTTAGATCCTACCAATGGTGCCATTCCTCAAAAATGGAATGTTTGTTACCAGGGAATAGGGCGTTCAAATGATGTGATAAACACTTTGACACTTAATTCGGATATATCTGATGAAACAAGAACAGGTATTATTGCACAAGCTCGGTTTTTGAGAGGGTTTTACCATTTTGAATTAAAAAAGATATTCAATAATATAATTTACACAGACGAAACGGTAGGCCCGCAAAATACAGAAGTGTCCAATACGGTAGATGCCTGGCCGAGGATTGAAGACGATTTAAAATTTGCAGCAGATAATTTGCCTGATTCCTGGGGTAACGATGTAGGAAGGGCAAATAAATGGGCAGCAAAAGCATTATTGGCAAAGGCATATATGTATGAGCACAAGCTATCAGATGCATATCCTATACTGCAAGATCTCATTGCAAATGGAAAAACAGCCGGAGGTGCGAAGTATGCATTGAACCCACATTTTTATTCAAACTTTAATCCTGCACAAAAAAACAGTGCAGAATCAGTTTTTGCAGCACAGACCTCTGTTCAGGATGGTTCTTCTGTAGACTGGGGTGGAGATCCCAATGGTAATTACGGGGATATTCTGAACTTCCCATATACAGGTGGCCCGGGTGCCTGTTGCGGTTTTTATAACCCTTCGCAGGATCTTGCCAATGCTTTTAAAACTGATGCTAGCGGTCTCCCGTTGATCAGTACTGATACATGGGCTTCAGGTAATGTTAGTGCTGAAAGCGGAGCTCCTTATGCCGGTACACTGGACCCAAGAATTGACTGGACTATGGGCAGGCCAGGAATTCCATATCTGGACTGGGGTATACACCCCGGAACCGCATGGATCAGGAACCCTGTAAATGATGGCAACAAAAGCCCAATCAAAAATGTATATGCAGCTTCACAAAAGGATGCATATACTGATGTAGGCAGCGCTTATTGGGGACCAACTGAGTTGGTAGCTAATAATGTGAATATTATCCGCTTTGCCGATGTTATTTTATGGGCTGCAGAATGTGCTGTTGATGCCAATGATCTTCCTGCTGCTATGGGTTATGTTAACCAAATTCGCAGCAGGGCAGCCAATCCATCAGGATGGGTGTATAAAAACAGTGCTTATGATGCACCATCTGCCACATATTCCACACAAACCACTCCTGCAGATAATTATAAGATCGGTTTGTACACTTCTTTCCCTTCACCAGATTACGCTTTAAAAGCTGTACGTTTTGAAAGAAGACTGGAACTGGCAATGGAAGGCCAACGCTTCTTCGACCTGGTAAGATGGGGGATAGCTGAGCCGACGGTAAATGCATATATTGCAAAAGAAAAAGCAAACAGGCCATTAAAGTTAAATGCACATTTCACGGCGAATAAAAATGAGTACATGCCTATACCCCAGGGAGAAATCGACAACATGAATTCTGATGGGACTATACGTTTGGTTCAAAATCCTGGTTATTAATATTCAGTTATAATAAACTGTTCAGTATAGAAAGAGGTAGAGTTAATAGCTCTGCCTCTTTTTGTAATGTTATTTTATTTATAAACCATTTTGGGGTTTGTTACCAGCAGTAAAGCACAGATTTATCTTCGTTGCGTCGCAAATCGAACGAAGGAGATTCCAAACACCAAAATAGAAAAACAGGTGAGCAATCCCTGCCCGTCCGGTCAGGCGGGCTTTCATCAACAGGATAGGAATTAAAAAAACTATTACTGTAAATGAAATTTATGTCCTGGTCAAAAATTCAGGACTTATATTGCTGATCAAAATTCTGCTGTACAAGTGTGCGACGCAAGTAAAGACGCACAATGGACACTTGTTGGGTACAAAAAATTATTTATTATCTACGCATTGTACCAATGCTTTAAAATAAAGGTTTTTATAATGAGGATTACAAATATTTTGTTTTATTTGAGTTTGTTTATATCATTTACTTCCTGCAACAGCAACAATACTTTGTTTACTGAGATGAGTTCCAATAAAACAGGCATCCATTTTTCAAACAATATTGTTGAAAAAGATTCAATCAATCCGCTTGATATTACCAATATATACAATGGTGGTGGTGTAGGTGTTGGTGACTTTAACAATGATGGCCTTCAGGACCTTTATTTCACGGGTAATACTGTTAGCAACAGGTTGTACCTAAACAAAGGGGAATTTGAATTTGAAGATATAACCGATGCGGCAAATGTTACCGGCAATGGTGAATGGTGCAGGGGTGTGGCTGTTGTTGATATAAACAATGATGGTCTCCAGGATTTGTATGTGTGTGCGACACTCAAACATTCAGGAAATGAGCGTAAAAACTTATTATATGTAAACCAGGGTAACGATAAGAATAACATTCCGCATTTTAAAGAAATGGCGCAGGATTATGGTTTGGCAGATACTGGCCAATCAACGCAAGCAGCTTTTTTTGATTATGATAATGATGGTGATCTTGATGTATATATTGTTACAAATGCAGTAAACACCAAGGGCTTTCCCGACAATTTTCATCCTGTTCTGCGAAATGGTGAAAACCCAAGTACAGGAAGGCTTTACAGGAATGACTGGAGTGATTCCTTAAAACATCCTTTTTATACAGATGTTTCCAAACAAGCCGGTATACAAACAGAGGGGTATGGTCACTCTGTAAATATCACAGATATTAATGGCGATGGCTGGAAAGATATTTATGTTACAAATGATTTTATTTCGAATGACCTGCTTTGGATAAATAATCACGATGGTACTTTCTCTGAGCAGCTTTCAACCTATTTTAAACATACATCTGCTAATGCAATGGGTAACGATATTGTGGATATAAACAATGATGGCCTTACAGATGTGGTGGCATTAGATATGGACCCTGAAGATAATTTCAGGAAAAAGATGATGCTGAATTCTATCAGTTATCAAAGATACCAGAATAGTGATCGGTTTGGTTATAACTATCAATATGTACGCAATACTTTGCAATTAAACCAGGGACCAAGAGTTGGTGCTGATGATTCAATTGGTGTTCCGGTATTCAGCGATATTGGTTTTTTTGCAGGTATCGCAGAAACAGACTGGAGCTGGACCCCACTTGTTACAGACTTTGATAATGATGGAAACCGCGATATAATAGTCACTAATGGTTACCCCAAAGATCTGACTGATCATGATTTTATTACTTACAGAAACCAGGCTACCAATATAGCATCAAAAGAACTAATACTTAGCCAGATACCCGAAGTAAAACTGCATAACTACGCTTTTAGAAATAACTCAGATCTGACCTTTTCTGATGTAACGGAAAAATGGGGAATGAATGAACCCACATTTTCAAATGGTGCCGTATATGCAGATCTTGATAATGATGGTGATCTTGATATGGTGATCAATAATATTAACAGTGAGGCTCTGATATACAATAATAATACAAGACAGAAATTTATTGATAGCAGTCATTATCTCCAGATTCAATTTTTAGGAGATGGTCTTAACAAAAATGGTTTAGGCGCTTATGCATATGTGTATTATGATAAAGGTAAAATGCAGATTTGCGAAAACACACCTTACCGGGGTTATCTTTCTTCTGTTGACAGCCGTGCACAATTTGGTCTTGGAAAAACAACAATGGTTGATTCTGTAGTGATCAAGTGGCCTAATGAAAAGATGCAACGCATTCAGAATATTAAGGCAGATCAGTTATTGAAAGTAAATATCAATGATGCAAAAACAGATTATTCATTTTCGAAAGAAGTATTTGCAAAGAACACTTTATTTAAAGATGTTACCGATTCATTGAATATACATTATGTACATCCCGAAAAAGATTTTGTTAAGACCATCTCCTAAAAATTGAATCTGGAGATAATGACTGCTATCAATAAATTTCTGTCTTGTATTATTATTGTATATCAGAGCCTCACTGTTA
>JGI24806J26614_1000903_pt1 | contig 10131 bp, 7 predicted proteins | sample Kansoi200umMDA_FD_26614 | JGI IMG/M metagenome (IMG submission 26614) | reverse complement strand
TCATTCCACACTTAATACGCTATTATATGGTGCGGGGGCCTTTTTAAGTCCCTATTTTTATACACTGGTCATCAGGGGTATCGGGAACCCTTCACAGGATTTTCCTTTTAATATACTCCATTATTTAGTCAGGGGATCCTACCCATGGGCAGCTATTTACTGGATATTCCTCGCGCTTTTCCTTGTAACAACGGTGATCATCATCTTGGTGAAGTTTCCCCCTGTGCTTCTGATTGAGAAAGAGAAGGTCGGCAATCTAAGTTCTTTTAAAGAATTATTGACCCAGCGACATATATACTTTTATTTCTTCGCTTTATTTTCATACGCGGCCTGCGAGCAGGGAGTCTCCAATTGGATATCGCAATTCCTGAATAGTTATCATTCAGTTGATCCCCACACATCGGGTTCCCTTGTACTATCATTGTATTGGCTATTGTTCGCACTGGGATGTTTTTTGGGCATGGGTTTACTCAAATATTTTGAAACCCTCAACATATTACTGTTATTTACGTTAGGGGCGATGGTCTCATTTTGTTCCGCCATTTTTGGTAACCGTGAAATGGCCATGTGGTGTTTTCCTATAACCGGATTTTTTCATTCGATCATGTGGCCGGTGATACTGTCGTTGGGAGTAAATTCTGTGAAAAGGCATCACGGCTCTCTTTCGGGTTTATTGTTCGCAGCCAGTTGCGGTGGTGCGTTCGGGCCCTTTATGGTGGGCAGGCTTGGCGATATTTTCGGATTGCGTTGGGGACTTTTCTTTTTAATGATTTGTTATTTGGCCGTGGCAAGTGTATATTTCAGGTCACGTGGAAATAAATACCATGAGCGGGCAGATAATCCGGCAGTACCATGAATGTGACAATGCAGTACAATGAAATTATTATGGCAAATGCAAAGAACATTATACCTGCTGTTGCCTGGGTCATGCCGGCAAATAGATACTTCTTTGTTTCTATACGGGGAAAAATCTTAAACATATAAACCATGGATAGAAAAAAGGTTTTGGTTACCGGCGCAGCATCCGGAATTGGCAGGGCGGTAGCCACCAGGTTCGCAGGAGAAGGCTACGATGTATGCATGAATGACCTTCAATCCGGTAAATTAGAAGCATTGATAGAAGAACTTCCGAAGGGTGATCACATGGTATTACCCGGGAGCTATGCGGAAAATAAAACCATTACCGAAGGTGAGAGACTCATCGCAAAGAATTGGGGCGCCCTTGATGTGCTGGTCAGTTGTGCAGGTATATTTGTAAAAACCGATCCGCTTGATAAAGACCTGGATCGATGGAGGTTGCCATTCGATATAATGCTCAACGGATGCATGATGATGACGAAGCTGGCGGCAAAATTTATGCTGAAGGAAGGAAGGATCATTCATATATCCTCGATTCATGGTGGCAGGGCAGAAAAGGATGCAAGCGGATATTCTATGGCTAAAGCAGCTATCAATCAATATTGCAGGTCGCTGGCAGTGGAACTCGCCGGAAGAAATATTCTTGTGAATGCCATCGCTCCCGGCTTTGTCAATACGGCTATGTCAATCGTGGATGGAAAAAATGAATTGGAGGGCCAGTGGTTTAAGGACAATTATATTTCATCACATCATCTTCCCTTACGAAGGGCGGCTGAACCGGAAGAGATCGCAGGGGTAGCTTTTTTTTTGGCGGGAAAGGACGCTTCTTATATCACAGGCCAGGTAATAACAGTTGACGGCGGACTGACTATTACATTTTAAAAATGGGTATGAATGAAAATTGAAGCAGTGGATTTTTTTTACTTAAGTATGCCGGAAGTATTGGATATCGGCGATGGGAGCCAGGATGCCTTATTGGTGAGAATCCGTGCAGGTGGACTTGAGGGCTGGGGTGAATGTGAAGCGTCGCCGCTCACCAGCATTGCCAGTTATGTATGCCCTATGTCGCACAGCGCCTGTAAACCTTTACAGTATTCCCTGGAAGGAAAGAACGTGGACGGCATTGAAGATATTTACCGCATCTCTGCCGCTATACATGAAAACTCCCTGGATCTTTTACAGGCGGATCATACCCTTTCAGGGATCGATATAGCTTTATGGGACTTGCTGGGTAAAAAATTACAGGAACCGGTATATAAATTACTGGGGTACAAAAAAGCATATCCCAAGCTTCCCTATGCTTCGCAATTATTTGGTGATTCCCCGCATGAAACTTTTTATAAAGCTAAGCAGACTGCCGAAGCTGGTTTCAGGGCCATGAAATTTGGATGGGGTTCTTTTGGAAAGAATGGACTCCTGAACGACATCGATCACTTGTCGGCAGCGCGTGAAGGAATTGGACCGGAAGCTTACCTCATGATCGACGCTGGCGCAGTATGGGTGGAGGATGACAAGCAGGCAAAGCAACGATTGCGGGCATTAGCAGATGTGAATGCTTACTGGTTTGAAGAACCGTTTATTAATGGCGCATTAGAATCATATAAAAAGCTGTCTGAATCCGAACCAAAAATTGCATTGGCAGGAGGAGAAGGCTGCAACAATTATGTTCAGGCGCAGGCTATGATCGGTCATGCAGGGCTTTGTTTTATCCAGATCGATGCAGGAAGGATTGGGGGGATCAGTGTATCGAAAAGGGTGGCCGACCTTGCACAGCACAGGAACATTACTTATGTAAATCATACCTTCACTTCTCACCTTGCTTTGAGCGCTTCCCTGCACTCCTTTGCAGGCATTGAAAAGGATTTGATCAGTGAATACCCCGTGGAATTAAAAATACTGGCACAGAAAATCGCTAAAGAAAAGATCGTTCCTGATAGCAATGGATATATTCATGTTCCTGAAAAACCCGGACTGGGCATCACTATAGACACACAATCGCTTCAGAAATATATTGTTGATATAGAGATAAAAGTGAACGGCAAACAAATTTATTATACCCCTCAGTTCTAAAAACCCGCGCTGTAAAATCCATAGAATGTGCATCCGGAAATGAGGGCATGCTAAATGATCTTATTAAAAAACTAAAATGAAATTTTATCAATATTCCCGGCTATCCGGGAACATATTGCATTCCGGCAAAAAAAAAATCTGGCCTATGAGTTATGAACATTTCACAGTAAATTTATAGGGCGATGGGGATATAGAAATTGCGATCATATTTCTTGCGCCGCGTTGATGTATGGTATAACGCCATGAGCAATTCATGACAGATACAACTCTTATTAATGTTACCAGGAACCAATTTCCAGACGGACTTTGCGTAGATGGAGAAGGATTGCACAATTCCTGTGTCGAATATATAGGAAGTTGAACAGCTATTTCCGACGATGCAATTTTAAAATTTAGAATATTAAAAGAATGGGAGCGGTTGGATTTTTGAACCATTTCGCTAAACATTATTACTATGTATAAGCTGCATATCGTTATTTCTATTTTAACCATATTGTTTTTATACACGAATATCTATGCACAGCCGGCGGAGCCTATAATAAGAATAGAAACCGGTATGCATACCGCCCCTGGAAAGAGAATTTCAACGGATGCTGATGGTAAATACCTGCTGAGTTGCAGTGACGATAAGACTGCCCGTTTATGGGATGCTGAAACCGGCACGCTACTAAATACTTTTCGAATCCCAATCGGCAGGTCTACTGAAGGAGAAATTTTTGCCTGCGCCTTAAGCCCCGACGGAACAATCGCAGCTTTGGGCGGAAGTACAGGGTTTGAATGGGAAAATCGCTACTGTATTTATCTTCTCAGAACCAAAACCGGCGAGATCTTTCGCAGGATCAAGGGTTTACCTAAAGCTATTTATGACCTGGAATTTTCACCTGGCGGTCAATGGCTGGCTGCAGGTTTAGGCGGAGGGAATGGCGTTCGCATCTATGATACCCGAAACTGGAATGAATACAGAAAACTGGCAGGGTTCAATACAAGTATTAATAAGATAGCTTTTAATAGTGCCGGCAAGGGGCTGGCGGTCGTCTCAAATGACCAAAAAATTCGACTTTACAATGCCGGGTTTAACCTGGCTGCAGAAATTAGCAACCTTGCGGGAAAAAATCCATTTTCAATTGCTTTTAACCCTGCCGGTACCCTGCTGGCCGTGGGTTATAAGGATGTTTCCACCATTGAAGTCAGGAATGCCGCCGATCTGGCGCTATTGTACCAGCCCTCCGTAAAGGAAGCAGAAAACGTGAAGGGAGGATTAAACATCCTTTGTTTTTCGCCAGATGGCGAACGCTTGTATGGAGGCGGAAATTTCAGCAAGCCGGATGCATCAAATAGCTTGAAGAATGTTATACGATATTGGAGTGATAGCGGAAGGGGAGGTTACCGCGATATTCCGTTGATGAAAAATACGGTTTTGGACATAAAACCACTGTTTAATGGCTCCATATGCGTGCTAGGCTTTTATCCTGACCTGGGGGTAATCAGTGCTTCCGGCGGAATTATCTGGTATCATTCTGCAGCTAACAATGAATCTCCTTTAAAAGATAGAACACAATTCCGTATTAGTGAAAGTGGTTCCGCTATTGGATTTAGACCTATCAATCAACCGCCATACACTTTTGATGTAAAGGCAAGAAAGCTTGCGCAGGAAGCATCGGCCTATTCTGCTCCAATTAATGCCCTCAATGGAACATCAATAACAGATTGGGATCAAAGTTTTAACCCACATATTAATGGTAAGCTAACTGATTTTGTAAAAGGATATGAAATTTGCCATAGCACCGATATTAACAGCGACGGTATGCTTGTAATACTTGGAACAGATGAGAATTTATACCTGGCAGACAAAAATGCCAAAAAGATCTGGAGTACTCCGTTGCCAGCTGATGCCTGGGCCGTGAATATAAGTGGGAATGACAAGACAGTGGCCGTGGCTTTGGGTGATGGAACTATACGCTGGTACAGCATGGCCGATGGCAAGGAATTGCTCACTTTTTATTTGAATACTGATAGAAAAAGATGGGTATTGTTTTCACCTTCGGGTTATTACGATGCGTCTCCCGGAGCAGAAGATTTTTTAGGGTGGCACATAAATAAGGGTCCTGATCGCAGCGCTTCATTTTATCCCGTATCAAGGTTTAAACAACAATTTTACCGGCCTGATATTATAGATGCCATTTTTGACACCTATAACACGACTCAAGCTATTGAATCGGCAAACCGCAACACTGATAAGAAAAATGTTGCGAGTGCTCCTATAAAAGAAAAGCTCCCACCAATAATTACAATTACCAATCCTGCTAATGGCAGCACAGTTAATACCAGCACAGTAATTATAAAATATTCACTGAAAACGCCCGGAGATGCACCTGTAAGAAATATCAAAGTATTGGTGAATGGCAGGCCCGTTTCCATAAAGCCAGCGAAGCGGGGGGTAAATGTCACACGTGCGGACAGTAATGCCATCAGTGTAAATATCCCTCGTGATACCTGCACGATTACTCTATTGGCAGAAAATGAAAATGGCGTAAGCCCGGAAGCCAACCTTTATCTTAAATACAAAGCTCCACAACCTGAAATATTAATTGTAAAGCCAAAGCTATACATGTTGGCCATCGGGATAAGCAATTACGAAGATGCCGATCTCAAACTAAAATATGCCGAAGCTGATGCCACAGCCATGGTGTCGGCCCTGCAAAATCAAAAAGGAGGATTATACGAAGATGTTATCGTTAAGAAACTGGTTGATCAGGATGCTACCAGGGAAAATATGGAGGATGGGCTTCAGTGGATACAGGAACAAACCACGCAAAAAGATGTAGCTATGATTTTTTATGCGGGTCATGGCACCAGTGATAACAACGGGATTTTTTATATAGTTCCTGTAAAAGGGAATTCCAAAAAGCTGCGCAGCACCTGTCTTAACTTTCAGGAATTAAAGCAGACGGTAAAAAACATTGCAGGGAAAGTAGTTGTATTTATTGATGCCTGCCACAGCGGCGATGTAATGGGTGGCAGAAGAGGCCTGCTCGATATTAATGCATTGGTAAATGAATTATCCAATACGCAAAATGGCGCCGTTACTTTTACGAGCAGCACCGGAAAGGAGTACTCCCTGGAAAAATCAGAATGGCAGCATGGGGCCTTTACGAAAGCTTTGCTGGAGGCATTCAGCGGCAAGGCTGCTATACCGGGAAAAAATAAAATTACAATCAATAGCCTCGACGTTTATGTTTCAGAAAGAGTGAAGGAGCTGACCGATGGAAAACAACATTCAACCTCGATCCGGCCGCCGAACGTACCCGATTTTCCAATTGGAGTATCCAATGAATAACCATTAACAACTAAACGGGGGATCATGATGCGGAATAAATATCTACCAAAATATTCCCTTGAAACTTTCTTCAGTACAATACATTCTAAGTTTATAAAGAACTTCCTGGATTATGTCTCAATATTGAATACTATTTTCTATAGAATTCCTGCGGGCAACTAATCAAATCACCAAATGGCTTTGGATAAACATATATTTTTTCTATGCATGGTAAAAACAGCGGGAAATAATGTTTTGCAGGCAAAAAAAAACAAAACAATAGCTGAAGAATATGAATTGATTATAAATCCTATCTTCCCTGATAAATCATAAAATATGAAAATTAATCTGGCAAAAAAAACAATCTTCTTTATCGTTCTTATCACAATTTTCGGATTGCACAGCGTGCACGCCCAGGATAATAATGCACCCGCATTAAGACACCCTGATACATCGCGTGAAGGCTGGAGAAACCTTTTTGATAATAGACTGTCCAATGCCATTTATCCTAAGGGAGTGTGGAGCAATACCGGAGGTATTATAACTGCTGCAAAAGATGAGGCACTATGGAGTGAGAAAGAATACAACGACTTTATTCTTGATCTGGAATTCAAGAATGCAGATAGCACAAACAGCGGTGTGATTGTTCATGCAAGTGATATAAACGACTGGATACCTCATTCCGTTGAAATTCAAATAGCTGATGATTTTTCAAAAGAGTGGAGCAGCGCTCCGCCTTCATGGCAATGTGGAGCTGTTTTTGGACACCAGGCTGCGATGAAGCACCCGGTAAAGAGGCCAGGCCAATGGAATCACTATACAATTACATGCAAGGGAAGAAAAATATGGGTAGTCCTTAATGACGTATTAATAAATGACTTTGATATGAGCTTATATACCTCCGCAAAAACCAATCCTGATGGAAGTGAAATTCCTTCATGGCTCAGCACTCCATTGGCACAATTGCCTCTACATGGGCATATAGGTTTTCAAGGCAAACATGCCGGCGCACCTATTTATTTTAGAAATATTAAGATCAAAGAGCTGAAATGAAATGAGATATTTATGGTCATAGGTGGATTTTTTATTTATGGGATGGGAATATTTCCCTGCGTTTCGTAAAAAACAAAGCGGCAAAAAAGTCTGCGTTTCATACGTTTCAACAATCTCTCCCTCAGCAGAAGGTATATTTCTGAAAGTATTAATAATCTTAAAGAGGTCGCATTTCCTCCTTCAGGGGTTAGGTGGTTATGGTTGGCATTGGTCAAGGTCAAAGGTCATATCTTTTCCCGGTGGCAACATTCATACTCTTTTACTAACTTTTTATTACTAACTTTAGCTTCCCTGGGTTGACAGGCGTTAGGTTCGTAAAAAAATATTCAGTTTCCTTTGTTAATACACCAAGTATCCACTTCTAAAAATCACTTATCCATAGTGTAAATATTCATATGATTTAAGGAATTGCGATTTTATTAAATCTTATACTTCTTGTATATCAGTAGTGGGATTCTTTACATACCTGAAAATAAAAGAGGAATTGATTAATAATTTTTTAAACGCACCTGTAAGGTATGTCCGTGTTTACAAATAAATTGAAATTTATTTTATTCCTGCCCGTTTTTTATCTTCCGATAAAATTAAAAGCGCAACAGCAAACTTTACCTCCTTTTGCTGATTCCTCCGCTTTATTTTCCAAATCTGTTTCACGTATCTGCAGCAACGATATGATACTTTACCATTTACGTAAGGATCCCGCTTTCAGAACGAAAGAGAATAAAATGAATTCTGATATACTCCGCATGATGCGCCCCGTAAATAACGACACCATTATTTTACCGGTGGTGGTACATATTATCAATACAAATCCCTCTTCCATAACTGATCTGCAGGTTATTAACGGAATAGAGTTATTAAACGAGGCTTATAGCAAATCGGGCTTTTATTCATCAAGCCTGGGGGTCGATACAAAAATCCGGTTTTGTCTTTCGAAGAAAGATCCCGATGGAGGAAATTCCACCGGTATAACACGAACTACGTCTTTTTTCTCCACCCATTTAAATATGGATATTGAAGATGGCAGATTGAAGAACCTGATCCAATGGGATCCATCGAGGTACATTAATATCTGGCTCGTAACAACCATAGAAGGCGAAGCGAACGCGATTTTTACGTGTGACGTCTGGAGCCGTTTGAGGGTTGCAGGCTATGCGACAATGCCTCCAGGAATACCCTCATTAGATGGAATTGTAATAACGGCTTTTGGAAGTCTGCTGGCTCATGAAATGGGCCACTATCTTGGATTATATCATACGTTTGAAGGTGGTTGCCTGAACAATGATTGTTTGATAAATGGCGACAGGGTTTGTGATACTCCTCCGGACGGCAGTGTGGCACCTTCGGCGGGATGTAATAACCCGGATAATACGTGCAATTCCGATACATTAGCAAATTATTCCAATGGCTTTTTTCATACGGACGTGCCGGACCAGATTACAAATTTTATGGATTATGGAAACGGTGCCTGCAGTAATGAATTTACGCAGGGCCAGGCCGATAGAATGACAGCGGCTATCATGACACAGCGCAGTGGCTTATTGCAGGACGAATGCACCCAACCCTGTATCGAAAATATCATCGCCGGATTTACAAGAGATATCCCTTATCCCTTACCCGGAGACCAGATAACTTTTACAAATACCTCATCGGGCGCCGCCAATTATCAATGGTTGGTTGACGGCACTGTAGTTGCCACAACCGCTGATTTCTCTCATACTTTCAGTGCCACAGGAAAATATAAGGTGACATTAAAAGCATTTAACAGCGTTACCTGTTTTGCCTCGTATACTGATTATATAATTGTCACATGCGGTGTTACAGCCAGATTTTATGCAAATAAAAAAACAATTGCCTCTAAAATTCCTATTTATACGGACAATGTTTTATTTACTAATACATCATACAATGCCCTGTCATACCAATGGCTGATGAGCAGTGACCAGGGCATGACGGAACAGGTAGTCAGCACCAGCACCGATCTTGGGTATGTGTTTCCAACGCCCGCTAACTACAGGATAAGGCTTGTCGCTACCAATGGTTCCTGTAATGATACCACAGAACCATACACTGTGTCTGTTTTAGATCCTACACCAGATGGAGTACCCTTTAATGTTTCTTTGTATTGTTATCCACCCAATAAAGTAAGAGTGAGATTTTGCATTGCCAATTATGGGTATGCTCCCGTACCTTTGAACACCCCGGTAAATTTTTATGATGCCGATCCGCGACTGCCCGGCGCAAATAAATTGCTACCTGCACATTATTTATCCGATGTAGTTCCTGGAAATTGTTCCAGGTGCTTTACACATATATTAGACGTAGATTATCATGGACTGGATAAAATATATATTGCCTTTAATGATACAGGAAATTCAGTGCCCGTGGTATTGCCGAATACCTATGTTTTAGAAAAATCGTACACCAATAATTTTAATAATTCACAATCCACTAAAACAACAGTCAACGCTGCAATTTGCCAGGGTCAGAATTATGCGGGGCATACTACAGCAGGTACTTATATTGATACACTAACCAGTATCATCAATGGATGTGATAGCATCCGCAAATTAAATTTAACTGTTAAGCCCACCATTAGTTCAAATATTGCTGCTACAATATGCCAGGATGATAATTATGCAGGGCATACCAGCCCGGGAAGATATATTGATGTGTATACTGCTGTAAACGGGTGCGACAGTACAAGGACATTACAACTTACAGTCAAGCCGAAAAGCTTCAGTACTGTTAACGCATCCATTTGCCCGGGGCAATCTTATTTAGCCGGGGGACATCTGCAAACTGCAACGGGGATATATACTGATACTTCGGTA
>JGI24806J26614_1000902_pt1 | contig 10133 bp, 12 predicted proteins | sample Kansoi200umMDA_FD_26614 | JGI IMG/M metagenome (IMG submission 26614) | reverse complement strand
AAAGAATGCAGACCATGTGGGGCCCAAATGTCCATAGTGAGCATGTGCGCTGGAAACTTTACCCAATTTTCCCTCGCGGATTGCCTGAGACATGAACGCAAACTGCGGACTATTCACAACTGCAGGCGCACCCCAAATGCGCAGGTTCTTTTGTTTGGCGAGATCGAGCAACGCACGTCCTTCCTTATATGTGTTGGCCATTGGCTTTTCGCTCCATACATTGCGGCCAGCCTCCAGAGCCTGTTTGTTCAGCCTTCCATGCTCCTGCATATCGGTAAGCGTAACCATCAGATCGAATTTTGGCCCGGCCAGCAGCTTATCGATGTGCGGGTAACTGTTAGGAATATTGTATTTGGCGGCAGCCTTCTGTGCCCTTTCATAAATAATATCGCATGTGCTTACCAGTTCTACATATGGCGATTTGGAAAGATGAGGAAGATATTGCGTCGAAACACTACCGCATCCAATAATGCCAAGTTTGATTTTTTTCTGGGATGTATCGGCATATGACTCAAGAGAAGATAACAATAACGCAACACCTGCCATGGCGGTACGTTGTAAAAACTCCTGACGCGAAATTGGTTGTGGCATAGTTAGTTTTTTATTTGGTTAAAAATCTTTGGAACAAATGGTTTGTTTTCATGCGTTGGCGTCTGCCAATTTACAAAATGTTGTTACTTGAGAGTCATTTGTAGAGGTCTGCGCGAAAGATTTTAATTCGTGACACATAAATTCGATCAATAGTTTTACTTATTGCAGGATTCAAACGCTTTTGTATTTTACTGGCTGATAAATCTACTTCAAAAAGCGATGACCTCAACTCCATCCGTATCATGCGCATCCAAACTGCAAATAGTATCGCTGTCGCTTCGGACTAAAAATCTAAGAAAATGAATGGGCTGTTTTTTAGGATCGCGGCACTCATAGCGAATGTCCTGCTGAATGTTATCGTCATTTCCTATCTAACTGACTATGATATTACAGGCAGTTGGAAAGCTGTTTTCGGATTTCTGGCTGTTTTGTTCCTGTTAATGGCCATATTTATCACGCATCTTGTATCATTTATCAATTATATCAAAACCAAAACAAAATGATTGGCTTCCTGGTTTTCCTCCTTGCCTTGTTGATTCTTGGAGTAATTCTTCAATTGTTCAAAAAAAGTACCTACCTGAATGAAGATGGCCGCTTCAAATTTTCATCCATATGGAAACCCATGCTGGCAGTGCTTCTGGCGGCGATTGTTGCCGCGATAAATCCTGTCGACGTTGAAAGAATTGATGCGGGTTATGTAGGAATCAAAGTAAGTAATATAGGAGACAACCGCGGCGTTGGAAAATCGGAATATGTTACCGGCTGGGTATTTTATAATTCGTGGATTTCGCGGATTTTTGAATTTCCAATCCATCAGCAGCATATCGATTACGAAGAAGCGGACATTGTTACAAAAGGCGGCTTCCGGGCAACCATCAAACCTTCATTCAACTATTCTATAAATGCCGGTAATGTTGCCGATATGTTCCAGAATTTGCGTGTTGGTGTTAAGGAAATGGAACAGGGCTGGTTGAAGAACGCAATTGTCGGATTGGTAAATGATGTAGCAAACCGATATACCGTGGATTCTATTTTTAATCACCGTGAAGAATTTGAGTCATCGATCGTAAAAGAATGTAATAAGCGCGTGTCGCAGTGGTTTAACGTCTCGCAGCTAAGAACCAATATTGTTCCGCCAAAAGAAATCTCAGAATCGATTGTCGCGAAAACCAGAGCTATCCAGGAGGTGCAGGTTGCCGAAAACCAGCGACAGGTTGCTGTAGCAGAAGCCGAGCGAAAAATTGCCGAAGCACGAGGCGATTCTGCACAGGCGGTAATCCAGGCTGCAGGCCGGGCGGAAGCGATCAAGAGAGAACAGCTTTCACTAACTCCATTATATATCGAATACATAAAAATCCAGAAATGGTCAGGGCAGGTACCAACAACTGTTGCCGGCGGCAATAGTGGATTTCTGATTCAACTGCCGAAAGAAAGAGATGGAAATTAACCTGAGGCTAAGCCTGTCAATCAAAGCCTGCTATTTTATGCGAAAATCTCCCGAGGTGAAGCCTGTTCTCCCAACACTGCAGTAAATTTGAGCATAACATCGCATGATGCCATCTGCTATGAGAAAAGTGGAGGTCGCCATTGATATCAACACCAAACCTGCAGAAGTTATAAAAGCTTTTGTTGAGGATGACATGTTGCGCAACTGGTGGAAAACAGATAGAACTTTCATTGAAAAAAGAGTCGGCGGCGTTTACACATTAGCCTGGAATATTACCGAACATGGTTTCGGCTTTGTATCGACCGGAATTATTAATCAATATGTGCCCGACAGCACGCTTGTTGTTGGAAACCTCATTTATCTGAATCCTTCCAAACCTTTGCTGGGCCCCATGACGCTGACCATTCTGGCTATCGAAGACTCAGGACAAACCACGTTATATCTCAGCCAGGACGGGTACCAGGATGGTGCGGATTGGGATTGGTATTATGAAGCAGTGAACCAGGCCTGGCCTGCCGTGGTTCAAACTTTGAAAGAATATCTCGAAGAAAGATCAAAATCCGCGGCAAATTAATTTTAATGTATTTCTATTCATTTCAAAACCTAACACATACGTTATGCCGGCACCTAAAGAACGATCAATCATCACCGACAAACTGGTTGTTGAAAAGACCAGCAAGACTATGGCTGAATGGTTCAAGCTGCTTGACAAACTTGGCGCGAAGAAAATGAAGCATGCCGAGATTTTTAAACTTGTGGAAAGTATTGATGGACTAAAACCACTCGGAACCTGGAACCAGAACCTGCTTACTACCACTTATGAATGGGATCGGGGATTGAAAGAAAGAGGTGAAAAGGAAGGTGGAATTGAAATAGGCGTAAGCAAAACAATCGATATACCCGTCAGCCTGCTTTATCATGCCTGGATCGACGACCATACAAGAAATAAATGGCTTCCTGAAAAACTGACCTTCAGGAAAGTAACAGAAAACAAATCGGCCCGGATAACATGGAGCGACAACGAAACCAGTGTCAGTGTTGATTTTTACCGGAAGACTGACACTAAATCGCAGGTAGTTGTTCAACATCAAAAAATTTCAAATGCTGAAGATGCCGCAAAATTGAAAGCCTACTGGACCGATTTGCTTGACCAATTAAAACTTCTCCTGGAGCAATAAAATCTATATTCGTCAATAGCCATGGTTATTGGTTCGTATCTCCGTAGCCGTTATAAGCAGCAATTCTTTTGAAATGGCAAAAGCTGGAAAAGACATATCCTTTTTAAAACAATTGACCTTTGAGCCGCTAACGCGGAAGAACTGGAATCAATTCATACTGCTTTTTGGAAATAAGGGAGCTTGTGGCAACTGTTGGTGTATGTATTACAGATTGAGCAGATCAGATTTCCAGCAGGGTAAAGCAGACAATGGTAACCGCGATAGTATGAAAGAGCTCGTATGGAATTCAATGCCAGCGGGCATTATGGGATTTTTTGAAGGACAGGCAATTGCATGGTGCGCATTTGCACCCCGTGAAAATTTTTTAAAGCTTGAAAATTCAAGAGTTCACAAACGAATTGATGATAAGCCCGTGTGGTCGATTCCCTGCTTTTTTATCGACAGGCGTTTCCGGAGAATGGGTGTTTCGGTAGAACTATTAAAAGCAGTAATCGAATACGCAAAAGCAAAAGGTATTGCTGTTGTAGAGGCATACCCTGCCATCCCAACCCAGGAAAAACTTCCGGATGCGTTTGCGTGGATTGGCTTATATAAATCTTTTCAGCGCGCCGGTTTTAAAATCGTCGACAGAACTTCTAAAAACCGGCCGATGGTCAGGTATTATCTTTGAGGAAAATTTCGGCAACAGGTAATTGAGCACAGGATTTGATCGCTTCGAATATCACAACTACATCGAATGAATCGCATTGACAGATTATTTGGTATTCTCACTACGCTGCAATCAAAAAAATACGTGACGGCAGAAAAACTTGCCGTCAAATTTGATATCAGCGTGCGCACTCTTTATCGCGATATTAAAGCACTTGGCGAACTTGGCATTCCGGTTAGTTTTGAACAACACAAGGGCTATTTCATTGTGCAGGGATATTTTCTTCCACCCGTTTCTTTTACCACCGAAGAAGCAAATGCCATGTTGTTGATGGAAGCAATCGTGTCGGGGTTTTCCGACAATTCGATCAGGAAACATTACTCAAGTGTATTGAATAAAGTGAAAGCGGTATTGAAATCTTCACAGAAGGAAAAAATTGAAATGCTCACCAACAACATTAAAATGCAGGTGCCGCCATGCTTTCAATATGATTTCGAATATTTATCCATCATCCAGAATTCTATTACTTCCAAACACATCCTGGAAATAGAATACAAAAACAGTAAAGAAGAAATTAACTGCAGGCAGGTAGAGCCAATCGGGTTGGTATTCTACGCGCTCAGCTGGCACCTCATTGCATGGTGTAACCGCCGTTTGGATTATCGCGATTTTAAAGTGTCAAGAATCATCCGGCTGAAAAATACAGATCAGCCATTCACAAAAGAAAGTCATATCAACCTCAACGACTATATGAAATCGCTCCCCGTGGCGTACTAATTTTTAGTTCTTAGTTCTAAGTTCTTAGTTCTTAGTTTTTAGTTTTTTTGCTCATTGTTGGTTCGCAAGTTTGAACAGGTGCAAATCTCTGCGTTTCTTTGCGCTATTTCTTTGCGCACTTTGCGTTAAAACAAGAACGAGCCATCTTCGAGAGCTGTAAATTACTTTTCACTTTTAGTTTTTAGTTTTTTTTGCTAATTGTTGGCTCGCAAGTTTGAACCAGGTGCAAATCTCTGCGTTTCTTTGCGCTATTTCTTTGCGCACTTTGCGTTAAAACAAGAACGAGCCATCTTCGAGAGCTGTGATCACTTTTTACTTTTCACTTTTTACTTTTTACTTTTACTTTTTTTTCACTTTTAACTTTTAACTCCTCAGAATCTTGTCAGGCTAAACCCCTATCTTGAAAAGCATTTGAAAAATACATTGATGAAAAAAAGAAGATCTTCATTTCGGGTTTTATTTCTGTTTATCGCAATCCTCGCATCCGCTTTTATTATCCCGTACAAGAGCAGGATGAAATCTTATAAAAGCGATTATCCCAAAGCGAACCTTATACCAACTGATAAATTTTTTTTCAACTCATTTGTTGATTGCAATATGGCCGAGGCCTGGATCGCCGATACATTCAGGATTTTTCCTGGTAAGTATGGTGAAGATCCGTTATGGGGGTACTCGCGCGAATTAAAATTTGCAGACGGATCCCATGCCGACCAGGCGTTTTCGAGTAAGGCGGAGCATTTTACCGAACCAGCGATGCCGTTAAATGCAAAGCCCGGTGAAAGCGGGTTGCATGGAGCAGTGTGGTTTGAAACTATTTACCAGGATGCAAAAGACAAGTCAGGGAAAACCTTATACGCAGTTTATCACAATGAAAATTACCCGGCAACACTCCCATACGATTCGGCTACTGGTTCGGGTTATATTGACCGGAAGTGGCCCCAGGGATTGAAAGGACCTGCGTCGCCGTCGGCAGTATGCAGGATTGGAATTATGAAATCGACCGACGGTGGAAGAAGCTGGCATAACAAAGGAATTTTTATAGAAGATAAACAGCAGCGGCTCATTCTAAAACCTCACAACACTGCAAACAATTTTGCGGGCGGAGTTGGCGATCCGTCAGCCGTGGCCAGCGGTGACCATTTGTACCTGTTTTTTAGCGAATATGGATATCCCGGCAATTATGATTCATCGAGGTATGATCCAGCGCTTGAATGGAGTGGTCAGTGTATCAGCGTTGCCCGTATTTCGTTAAAAGACCTTGATAACCCGGCAGGCAAGGCAAAAAGATGGGATGGAAAAGGATTCAATGCGCCGTTCGATGGCGTTGGCTCACCCATCGCTTCAATTCAGATCCCTGTTTCGTTGGGGGGAGGACCAGCTTCTTCACCAGCAGGCAAATATCATTGGGGGCCATCAGTTAGCTGGAACAGTTATTTGCAATGCTGGGTAATGCTGATGGCAAAGGCTGAAGGCCCTTCATGGCAGGGAAGCAGCCTCTACATTTCTTACAACAAAAATGCAGACCTGGGAAAGTCCGACAACTCGCAACAATGGTCGAAGCCGGAGATGCTTATTAACAGACCCGGGCATATTCTCTGGTATCCTTCACTCCAACCATTAAATAATGCGGAAGATATTTCAAACAGGCATACCTGTTTGAAACTCGGTCGTAAGGCAAGATTATTTTTTAAAGATATGCATGCCGACAAAAGTGAATACTTATCTGAATACATCATTCAATTCGATCATTGATCTAAAAAACTTCCGGTCACCAAATACTAAAAGCCTGTACGATGGCTAATTAAAACAGGCACTTGCAAAATGCGGATGGCCTTATTAATTTAGGTACCTGATCCTCACCTGCTGTCAACCTTCATACTAAGCCATACCTTTCAGCACCTCTGAACAAAAGATAATTATATGCTTTCTTTAAAAGGCGTTCATCATATTGCGATCATCTGTACCGATTACGAGCGATCAAAAAAATTTTATACCGAGATTTTAGGTTTCACAATCGTGCAGGAGCATTATCGCAACGAAAGGAAATCATTTAAACTCGACCTGGCCTTAAATGATAAATATATAATTGAGCTGTTCTCATTTCCCGAACCACCACCACGACCAAGCCGACCGGAAGCCGCAGGACTAAGACATATAGCATTCGAAGTAGATAATGTTGAAGCATCTGCCGAAATACTTCGTCAACATAATGTAGCAGTTGAACCTGTCCGGATAGACCAGTACACACAAAGAAAATTTACTTTTCTGCAGGATCCCGATCAACTCCCTATTGAACTCTATGAATCCTGAGCATATTTTTTTGAAAGACTACAATCAGTCAATTATTGATCACCTCCCTTTTGAAACAGCATGATTATTTGAATCCATCTTTCGAAAAAAGGAATCATGTTTGTCGATTTAAAAACTTCGGATACTAATATTCTTGATCAGGCAGCTAAGCTCCTGTTTGACACATTTTCTGCGATAACGGAATTGTCGTGGAAGACAATCAGGGACGCAGAAATAGAAATCGTTGAATGCCTGGGTGAGAAAAATATTTTTATCGGTATTATCGAAGCTGGCAGGCTGATAGCATTGGCCGGGCTCAGACCTTTATACAGTGAAATCACCTGGGAACTGCATCCCATGGCAGTTGCGGCACATTACCAGAAAAAAGGGGTTGGAAGAAAACTGATCAAAAAAATGGAACAACTCGGCAAGGCTCGCGGTATTATGAATATTGTACTGGGAACAGATGATGAAAGCGGCCAGACTTCATTATTCGGTAAAGACCTTTACAAAGAAAACCTGTACGATGAAATCCGGAATATCAAAAATATCAGGAACCATCCATACGAGTTTTATCAAAAGATGGGTTACAGGATCATCGGTGTAATTCCAGACGCAAACGGCGTTGGCAAACCTGATATCTGGATGGGAAAAAGGCTGGAATAGTTATGACGCCCGGGAAAAAATTTCGTCTTTTTATATTGAAATAAACACACCTCATCTCAAATGGAACTCATTCCCATAAAGGAACACCTGGAAGAAAACCGGGAATTCCTGGACCACCCCGATTGCCAGGATACTATTCAAATGACTATAGACTTCTATAAAAGGATTGGCTATCATTTTCCGTGGACAGGTTATTATGCAAGTATTAACGGAGAACTTGTTGGTAGTGCAGCTTTCAAAGGAAGGCCTATTGATGGAAAAGTCGAAATTGCATATGGCACGGTGCAGCGCTTCAGAAGCAAAGGAATAGGAACACAAATTTGTAAAAAACTAGTTGATCTATCACTTGAAACCGATCCGTCGGTAAGAATTTTTGCAAGAACACTTCCTGAAGAAAATCATTCTGCTGCCATACTGCGTAAGAATGGCTTTGAATTGCAGGGAACTGTTGACGACCCGGAAGACGGGCCGGTGTGGGAATGGGAATACAAACCCAGTTGACGCATACATCTACTTCTATTCACGAAACAATGATATGATGAAATCAAAACAGATCCTGAATAATATCAATTGGATCGTGACTTTCATTTCGGTGATCGTGGCGATCATTGTAGCGGTTAATGAACAATCGTTCACCCATATATTCAAACAGCCAAATGCTTTTAATTCATTAACCGTGATACTGCTGCTGTTTTGCATCACCACAGTATTTCTGATTGCGCGGTTTATTTTTGACAAGATCGAAACGAGGTTGGAAAAAGAAAATGCTGCGGTTAAGAAAAATCTTCGTCTTGAAACAGAAGAGCACAGAAAAACCAGTCTCCAGCTCGCCAATTGCAAGCGCTTGCTTTATGACATAGATATTGAACGATATACCGATGTGATCACCGGTATTCCTAATCAACTGATGTTTAAGCTCGACGTACAACGCATCACCGAATCCATCAAGCAGGGCGAATTATACCAGATTATTATGATCGATATCGACGATTTCAGTTTCATCAACAAAACCTATGGTTATTTTAAAGGCGATGAATTCATCCGGTCGATTGCGGAAGAATTGTATTATACCATTCGGAGAAATGAGAACATCTATAAAAAGAAATTCATTCCGAATGATGAGCCGCTTACAGAATCAGTTTATAGAAAGTACAATGGAGGCGACGAATTTCTGATCATCCTAAAAGGAACACAGGATGAGGCTGTAGGTTTTGTCACAAGGCTGCACAGGCAGCTCACCCAGTTTTCGCAAAAATCCAGTTCTATTCTGCCCAAAGAATTCAATATAAATTTTCACGGAGGCATTGCACCGCTGTACGCCAATGATGATGCGGATATAGCACTCTCGCGTGTGGAAGAATGTTTCTGGATCGCAAAAAGACCCGAAAGCGAAATGCGGGTAAAGTGGTTTAAGAACACGAAAGGCAGCGAAAGCAATCCTCTGTACATTAATGCCGTAAAAGAGTTCACAAAGCCACCGAATCATTCCATGAATTCCTGAGTTGCTCTAAGCCGCATTGGCTAAAAATATATAATGAGATGTGATTTGAATGCCTAGTGAAAGAGAAGATCAAACAGGCTGAAACCCGGCAAATTATTATAGGTGCCAAACTCAATTTGGTCGTACTGGGTAGTGTTGATTACCACTGCCCTCTTTTGCACAAGATCATAACAAAAAATATATTTTTCTGTTGAACCAAGAAATTGCATCGAGCGATTGGTGAGTGTGATCCAATGAAGGTGACAATACGAAAAAGGCCTTCAACTGAAAAGAACTTTCTTTTTCTTCCGGCGATGGCATGATATAAGGTAGAAATTAATTCCCGGTCCTGTCAATTGGCAGTTCTGAAAATTAAGAAGACATGATTGCCTGCGAATGCGAAACCGATTTCATATTGCACTATCTTAGTCTGGCATGGAACAGACGACAGACAAAGCAGTCAAGATTTTATTTAGATTTTTTAGCGACGTACTTGAGCGGGAAACCGTTGAAGCTTTATGGGCAATTACCGTGGATTCAACGCTTGGACATTACCGGGTTGATAGCATTCCATTTTATGTACCCGAAATTGCCACCGATGATATTGTGCAGGCAGAATATGATGAAGAGGATGAAATGCTCACCTATCGCTACCTGGTGTCTGCATCCGGCAACTCGAATATTTGGGTAGTTGTTATGGATAATGAGACTGATATTGACGACATCAGGGATATTTTTATTGAACTCGATTGCGCGTCCGAAGACTTAAGCGACCGCTATTTCTCGATGGAAGTAAAAGCCGAAACAAATTATTTATTCATAAAAAACAAACTGAACGAATTGCGGTCAGAAGGCTTGATTGATTATGTGGAGTCGTGTGTTTCGGTAAATCATCAATCGCTGTAAGGGAAATGCAATTTGTAGGGACGCAATGCATTGCGTCCCTACCAACATTCACATTTCACATTTTCCATTTTCCATTTTACATTTAACAAAAACCTTTCACCTTTGACCTTTCACCTTTCACCTTTTTTATGAATTCCTTCGCACCCATCG
>JGI24806J26614_1000901_pt1 | contig 10137 bp, 9 predicted proteins | sample Kansoi200umMDA_FD_26614 | JGI IMG/M metagenome (IMG submission 26614) | reverse complement strand
AAAAGGTCATTTCTTCGGGGCCGCAAATAAAAAATTCATTAACAAGATCAATTTTCAGCAACGCTGTTAACTGTATACATTTTTGTTCATCAATTCTGCCATAATTAATATCAGTTTCCATTTTTTCCCGGCTTAAAATATGGTGTAAGGAAAACCTGCTTATATATTTATCCTTCAAAGCTTCAAGCTCATCTTTAAACATTATAGACAGCCTGTTCCTGTTACCATACACTAGTGTGAAGGTGCTTTGTGGTTCGGTTGCCAAAGTGGTTTTTATAATTGAAATAATAGGCGTAATTCCACTTCCGGCTGCATATGCCAGGTAGTTATTTTTATTTCCGGAATTTAAGTGAGTATAAAACGTGCCTGAAGGCGGCATTACATCCAATATATCGCCAATGGTTAATTGTGTATTAGCATAAGTGGAAAACAGGCCATTAAAAGCTTTTTTGATTCCAATTTTAAATTCAATATCCAAAGGGCTACTGCAGATGGAATATGATCGACGAATTTCTTCACCGTTTATAATTTTTTTTACAGTGATATTTTGGCCCTGTTTAAATGCAAATTCACTTTTTAAATTTTGAGGAATATCAAAAGTCACTGCCACAGAATCGGGGGTTAATTTTTCTATGCTTTTTACAACAAGTTGATGAAAATGTAAAGCCATATTATTCTTTTATAACGGTAACCCGTTAATACAAAGCCTCCCAGTTGATTATCATTTTTTTATTCCCCCAAGCAATATCTTAACCATATTTTCTTCCAACGATTTGGCATCAATATTTTTTTTTGATCTGTGCCAGTATTCTATGCCGCCGATAGCAGAAAGTAGGGTAAGTACTGCAACTGACGGATGGATATTATTTAATTCTTCGCTGGCAATTCCCTTCTCAACAATATTTGCCAAACGTGTACGATAGCTTTTTCGCTGGTTTTTGAAGGTTGATAAATAAGGTTCGGGCAAATGTTTCCATTCATGCTCCGAAACATATACACTTTCATATTCATTAAGCATCATGTGAATATGAAACCGAATAATTAATTCCAGTTTTGTTAGAACAGGCTTATTGATTAGCTCAACTTCAGTGATATATGTGGTGAATAGATTGGCAATTTTAAAACAGATCTCCTGCAAAATTTCTTTTTTCGAAGTGATATGGTTGTACAAACTTGGTGCTTCTACACCAATTACCTGGGCGATATCCCTCATAGAGGTTGCAGAAAATCCCTTTTCTTTGAATAATTCTGACGCTTTTTTAGAAATGGTTTCTTTCCTTGTTCCATTTTTAACTGCAATGATTTTAGCCATACTATATGTAGTTGCATTTCCACAAAACTAACAATTATTAGTTTTTGCCTATTGCGGATTTCTTTAGCTATAGTCGCTATATATAATTTTTTGTCTTTTGTAAAGCGTTTAATTTTAATTTTGTGCTCAAACTAATGTATGCTATTACAAGATGTTGACAAAGTGGAGGAGATAAGCCCCGACGATTTTAAAAATAATTACTACTTGCCAAAAAAACCTCTTATTATTACAGGTTTGGCAAAGCACTGGCCAGCTTATGAAAAGTGGAACTGGGATTATTTAAAAGAAATTGTAGGCGATGTAAAAGTTGGTATATATAATAATGTTAAGAGTGATGCTTATACACCAATTAATACAGCTGATGATTACAAATCATTTGGCGAGTATATAGATATGATAAAAGACGGCCCTGCCGCGTGGCGAATATTCTTATTTAATATTTTTGAACATGCTCCGGAAATAACCAAAGATTTTACATGGCCCGAGCATCTTATGAAAGGTTTTGTAAAACGATACCCTATGCTGTTCACGGGGGGTAAAACCTCCATAACTCATATGCATTTTGATATTGATCTTTCACATATTTTGCATACCCAGTTTTTAGGCAGAAAAAGAGTGTTATTATTTCCGCACGAAGAACAACATAAATTATATCGTAAACCTTTTGAAGTATTAAGCCTTGCAGATTTCTCTAATTATTATAAAAATAATGGCACCCCGGATTATGCAGGTTTCCCGGCATTAAAATTTGCAAAAGGATATGATGTTATTTTGGAGCATGGTGATAGTTTATTTATGCCCGCAGGTTACTGGCATCACATGGAATACCTTGACAGTGGGTTTGCCATGAGTCTTAGGGCCATGCAGAACAGTACTTCAGGAAAATTAAAAGGAGTGTGGAATTTGTTTGGCATGAGAAGCCTGGACACCTTAATGAAAAAAACCTTGCCTAAAACATGGTACAATTATAAAAAACAAAAGATATTTAGGCTGGCTGATGAGGAGCTGAAAAAATATGTTAATTAAAAGTTTTATTTTATTATCTTCGCTTTCCAATTAATTTATTACTTTTAGTCCAGTCCCTTTAGCCCTTTATAATTCTATCCTTTTTAAAGACCATTATTTCCAGGTATTTCACTTAGTCTAACCTTTTAAAAAATAGCTGATATTTTTTAAAGCCAATATAATTAAAATTTTTTTTTCTTGTGGTTTCAGAGGTAAGCAAGGCCGGTGATCTTTATCACTGGCCATTCCTTTTAGGGGCCCATTAGTTAGACCAATAAGTTTAGATTTAAGTTGCTTTTCTTTAAAATTTTTATGCCAGGGCCTGGTTTAAAAAAGTAATAAAGGGCTTAAGCGCCTCAAAGGCTTTAGCGGTTTTGGCAAGAAGAGAAGGCGTTACCAGTTCAGCATCGCCTATATTTTTAATGGCTATAAAGCTTTTTAATTTTAAAAATTCGGCTGCAGGATTTGTTTTTTCATATCCACGGGGAAGATTAATCAGTTTCATATCGTCAGAGGTATCCAATGCCTTATAATGAGCAATGAATTGCTTATCCTTTATAATGCTGGTGAACTCATCAAAATTATAATCAATCTCCTGCCTTACTTTTTTTAGATCAGGCGCCATAGGCATCCATAATCCTCCGCCGGCAAAGCTTTTATTGCCTGGTTCTAAATGAAAATAATATCCTGCATATATTGATTTTTTGCCTCCGCGGTTTAAACTGGCTCCCATATTTACTTTATATGGGGTTTTATCTTTTGAAAACCTGATATCCCTGTTTATTCTAAAGGTGCACTCCTTTGCCTGCAGTTCTTTTATATCGGTATCAAAAACCCCAACTTTTTTAATCAGCGCTGAAACAAAATTCTCGTAATCGTTTTTTGCTGCCAGGTAATTACTGCGATGCTCATCAAACCATATTTTGTTATTGTTTTTTGCCAGGTTTTTTAAAAATAATATTGTTGATTGTTGAAACATAAAATACAAATAATTGGAGAAATGAGATTACGGTTGAATCATTTTTAAGAATTCTTCCTCATCCAGAATTTTAATTGTCTTGATTTTTTTTGCTTTGTCAAGCTTACTGCCGGCATCCTTTCCCACAACAAGAAAGTTGAGTTTGTTATTTACACTTCCTAACAATTGCCCGCCTTCCTTTTCTACCAGGTCTTCTGCCTCGCTGCGTTTTAAAGTTGGTAAGGTACCCGTAAATAAAAATGTTTGCCCCGTGAAATTGCCCTGTATAACTTCTTTTTTAGTGCTCCTCATATTTACTCCCAGGGTTTCCAGCTTTTTCAGCATCAGGATATTATCATCGTTATGAAAAAAATGGTAGATGCTGTCGGCTACTTTTATACCCACATCCTGCAGGTTTAGCAAATCTTCAATACTGAATTTTTCAAAGTCAAAGATATATTCTGTGGCATTTGCAAGAGTTTTAGCGGTGGTTTCGCCGACATATCTTATACCTAATCCAAATATCAGCCTGTTCAGTGGCTGAGCTTTTGATTTTTCTATAGCTGATCTAAGGTTGTCAATTGATTTTTTCCCAAATCCTTCGATCCCGGCTATTGCTTCAAGGTCAAGTGTATAAATGCCGGGAACATTTTTAAGTAAGCCCATTTCAAAAAACTTACGAACATTGGCTTCGCCAAAGCTTCTTATATCCATCGCATCTTTGCTAACAAAATGAATAATGCGTTCAACTGCCTGCGCAGGGCAATTGATATTTACACATCGCCATACTGCTTCTCCTTCAGGCTTTACCAGTTCATCTTTACAGACAGGGCAATTTTTTGGGAAAGTAATCTTAGTTTCTTTACCGGTTCTCAATTCAATCAATGGCCTCACAATATATGGGATCACATCGCCGGCTCTTTCTACTAAAACCATATCGCCTATATGCAGATCTTTTTCTTTTACCACGTCCTCATTAAAAAGAGAAACGGAAGTAACGGTTACGCCAGCAATTAATACAGGTTCAATTTTAGCAACAGGTGTTATAGAACCGGTTCTGCCCACCTGGAATTCTACTTTTATCAACTTGCTCGTTGCCTGTTTTGCTTTAAATTTAAAAGCCATAGCCCATCTTGGATGATGGGTTGTATATCCCATTCTTTGCTGAAGTTCTATATTATTAACTTTAATTACCATCCCATCAATTTCATAGGGGAGGGTTTCTCTTTCCTTTTCAAATTCATTGCAAAATGCGATTACGTCATCGATGCCCTTAATTACTTTATACTGGCTTGCAGGAGTTTTAAAACCCAGGTTCGACAACATTTCCAGGGTTTGAGAGTGGCTTATGGGTTGGGGTTTAGCATTTGTATTACTATTACTTTTTAGAGTTGAGAGGTAACTAACATTGTATATTATAGCTTCAAGGTTTCTCTTTCTTACAATGGCCGGATCTTTTATGCGTAAAGAGCCCGAAGCGGCATTCCTGGGATTGGCTAACGGCGGCAAATTTTGCTCTGCCAGCATATCATTATACTTTTTAAAACTGCCTTTCGTCATCAGCACTTCACCACGAATTTCAATTTTGCCTATACCATAATTGCTAAATTTTGCAGAGAGCGGTAAAGACCTGAGTTGTTTAATATTCAACGTAACATCATCGCCTTCAACACCATTGCCCCGGGTGGCGCCCCTTACAAGAAAATCATTTTCATAAATTAACGAGATGCTTGCTCCATCAAATTTTGGCTCAGCGCTGTATTCTATTGTTGATGCATTTATTAATCCCCTGGCTCTTTTGTCCCAATCAATAAGATCCTGTTCGTTGTAGCTATTTTCCAAACTGAGCATAGGCACAAGATGCGAAACTGTTACAAACTCTGCATTCAGGCTATTACCTACTCTTTGAGTAGGCGAGTCTGAAGTAATTAGTTCGGGATGTTTAGATTCAATTTTTTCTAAAGCCTTATATAATGTATCATATTCTGAATCACTGATCAGTGGGTCACTTAACACGTAATACCGGTGTTCATGAAATTGCAGTACCTCTCGTAAAGTCTGTAGCCTTTTAAGCATTACAGTTTCGCTATCAGCATTCTTTAAAAGCGAGATCGTATCTGATTGGAGTTGGCTAATTTCTTCCTTGCTGTACATGATAACTTTTTACAACGTGAAATTAAATTACAGTATTTATAAATATAAAAGATTTAGGGAGAGATTAAATATCAAAAGTTTCGAACCAGGTCAACTTCATCGTAAAGTGATAAAAGATTTAATGTTTATGCAGTGATTGATTTGCCTGCTCACATAATCTTTAAAGCTTTTGCAAACGTTGTTACTACAAAAGGAAGAGAAAGCCAGAACCATGGCCTGAGGGATGGAAGAACAAGCATTATTATAATTACAACAGCGGAAATAAAAAAGTAAAGCCACCATTTTCCAGTAGATGTATCGGTACTCATAATTCTTTTTTAATTTGATCAAAGATAATTGTAAATAACATTGAGGTTAAAATATTTTTATTTGAAAAAATTAAATGTTTCAATTTAAATAAGCAATAAATATCAACCTGTAAAAAAATCATACCAAAAGTATTACTGATTATCAACTAAATACAGGCAAGGCTTATAAAATACTTCCTTAATTTCTTGGTAGATTAATTCCATTCCTACACCTTTGCACTCCATTTTAAAAAGCTATCGGGATAGCGGTAGCATCATTTAAACAAATAAAGATGAGTAAACTACATTTCACCACTAAACATGCGAACGAGGCTACCGTACAACGCAACTGGTATATTGTTGACGGTACTAATCAAACCGTTGGTCGCATGTGCGCTAAAATAGCGTCCGTTCTCCGTGGTAAGAACAAAGCGTATTATACACCTCACGTTGATTGTGGGGATTTTGTGATTGTAACCAATTGCGAAAAAATAAAATTTACCGGCAACAAACTGGACGACAAAATGTATATCACTTATAGTGGTTATCCTGGCGGCCAAAAAGAAGAAACAGCAAAGGAGCTTTTAAGGCGTCGCCCGGAAGCTGTTATTGAAAGAGCGATAAAAGGTATGTTACCTAAAAACCGACTTGGCAGAAAGTTGTATAAAAAGCTATTTGTGTATAAAGGAACAGAACACCCACATACCGCACAAAAACCTTTAGAATTAAAATTCTAAGTTCTTATCTCCGGAAGACAAAAAGAACTTACAATGGATATTAACAGATAATATTTATAATACTCTTTCAAATTACTTAAGCAGAAGATTTGGAAGAGCGTCAAAATCAGATAATGGAAAAACAAAAAAATGCAGTTGGTCGCCGTAAAGAAGCTGTTACACGTATCTTTCTCACTAAGGGAGAGGGAGCTATTACAGTTAACGGAAAAGATTACAAAGATTATTTTCCTTTGGTTTATTTACAGAACCAGGTAGAAGCTCCTTTTAAAACACTTGAGGCTGCGGATAAATTTAATGTTGTGGTAAATGCCACTGGCGGCGGTGTTAAAGGGCAGGCAGAAGCTGTAAAGCTTGGGATTGCAAGAGCGCTTTTACAGGTAAACCCGGAGTATCGTCCGGCTTTAAAAGCTGCCGGCTTATTAAAACGTGATCCACGAGCTGTAGAACGTAAAAAACCCGGAAAGAAAAAAGCAAGGAAAAGCTTCCAGTTTAGTAAGAGATAACACCGACCCAAACCCCTTCAAAGAAGAGGGCTTAAAAACAATATTTAAATTTAATACATGGAACAAGATACTTCTTTACAACAGCAACTTTTAGAAGCAGGTGTACACTTTGGGCATTTAAAAAAGAAGTGGAATCCGAAAATGTTGCCTTTCATTTTTGCTGAGAAAAAAGGCATTCATATTATTGATCTTAACAAAACTGTTGAAGGTTTGCAGGAGGCCGCAGCTGCAATGAAATCAATAGCAAGAAGTGGTAAAAAAATAATGTTTGTGGCCACTAAAAAACAGGCAAAGGAAATTGTGACCGAGTGTGCAAAGCGGGTAAACATGCCTTTTGTTACTGAGCGTTGGTTAGGCGGCATGCTTACTAATTTCAATACGGTGCGTAAGAGCGTAAAGAAAATGCAGAGTATTGAAAAAATGCTGAATGATGGAACATTAGATAGTATAACAAAGAAGGAGCGCTTAACACTTGCAAGAGATAAAGATAAAATGGAAAAGGTGTTAGGCGGTATTGCACAGATAAGCCGCGTGCCTGCTGCATTATTTCTTGTAGATATCGGGCACGAGCATATTGCCCTGGCTGAAGCAAGACGTTTAAATATCACCACCTTCGGTATGGTAGATACTAATTGCGATCCCAATAAAGTAGAATTCTCTATTCCCGCAAATGATGATGCTACTAAATCTATTGCTATAATTACAAATTACATAGTAGCAGCAATTGCAGAGGGGCTGGCTGAAAGACAAGCACAAAAAGACGAGGATGTTGAAGAATCTGACGATTCAGAACAAGGCGCAATTAAATTTGAAGTTGGCAGCGAGGAAGATAAAGAACGCAGGCGCAAAAGCGGAGCCCCGGGAAGTTCTCCGGCTGGTGGAAAAGGCAGAGGACCTGCCGGGCCACAAAAACGCAGAATAGCAGGTCCGGGTGGTGCTGGTAACAGGCCAGGCGGGCCAGGCGGCAGAAGGTAACCGCCGCCCCAAAAGGGGTTTGAGAGGTAAAAAATTAAAACTATTATTTATTAAAAAATTAGTCCCTTTAGGGATTTAGGGTATGAGTACAACAACAATAACAGCAGCAGATATAAATAAATTACGGCAACAAACAGGCGCAGGAATGATGGATTGCCGCAAAGCACTTACGGAAAGCAATGGTGATTTTGAAGCGGCCATTGATTACCTGCGAAAAAAAGGACAAAAAGTTGCAGCGCTCCGCGGTGATCGTGAAGCAAAGGAAGGCGTAATAATTGCTAAAACTACTGAGGATAACAAAACAGGATTTATTATCAACTTAAGTTGCGAAACGGATTTTGTTTCAAAGAATGCAGAGTATATAAATTTTGCTCAATCAATTATGGATGCGGCAATTGTAAACAACGTAAAAGGTATTGACGAATTAAACAAGGTAAAACTTGGCGATGATACAGTTATGGACAAATTAAATGAGCAGGTGGCTAAAATTGGCGAAAAGATAAGCGTTTCAAAATTTGAGAGAGTTGAGGCAGATTATGTCGCCGCGTATATTCATGGTTCATATAGAATGGGTGTTCTTGTTGGTTTAAATAAAGTGGCTCCTGAGGCGGGAAAGGATATTGCTATGCAGATTGCAGCAATGAATCCAATTGCTATTGACGCCGAATCGGTTCCGGCTGAGACAATTGCCAGGGAAAAAGATATTGCCATAGAACAGGTAAAAGCAGAAGGTAAGCCGGCAGAAATGGCTGAAAAAATTGCAATGGGCAAGATCAATAAATTTTTCAAAGAAAGTACTTTACTTGCCCAGCCTTTTGTAAAAGACAGCAACAAGTCAGTTTCTGATTATTTGCAAAGCGTAGATGCTGATTTAAAAGTGATCTCTTTCAAAAGAATTGCATTAGGATAAATTTTTAAATTATTATCATAATTTTTAGAGCTGCCATTCGCGGCTCTTTTTTTTTAATCTTATCCATGCGTTTTGGTTAGAGTTAGCAGTAAAAGATTATACGTTATCTTGCAGCGGAAAAATAAATTCAATTCTAAATCTTCAATATTAATGCTTCCTAAGTTTAAACGCATACTTTTAAAACTTTCCGGTGAATCTTTAATGGGTAATAAAAATTTTGGTCTCGACTCTGATGTTATAGCTCAGTATGCACAGGATATCAAACTAATTACAGAATTGGGGGTACAGGTTGCAATTGTAATAGGAGGCGGAAATATTTATCGTGGAATGAATGAAGCTGAAACCGGTATAGAGAGAGCCCAGGGTGATTACATGGGAATGCTTGCCACTGTAATAAATGGCATGGCATTGCAAAGTGGCCTCGAAAGGGCCGGCGTTTATACCCGCCTCCAAAGTGCTATAAAAATGGAGCAAATTGCGGAGCCCTATATCCGAAGAAGAGCTATACGACACCTTGAAAAAGGAAGAGTAGTAATTTTTGGCGCGGGCACTGGCAATCCATATTTCACCACTGATACTGCCGGCTCATTAAGAGCTATCGAGATAAAGGCAGATGTAATTTTAAAGGGCACACGGGTGGATGGAATATATACTTCAGATCCGGAAAAGAATGCATCAGCAAAAAAATATGAAAGTATTTCCTTTGTTGAATGCATTTCAAAAAATCTGAGGATAATGGATATGACCGCCTTCACTTTATGCATGGAAAATGAACTGCCTATAATTGTTTTTGATATGAATACGCCCGGCACTTTATTACGTGTTGTAACAGGTGAGAAAGTTGGTACGCTGGTCGGCGCTTAATGTTTGGCTTAACACGAAGGGCATTTTTAGCCCATACTGAAATTTCACTAAAATCATTCATCCCATAAGCTGCCAATAATATTATCTTATTAATTTGGTGATATTAAAACAACAGCGATTGAATTTTAATGGAATAATATAACTATTTTTCAAATAAACTTTTAATTAATGTGGATTTGGTTAACTATATCAATGATATTGGTAGTTGCCTGCATAATATTTGGAGTTTATAGTTTTATAAGCAGCCGTACACTTCACAAGTCATTATCTGCCGACACGGGATATAAAAGCGCAAACATATCGTCGCAGCTAACAAGAACCAATATTCCTGTCTTGCAGCAAACAGATATTGTAAGTCTGAAAATAAAATTAAAATCAGTAGAAGAGAATTCGTTGCAAAATGTTCATCGATTAAATGAACTGCAAAAAAAA
>JGI24806J26614_1000900_pt1 | contig 10140 bp, 9 predicted proteins | sample Kansoi200umMDA_FD_26614 | JGI IMG/M metagenome (IMG submission 26614) | reverse complement strand
AAGGAGACCTTGACGATGAAGAGATTGATCGAATAGAGACGAGATTTGACAATGAAATAATTAAAAAGATTGAAAACAGGACTCGTACAAAAGCGGAGCGAATAGATTAACTACCACCAACAACGCCTATGTGTCATTGCCGGGTAAGTGTAAGCGGAATGTATTATCTTTAAAATGACGTATTGGGTATGTTCAAAGTATCCGGTAAGTCGCGCAAATCATTTCGCTTCGCTTTATTTATTTGCGCTCCTAATCCGGCAACGCCACATAGCCAAGCGTTGGCGGTAATTGATCTGGACAATGAGGACAACATTAGCAGTAATCATGAGTTGGCTCAGCTTTTCTGTTTACGGACAACTGAAACCTGAGGACGTTTTTTATACGGGTGAGCATTTTGACCAGGAGAAATGTTGGGTTAGGACCTATCCGGATTGGGGATATTTAGTTCTATTGAACAACGACAGATTTTATTCAATGAACTTTGCCGTGAAGGATCACGCGATAGACCGAGATACTTCAGAACTCTTGGGGAGCTACAAAGTATTGAATGATACGCTATATCTGACTTCAATTAGATTTGCTAAAGAGTTGTTCAATTGGGTTCATCAGGACACTCTATCTATGGACACATTAAAAGGTTTTGAATGGATGAATAAAGAGTTCGCAGATATTAAATTTAGGATAACGAAATGTGAGAATGGACAGATCTTACTTATTGGATTCGGCAAAAATAAGTTGTGGTATGCAATTAAGGACGAGACAGGTAGTCGATTTGTACAGCGGATGAAGGAGGACGGACAATGGAAGTACTTAACGAGGTAGATCAACTACCGCCAACAAAATGTATGTGCCATTGTGGGGCTCGGTTTAAGTTTTTAGTTTTATCTTTCAAATAACGTTTGGTGTCATGGGACAATTTGCTAATCTTAAACCCACAACGCCACATACATAAACGTTGGCAGCAATTTGGCCGGTCTGACGAAAAAAGCAAACCAAGAATTCTAAGAACTGAATGAAAGGGATAATTAACGAACTATTAATCGGACTTTTGATTATTACCTTTTCATGTAAACAGACAGCGGATAACTCAGTTCAATCTGACGGAAATTTACCCGACAGTGTTAGGCTGGCTAAAGCTTTGGAAAAGGCTGAGCAACTTGCCAACACAAAAATTGACTTGAAAGTTTTCAGAGACACCTTTGAAACAGCTTCCGACAGCAGTTTCATTTTGATAACCACGCTGACCATTGACAGCTTTTTTAATCAAAAATTATTGAGAGTATACAGAGAAACTCCGTCGGTAGTGTATAATGACCTATACTTTAAAAAGGAAAATGAGTTTACAAAAGTATTGACTGTTGAAACTGGCCCCATGACTTATGTAAAAGATACAGTTTTGGACGTCAACGGAGACAATAGAGAAGATTATCTAATCAATTGGTATGGTTCGAGTGGCTGCTGTCTAAAAAACTTCTATGACGTTTTTCTGCTAAGAGACGATGACACATTTTCCGATAAATACACATTCGTAAACCCGACCTTTTCACCAACAGAAAAAGTAATAAGAGGAGTTAGCTACGGACACCCCGGACAAACTGAACTTTACAAATACAAATGGTCAAATTTTGAGGTTGATACTGTTGAATATATCTATCCTTATCAAAATGAAAAGGGGGAATATCTTAAAGGAGAATATGTGAAATCAAGATATGTATCGTGGGACAAGAGATATAAAAGAGAAAAAAGTGTGAAATTAAAATCAGTTCCCAACGAGTATATTGACATTTACGGATATGATTGGTTTATGGGATTTGAGGACCAGTAAAACAAGGGATGCCAACTGCTGCCAACAATGCGATAAGTCATGGCGGGGGTCGTGTAAATTTGTAGTTTAGTTTTTCAAATAACGTTTTGTGTCGTGGGACAGTGAAGGGTTTCGAACACCCGCCACTGCTTATGCAAAGACGTTGTGCGCAATTCTGCCAGACGAGAAATGAGACAACTATATTTTATACTGTTATTTTTACTCACTGGCTGTGAAGGTTTTAAAGTGTTGACTTTGACGAACGTTTCGGGTGGCAATGCCACTGTGACAATAAAACCAAAAATAGAATCGTTTGACAAAAGAAACATCCACAATCATCCAAGGGAACTACTCGGAGACAGCTTAGTTATGACATTTCCGACCGACAGTTCCTTCGTATTGCTTTCTATTTTTACAACAATGATGGGCGGTCCAAAAATCAAATCACATGATTTGCGAATTGACTATCTAAAAATTCAGACAGCGGAAACAACAATACTTGCTGACACAAAAGAGGAGATTCTGGATTTACTCAATGATCCGAGGACGAAGTACCGACCGAGGACCGACAAACCAATGACGGATGGAAAAAACTTTGGAAACATAATGATTAGGTAGAAAACTGCGCACAAAAACGCATATATGGCCTTGCCGGGTTTAATGTATCGGAAAGGCATTTGCTTTCTGTACATTCCCACGAACACCAAAGCAAGCAAGAACGCCAATCTTTGCCAGGTCCAGACCCGGGCGACAAATTTCAAATAATAATAATTTGTTTCTAGCTCGGAGAATTAGAACTTTCATAAAAGCAAATAATGATGATCGGAAATTATTATAAAGTGGCTTTCCGGAATATTGCAAAGCGGAAGCTGTATTCATTCATTAACTCTTTTGGACTAAGCATCGGCATTGCCTTTTGCCTACTTATTTTCCTTTTCATACAGGACGAAAAGAGTTTTGATCAATTCCATGACAATAAGCGCAATATCTATTTGATAAATAATAAGCGATTTGATTTCATGCGCTTTAAGAATGGTGAGAAAGAACCTTTTGAGGAGACTGTGTACCAAAATGGCAAACTTGGCGAAGTGGTATTAGAGGAATTGCCAGAAGTTCAATACATGACAAGGTACGTTGGCTCAATAGAAGGGTTATTACGTTACCGGGAAAAAGTTTTTAGCGAGAAGTTTACAGGAGTGGATAGCGGCTTTTTTAAGATGTTCTCATTCAAACTACTTGCCGGTAACCTTGAGAACGTTTTTAAAAATAAGACCGACATAGTAATTACCCCAAAGGTGGTTGAGAAATATTTCGGGAATGAAGATCCCATCGGAAAAGTAATGACTCTGGATATGAATGGTGAAAGTGCTTTTACTGTAATTGGTGTTATAGATGCTCCCCCGGCAAATTCAAGCATTTCTTTTGATATTCTTATTCCATTAGAAAAGTCGCCTTGGTTTCGAGACACATGGGACGGTCACGGTTACCCAACCTTTGTTCAACTCCATTCAAATACCAACCTCAGCTCTTTTGGAGCCAATCTCAATAAACTAAATGAAAAATATACAGGTAATGCCTCGCGGGCATTTAGAGATCGGGAAAAGATTCCAGAGGAATTTAAAATGGAGGAATTGTATTATACTAATCTCACTGACATTCATCTTAATACGAAGATTAAATGGGAGAAGTCCAGTGACCCAAAATACTCACTTGTACTCGGAGGTATCGCCATACTCATTCTGATCATTGCTTGTATCAACTACATTTCTCTGGCGCTGACAAGTTCAGCGACTCGCAAAACCGAGGTGGCTATCCGTAAAATATCAGGAGCAGTTAAAGGACAATTGGCTATTCAATTTGGGGTTGAATCCGTTATACTGGCATTTATTTCCATGATCATTGCCCTGATCCTGGTCATTTTATTCCTGCCTGCATTCAATTCTTTTGCGAATAAGAGCATTATAATTTCATCGACAAATTGGGCTCAATTTCTTGTACTCGCATTACTTCTCGCATTTGTCGTTGGAGTAATAGCGGGCAGCTATCCGGCTCTGTATTTATCTGGATTGAAGCCTGCTAATGTATTAAAAGGTGGCCTTACCAATAAAGTCAGCACATGGTTCACCAAGCCACTTTTAGTGATCCAATTTGCGCTCTCAGCATTCCTGATCATGAGTTCGGTTGTAATGTACAGGCAGATGAAATTCATCACAACAAAGGACATTGGATACAATCAGCATGAGGTATTATATTTCCCCACACAACAAGGCTGGGATTCCAGGAGTGATAGTTTCGTGGAGAATTTTCGGTCAGCCTGTGCGAATGACCCTTCCATAATATCTGTTTCCGGCTCGTCGATTCCTTTTACAAATGGCACGTTGACGTTAGGATTTCAGAATAAGGGTGAAGCCAAGTCTGCTACGAGCTATATTGTTGATCCTGATTATATACCAACACTTCAGATTCAAATAATCGAAGGAAGGAATTTTAATTCTCTTAACCCGGCAGACCTTAAAGACGCAATTATAGTAAATGAGGCATTGGTGAAAGAAATGAAATGGGCTGATCCTTTAAATGAACACCTGAACTGGCACTTTGAACAAGGACTGGGCTCAAAGGTAATTGGTGTTGTTAAAGATTATAATTTTTTATCCTTAGAAAGATCAATTGGTCCCATGTTCTTGACGATGGATAAAACCTTTGGGCATTATAATTATATTCTTGTGAAAGTTTCGACTGCCGATATTTCCGGCAGTATTAAAAATCTGGAGAAAGTTTACAAAGAATTAGCTCCTGACAAACCTTTCGAATACACGTTTCTTGATGAAAAAGTGGCGATGCAATATCAGTCCTACCAGCGATGGATGAATATTATTACCCTTACAACCGGTTTTGCAATTTTAATTTCCTGCCTGGGATTATTCGGTTTGGCAGGAACAAACGTAGTAAATCGGACAAAAGAGATTGGTATTCGTAAAGTATTGGGATCAGGACTGGTTGATACATTTGTGTTGTTAAATAAGCAGTTTGTCTGGCTTTCAGTCATTGCCTTTTTATTGGCGACTTTTCCTGCCTGGTACGCGATGGACAAATGGTTGAATAGTTTTCAATTTAAAACTGAGATAAGTTGGGTATTGTTCGCCGTCAGTATGGGAGTCGGCCTACTTGTGGTCTTAATCACAGTGACTTATCATACTCTAAAGGCAATTCAGGTGAACCCTGCCGAGACATTAAAGTATGAGTAAGGTAACAAGCAAGATGATACTGCAAGTACGACTACACGTGAAGGACATTTTAAACAGCGGATATTACCGATAGTCGACAGCCAATATATAATCTAGAGATGACGACAAACGAAGTCCTATTGGAAAGCAAGACTCGATTGCATAGACAATTGAAGGAGCGAGGAATTTCAACATACGAAGTAACGTATCTTCCATACTTGGACTTTGACGAATCATCGTTCGCGGCTGCACATGAGGTTGGGGTTAGAATGATTATTTTATACTCGTGCTCTTACGTTACTTATCATTTGGATCAAACGGAGAAAATAGCGGACTGGCTAAGGCAGGAGAATCTTTGGTCAAATGTGAGTCCTGAAGAGCGACTCTTATTTGAGGGGAAAATAAATGACGAGGAAAAATTTGGTGCGTTTTCCTGGAGAATAGAATCGGCGTATACTCTCGCATGGGCATTGAATTTAATTGATGCACTCCATCCGCCTACCCGGGAAGTAAACGAGGAAGAAATTGCAGATTTTCAGAAAAAGATGCCCAAATTCGGTGTTGGGCTCGGCTCATATTTGGACGATTTACCTCTACGTGACAAAAGGGAAATATTTGAAGAAAATATTTTTAACGAACTAGCGACCGCCTACTTCCGCGATTTACTATTTAACGGTAAGTCCGACACGACGGACATCAATCGGCATGTATCGTGGGAAAGGCACGTCGTTCTTAACTGGGTAAGAAGATTCAGTGGCATTGCTGACTGGGACGACACTGACACTTCAACTTAATTGGATTGGAGTAATGTGCCAGCAGTCAACAACAGCAGTGTGTTATTCCGTGCTTAGTGTAAATGGAAAGTGTTTCTTTAAAGATACGCTTTGGTTACATTGAAGGATGCGGCACGGTAGCGTCAAACATTTCCTCCGACGCGTCGGGGTTCATTTTTCAACGTTCCTCGTCCGGCAACACCATATAATGGACGTTGGCGGTCATTGTAAGACCACCAGAAAGTGATTGACAAACTTGAAATAATAAAAAACAATGGAGAAAACACAAAAATCTGAGTTCAAATTGATCGGACTTAAACTGGACAAGAAAACGACTAATGAAGGCGGAAAATCGAGTATTGACTGCGGAAGCCTTTGGCAAAAATTTGAGCGGGAAAATTTAGTAGAACGGATACCAGACAAGTTAAGTGAGGAGATCTACGCAGTCTATTTTGACTATGAAGGCGATCACACCAAACCATTCTCATATTTTATTGGCTGCAAGGTGAAAATGGACACGGACGTACTAAAAGGAATGGACAGTTTACTTGTACCATCCGAAAATTACGCTATGGTGATTGCAAAAGGAAAGATGCCGGACTGTGTAGCCAATTCCTGGAAAGAAATTTGGAACTCGAACATTGAAAGGGCATATAACTTTGACTTCGAAAAATATGATGAAAGGAGTAAGGATTGGTCTAATGCGGAAGTGGAGATTTTTGTTTCGGCTAAATGAATGTGAGATTCTTTGCTTTCAGCATTATAGTTTGTTGTTCATGTGACAACATAGTAAGGTTCGAGACCCCTCAACCCGACGGACAAAAGGATGAAAAAGTATTGCCTAAAAAATTAATTGGATCATACAGATCGTTGAAGGATTCTTCAATACTTACAATTACAAAGGACAAAATCATTTCATCAATTAATTCTTCCTATTCTGGACTGGTTTCAGATCTTGATTCTATTGATAGAGTTAAAATCAAAAATGACACTTCATACTCCGAAATAGATTTTAACATGCGAGTTGATGTTTCTATAGAAGGAGACAGCATATTTCAACATTTTGATTATAAGGACACCATTTTCAGCTTTTCAAAGAACGATGTCTTAAGGAAGTTTAAAGGATACTATTTTTTAAACAGACAAACTTCTCCGAACCATTGGTATGTTACAAAACTGGGACGGACAAAGGAAGGTTTAGTCCTTGGCATCATTTCGAGCAAAGAAGATATCCGAAACCTAAGAGAGCTGACAAATATTAATTCTGACACTATTTACGAATTCAGACCGACAAAGAAAGACCTAAAACAATTTTTAAAGGAAAAGGGATTTCAGAATGAAGAAAGATATGTGAAAATCGAACGTGGCGGACCGTGAATTGGGATCTCCTCATCAACGACATTGAATTGTTTTTAGTATTTTCAGACATCTAACGCAATTGCGACACGCACGATGACTACCCTCACAAGAATTCTGTCAGCGATAACAATTCTTGGTCTGACCGTCACCTCCATTCAATGTACCAAAAAACCCGACCACGGTTCTCAGGAACATATCCGGTCGGCAACGTCAATTATTGACGATGCCTATTTGGCCAACGCGGATAATACTCCTGAAAATTGGGTGACCTATGGAAAGAACTATGCAGAGGATCGGTTCAGTTCACTTACACAAATCAATAAAGGCAACGTCGGAAAGCTTGGCTTGGCGTGGGCGTTGAACCTGGAGACAACACGTGGAATAGAAGCGACACCATTAGTCGTAGACGGGATTATGTTTCTCTCAGGTCCATGGAGTAAGGTGTTTGCAGTGAATGCGAAGACCGGAAAAATGATATGGACCTATGATCCGGAAGTTCCGGGCAAGGTCAATGAATGGATTTGCTGCGATGTGGTCAACAGGGGACTAGCCTTATATAAAGGTCGGGTCTTCGTGGGAACATTAGACGGACGGTTGATCTCACTCGATGCGGCTACCGGTAAACCCGTTTGGGATATACTTACTGTAGACAGTACTAAACGCTACTCCATTACAGGAGCTCCAAGAATCGTTAAAGGAAATGTGATCATCGGAAATGCTGGTGCGGAGTTTGGAGTTCGGGGATATATCACTGCTTATGATGCCATGACGGGAGAACAGCGATGGAGATTTTACATTGTCCCGGGAGATCCATCAAAACCATTCGAATCGAAGGAGATGGAGATGGCAGCCAAAACATGGTCTGGGGAATGGTGGAAATATGGTGGCGGCGGCACTGCATGGGATGCGATGGCATTCGACCCCGAACTGAATTTGTTTTACGTGGGCACCGGCAATGGCGCGCCCTGGGACTGGTTTCACCGGAGCGACGGTAAGGGTGACAACCTTTTCCTTTCCTGTATTGTAGCGCTCAATCCGGACAACGGTGAGTATGTTTGGCATTATCAAACCACGCCAGGAGATGATTGGGACTACACGGCCACGCAACACCTTGTTCTCACGGACATGGATGTTGAAGGACAACAACGAAAGGTGATCATGCAGGCACCAAAGAATGGATTCTTCTACGTGCTGGATCGACAAACCGGGAAGCTGATTTCAGCCGAGCCCTATACTTACATGAACTGGGCGAGGGGTGTTGACAAAGTTACAGGGCGGCCCATCGAGACCGGTTTCGGCCGTTATAAAAATGAAAACAGGGTGGTCTCTCCGGGACCGGTTGGAGGCCACAATTGGCAACCCATGGCCTACAATCCAACGACCGGGCTGGTGTATTTCCCTGCTCACGTTAATTCTTTTCCTTTCGGCAACGATTCAGTCTGGACATTCATTCCGAATCGCAGGAATGTTTCAAATCCTATTGCCCATTTTCCAATTGTCGCCGATCCGAATAAACCTGCGAACATGAATCAAGGGCAACTGCTGGCCTGGGATCCAAAAACACAGAAGGAGGTGTGGCGAGTGAATTATCCGGCCACCTATTGGAACGGAGGAGTGATGGCTACTGCAGGAGGTCTTGTCTTTCAGGGGACAGGCGAGGGAAAATTTATCGCTTACGATGCAACGGATGGAAAAAAGTTATGGGAAACCAATGTCGGTTCCGGAGTGATCGCTGCCCCGGTAACCTATATGATGGATGGAAAACAATATGTATCCATTGCGGTGGGGTGGGGTGGAAACCCTGGGTATCGGGTCAGATTTACGGAGGAAAATTACCCAGGCACAATTTTCACTTTCGCGATCGACGCTAAAGAAACGTATTCCGGATTTTATAAATCCAAACCGAAAGAACTGATTAACCTTCCGGTTTCCGCAACAGCTGAAGAAATCAATAAAGGGGCGCTATTGTATGATGCCAACTGCCGCCATTGTCACGGCTACATGGTTGATAACGGAGGTGCCATTCCCAATCTGAAGTATTCTAGTGAAGGCACGTTTGCTATTATCGAGGACATCGTGTTGAAAGGAATGTATTTAAAGAAAGGGATGCCAAATTTGTCGGATCGCCTTAGTCAAAAGGATGTTAGTGACATCAAGAATTACATACTACATTCCGCAAACGAAATGAGATCAAAGAAGAACTAGAATGACCGACAAAGAAAAACAAAACAAAGACACTTGGAACATTGCATTAACGGCGACGTATTTTTTTGTTCCATTCTATGGACTTCGTATTGCCGCAGAGAACTATTTATTGGAGGAAGACCTAGGAATGGGTTACAGTCTGCTGTTTGCCCTGATTGGCGGAATCGCCGTTGCGATCTACCTGACCACTCTGCTGAAAAAATCATTAAAAATAAAATTAGTTGGGCTTGGGATAATTTTATTGCTCGTGACTGCTGTGAATCTCTTACTCAATTGATTTGATTACGTGGTTTGTAGAAACAAAGCCCGCCCTCGCCAACACCTTTTTCGCTTTGTCTGATTTCGATTTTGAAAAGTTTTCTTAATTTGTTCTTGCCATCCGCCTTATAAAACGATGTCTGCGACAATTCCATTTCACGTCATTATTTGTTTTACATGAAAATCCTCCGAAAAATTCTAGTCGGCCTGTTGGGTCTAATCCTATTGCTGTTCCTCGTAGTTGTTCTGTTCTTCCGTCAGGAAGCTTTCCAGATTTATAAAGTGCTCACCTTCTTTGAGCCCAACAATATTTCTGACAACTTCAGAAACATAAAAAACATTTTCAACACGAGAACTGTGCCAAAGCCGGATGTCTCGTTTCACTTTCCCGTGGCAGCACATTCCATGTCACTGCCCGAGACGTTCAGCTACAATGACTCTGTCATTAAAACAAAAGATTACCTGGACTATACCCTCACAGATGCACTGCTGATCATCCGACACGACACCATCTTAC
>JGI24806J26614_1000899_pt1 | contig 10142 bp, 12 predicted proteins | sample Kansoi200umMDA_FD_26614 | JGI IMG/M metagenome (IMG submission 26614) | reverse complement strand
CTGCGTTTGATTTTAGTTTTTTTGATAAGGAAAATAAATTTAATGCACGCGGTGCCGCCCGGTACAGTAAAATTTTCGGCGCCGCCGGTTATGATGGATTCAGCACAAGTGTGCGTGTTGGTAAAGTAAGTGGAAAGATCCAGTATTTTTTACAAAACCTTATTGAATCCGATAAGTATGATCCAAATGACCTGGGAATTTTGCCTGCAGCAAATGAAGTTTCTTATACGGGTCAAATAAGCTACAACCAGTTCACGCCAAAAGGAAATTTTCTTACCTATACTTACAGGCTCACTTCCATGTACAGTTGGCTTTATAAACCTTACGCATACAATTACCTCAGATTTAGTGCCTCGGGTTTTTGGGTGTTCAGAAATTTTTGGGATGTTAGTCTCTCACTTGGGTCTTTACCTTTTGGTGAAAACGATTATTTTGTTTTAAATACTCCCGGCCGCTATGCAAAACGACCGCCGTTTAGTTATGCAGAATTGGAGGGGAGTACTGACAGCCGGAAAAAACTTTTTTTCAGTTATGAACTTCTTGGCTCTGTATTTCATATTCCTGAAGAACATGATTATTACAGGTATGAACTTGGTGTTCGCTATCGCTTCAGCAATAAAATAACGATGGAAATAACCAATGCCGGCGAAAAAGAAACAGATTACATTGTTTTTGCAGGCAGGGAATTAAATGGCGACCCGATAATCAGCTTTGTATAAATTAGTGACAGCCGGGTTTTCTATGATCTCAAGATTGGGATTGTTCTGAGCGATGTTTTGGATCGTTCTGAATCGTTGTGGCATCTCTCCCACTCTTCGTGAATAAAATAATCCTGCCTTATTGAAAAGTTCAGTGCCTTCCGTAAAAAATGGCCTGTTCTCATCAAACTTAATTTCATATGGAGTAAGATTATTTACCACGTTATCAGAAACCACCTGCCCAAAATCAGGGATGATCGTTGCATCCAGCGTAAAGCTTTCGTTTATTCCATACTTCACATCCATCCCCCCGCTTTTAAGCCATTCTGTTTTATTTCCAGTTGGCGTAGGAGAAATATTAACCCCCCCGGATAAATAAGGAGAAAAACTTAACCGCAAAGGCGGTTCAATACTTTTAAGCCCTGTAAGATCACCAAACTGATTTAGAAAGCCATTGACGTTCGGATCAAAAAAATTCCAGCAGGAACGTTCATTATTTCTTCTTGTAAATCGCATTAACTGTATGCCCCAATCCTGCACATCTTTTTTTGAAAATCGTAAAGAAAAATAAGGGATCTTCATTTCTACCGACCAGCCGTTATCCAGTATTTTTGTTTTGCTTTCCCAAACAGCATCCCATGTTTTATCTCCATACTCGCCGAAATCACCACTGAAGCTGGGCGATAACTTTGCATCTGTTTGCACATTTGCAGAAGTAACCAGGAACTGGAAACCGTTTTGATTATCGTTATAGGTATCAAAAAAAATAGAAAAGTAATCTACATCTGATTGCTGTTCTTCATCCCTGGCCGTCAGTTGCCGTCTTATCAAATGAGGATCGTCATAAAGCATAGCAGCGATGTAAATGGCGTTGTTGTCGTACAAAATTCTCACCTCAGTTTTTACTGTTGCTGATTCGCCGGCTTTGGGAAAGTTTTGTATAAAATCTGTTGCCACCGGGGCTGTTTGCCAGGCTGCATCATCAAGAACGCCATCAATTTTAGGGGGACGATCGGTTTTAACTGCGGGCATGTTCCTGGTTTGCGTGAAACCAACGACAAACATTACCAACATCAAGGGTACAAGAAGTAGGCGTTTAATGGCCATGCAGTTAGTTAATTAGCTAACGGCAAATATAATTCATAAAATTTTGCCTGCATAAGTAATATTGCTAACCCAACGCAAAAGCTAACCCATTGACGGCAAGCTAGTTCATCTTCTTTTTCAGGGTGCTTACCTGCTGATGTAAATTGGTAACAATATTGGCTAATTGATTAATATCCCAGCGCTGTTGAGACACGGCACGGCTGATAACAACTGATGCCTGCCACAGCTCCAATACATCTTCCGAATTTATATGATATGGTTGATAAGAAGGGTTATCACTTACCAATGTCAGTTTATTTTTAGCCTTGCTGTTTTTGTCAATTCTTTTGTACACAATGCCTTCAGATTTTGAAACAACGATATACGTGTAATTGTTTTTTACTTCATCAAGCGTCTCTACTTTTTCTCCAACGATTATTGATCCGCTTGGTGTCGGCAGCATTGAATCGCCCATAATTTCAAATGCACGGTAATTGCCACCTGATAACATTGGTAACGTGAAGGTGTTTAATTCATCAATATAATCCGGATCGGCATAACCATTCAAATAACCGGCAGCCGCTTTCATTGGTACAAAAGGAATATCGGGTCTTCCACCGGCAAGTTTCATGGCTCTTCTTTTTGCCAGGTAATTGCCTTTATTCTCACTAAGATCTTTTCTTAACACATCATCCATGGAAAGTTTGAAAATATCACAAACAGTTTCCAATACTTCAAGATTGGGTCTTGCTCTTTCCTCTTCATAGGCCCCGATAAGAGATCGCTTGATACGAAGTTTGTCAGCAAATTCCTGTTGCGTCCAGCCACGCAACTTACGCAGGTATTTCAGATTTTGATTGGCAATATTCATAAGAAACTAATTGAGTTAGCTGCAAAATACTAAATATTTTGGTTTCTCAAAGAACATTTTTAATAATTCGTTTTGGCAGGCCGGAAAAAACAAAACATTTTTGCTTCAGAATAAGAACCTATGTCAAAAACTAAGAAACCAGAAAAAGCAAGGGCAAAAAGATCTGTAGCTAAGAAAAAAGAAAAACCAGTAATCCTTATCACTAATGATGATGGAGTATCTGCACCCGGTATCAGAAGCCTGGTAGAGGCTGTAAAGGATCTTGGAAAAATAATTGTAGTGGCGCCTGATAAACCGCAGTCAGGAATGGGTCATGCCATTACTATCGGATCGCCGTTAAGATTACATCCTGTAAATTTCTTTGATGGAATAGAAGCTTATCAATGTACCGGCACGCCGGTAGATTGTGTAAAACTGGCCGTGGATAAGGTGCTTCACCGCAAACCCGATCTTTGTTTAAGTGGTATTAACCATGGCGCCAATCATAGCATCAATGTGATTTATTCCGGCACCATGTCTGCAGCCGTTGAAGCTGCCATTGAAAGCATTCCTTCCGTCGGCTTTTCTTTACTTGATTATAGTATCGAAGCGGATTTTGAACCTGCAAAAAAATATGCCCGCATCATAGTCAAAAAGTTATTGACAGAACAACAGGACAAACACATGATCCTGAATGTAAATATTCCAATGGCTAAGATCGAAGAGATAAGGGGAATCATGATCTGTCGCCAGGCTTATGCAAAATATGAAGAAGACTTTATCGAGCGGCATGATCCGCATGGCCGCAAATATTTCTGGCTCACCGGTGAGTTTGTAAATTTTGACAAAGGCAAGGATACCGATGTATGGGCGTTAGCAAATAATTATATCAGTGTAGTACCTGTGCAATTTGATATGACCAATTACGTTCTTAAATCTAAATTTGAAAAAACGTGGGAACATTTATCCTAAAAAGAGATAACCTGAAGCTTGGATTAGTTCTTGGACTGGTTGGGCCCGTACTTGGCCTTGTCATTGTTTATTTTCTTAAATTTTCTGCATATGGTTTCCTGGAGTTTCTTGATTATTTCTTTAATACAAGGGGATTGATCACTTCTGTGGGAGCCCTTTGTCTTTTGGCAAATGCCGTTTTGTTCACCATCTATATAAATACGCACCGCGACAACACAGCTAAAGGAATTTTTGTAACTACACTTGTTTATGGCATAGCGATCCTGATCATAAAAGTTTTCATTTAGTTTACCGGCTGCATTACTACTATGAAGCTTCTCTTGCGTCGCTCCGTTCAACTTCCATATCGCTATTCATCTTTTAATGTATTTTGCGTCCCGGCATGAAATACTATATCATAGCAGGTGAAGCATCAGGCGATTTGCATGGCAGCAATCTGATAAAAGAATTGAAGAAGCTCGATACTTCGGCAGTGATCCGATGCTGGGGTGGTGATAAAATGCAGGCGGCAGGAGCCGACCTGGTAAAGCACTACCGTGATCTTGCCTTTATGGGCTTCTGGGAGGTGATAAAAAATATTTTCACCATCCTTCGCAATCTTAAATTTTGTAAAAAAGATATAGAACAGTTTCAACCCGATACGTTGATCCTTATCGATTATCCCGGGTTCAATCTTCGCATTGCAAAATGGGCAAAGCAAAAAAATCTTCGCATTATTTATTATATATCACCACAGGTTTGGGCCTGGAAAGAAAACCGGGTGAAAATGATGAAAGAAACGATTGATAAAATGATCGTCATCCTTCCTTTCGAAAAAGATTATTTTAAAAATAAATGGAACTGGGAGGTGGAATATGTGGGGCATCCGTTAGTTGAAGTGATAGAAAGTGAAAAGTTAAAAGTGAAAAGTGAAAAATTAAGTGACAAGGAGATTGTGGCACTGCTCCCTGGTAGCAGAAAGCAAGAGATCTTAAAGAAATTGCCAGTGATGCTGGAAGTAAGTAAAGCGTATCCATCTTATCAATTCATAATCGCCAAAGCGCCGGGACTTGAGGATGATTTTTACAACTCCCTTTTGCAGCCATATAATAATGTGAGCGCTGTATCAGGAAGAACTTATGACCTGCTGATGCAAGCCAAAGCAGCATTAGTAACATCGGGAACTGCAACGCTGGAAACTGCTTTATTTGCCGTACCTGAAATAGTTTGTTACAAGGGCTCGTTTCTTTCCTATGAAATTGGGAGACGATTAGTGAAAGTTAAATTCATTTCCCTGGTAAATCTTATCATGGATAAATTGGTGGTAAAAGAATTGATACAGCACGATATGAATGTGAAAAACCTGGAACTCGAATTACACGAATTACTCACGAATAAACAACGGATCTCACAATTGATAAAAGATTATGCAGATCTGAAAAATCTTTTAAGTGAAAAAGGACACGCCTCCGCAAAAGCAGCCCAACTTATTTACAATTTTACCTTAAGAAAATAATTTTATTGCCAGCAGGATCAGGCAAAGAATAAAAATGAGGATGCTTGTCCTGTTTATCCAATGCATTTTTCTTATAAAATCTGTATTGGGTCGGTTTGGATCCGGTTTGCGGAGATAGAGATATTCTGCTATTTGTTTTAAGACTCCCATAAAATTGAGTTCAAAGTTACGTTGAAAAGAGAATCCATCATCTTACTTATTGTCTACCCATTTATCAACATAATTTAGAATTTCATCAAAAAAGCAATTCTGAATAATGAAGAAGTTGTACCTTTTTTGTCCAAAATTAATTTTATGAAACGAATAACCTTTACCATCTGCGCAGCAGCATTTCTATTGACTTCCTGCAGCGACGAGAAAAAACCTGATGAAATCAAAGCTGAACCAACAGTTGCATCAACTACTGAATCAAAACCAAAGGAAGAAACCTGGGTTGCTGTTGATTCGGCTACTATGATGAAAAACTATATGGAATATGCTACGCCAGGCGAGCCACACAAAATGCTTGCTAAATCAAATGGTACCTGGAATGGCGAAGTAACTATGTGGATGGCTCCGGATGCGCAGCCTACGACCAGCACAATGACGATGACAAACAAAATGATCATGGGTGGCCGTTACCAGGTTTCGGAAGCCAAAGGAAATATGATGGGAATGCGATTTAATGGTATGAGCACAACAGGATATGACAACCATAAAAAAGTATATATGAGTACCTGGATCGATAACATGGGAACAGGGGTCCTGAAAATGGAAGGTCCATGGGATGAAGCCACTAAATCCACCACGTTGACAGGTAAAATGATCGACCCAGGCACGGGCAGAGAATGTGACTTTAAAGAAGTTTATAAAATAATAGATGATAATAATCAACTGATGGAAATGTATGGGCCCGATCCAAAAACCGGAAAACCTTTTAAGACCATGGAAATAAAGCTTACGCGGAAAAAATAATTGCACAGAAATAATTTTGAGATCCCTGAACTTAATGTCCAGGGATTTTTTTTTATTAATTCCACGAGCTTTCAACGAATGTAAATAGTATAAAATTTGTACCTTTTTCTAACAAAACTTCTTGTTATGAAAATGATGATCACCATTATCTCCACGATTCTACTACTCACTCCTGGTAAAAATATACAGGCTCAAACAGCTGATGAAATAAAAGCTTATATGGACTTTGTAACTCCCGGCGATATGCACAAATGGCTTGCAAGTTTCAATGGAACATGGGAAGCTTATGCTATCAGTTATATGAATCCGGCCAAGCCTGATACAGCCAAACTCACACAAACTTATTCAATGATCTTAAATGGACTATACCAGGAAGCAAAGATCACCGGTGAAATGATGGGGATGCCATTCGAAGGACGTAGCTGGAGTGGTTTTGATAATGCCAAAAAAAAATTTGTAATGACATGGGTTGATAATGTGAGTTCAGGAACTACTTATTTGAGCGGTAATTATGATGCGGCATCAAAAACACTTAACCTGAAAGGAACGCAAACCAATCCTGCAAATGGAAAAGATATGAGTATACGGGAAGTCTTGAAGATGATCGATAATGACACCTATACCTTAACAATGTATGGCGACGGACCTGGTGGAAAAGAAATAAAATATATGGAAGGAACATTTAAACGAAAAAAATAACTCATAAAAAAACCTGCATCATCACCAGGTTTTTTCTATTACCGGCTTTCCAATACTTGTTTTAATCTTTGGAGATCACTTTGCTGTCGCTTTTTAAACTCGCCTTTCATCAGCGGTCCTATCTGTTTCCAGAAAAATCCCTTGAATTCTGTATCGGAAGAAAGTGAATATTCTGTTTGTCCGTTTCCCAGGTCATTAAAATAATTTGTTACTATATTCACCATCATCGGTGAACCAAGTGTACCCACAAATTTCTTTTCCGGAATTTCCTCTATGATTTCTTCCTCCATCACTAATTCTTTTCCCTTTTCAAGGAAATAATGTTTTGCTTTTGCTCCAACAGTTCCCGGTGTGCCACTCACCTGTTCGAAACGTTGAAAACCGCCCAACCAAAGTTTGAGGTTATCGGGGTTTTTAAAAAACTCCCAAACCTCTTTTATTGGTTTATTAATAATAACTGTGGTTTGCGTCAGCATGTAAGATGGCTATACAAAAACAATTACTCCTTCTTCGTTTTTTCCATTGGTAATTCAGGTATCCTGCTCCATTCCTGCATAGACCCGTCATACACTTTTACATTATAACCGAGTGAACGACCCGTAAGATAAATAACACTGGCAGTTTGCCCGATGAAGCAATAAGTAACTACTTCTTTGTTCTTATCAGGTAACACTGCCTGGAAATTTTTTAATAATGAATCGGCAGGTTTAATATTATTTGAAGCATCGATCATATCTGTATAAGCAAGATTCAATGCACCAGCGATATGACCATCTCTTGGATTTCCTGTTGGATCGCCATCATAAAACCTTTTTACTCTTGCATCAACAACTTCTGCTGATTTCGTTTTCAATGATTGAAGTACATATTCCTTATCAACTAATAAAGGAGCAGAAGCAGTTGCTACAAAATTCCCTTTTTTAAAGACAGGTAATTCTTTAGTGACAGGGAACCCTGCTTTTTTCCATGCTACCAGTCCACCATTTAAATAAGAAACCCTGTCCCTGAGTCCAAGATTTTCCAGTGTGATGAACATCCTGGCAGTTATACTTACATCCCCGAACGCATGGCATAAAACAACTTTGGAATCTTTGTTTATTCCCAGATCCTGTAAAACTTTAGTGGCCACTTTCGGCTCCGGAGGGTTATAAGTTCCTTCAGGAGAATTTGCAGTTAACCAATCAGGCCAGAGATACCTTGCACCCTTTATATGTTCGTTATCATAATCATATTTTAAAAAACTTGGTTGAATAATGACAAGATTCGGATCATTCATGTTATCATTTAACCATTGCGGCGAAACAATAATGTTCTGGGCTTTTGTTGTAAGTGTGATCATGAACAACACAAGTACAACAAGAATATTTTTTCTCATAACTATATTATTGGATGAAAAATTATTTTCAGAAAGTTAAGCTGCCTGCTATCGTAAAGGAAAGCTATTTATGACAAACGGTGATATGAGATTTTAAACTGGCGGAATGCTCCTGTTCATTTTTTTCTTTTTAAGACTTTTTCATAAATAGCGATCCACTCACCGGGAGTTATTTTTGATGCTAATTCACCAATTAATTCGAATGGTATATCACCCGGCTTTTTATAACGGATACAACTTTTGCCCATATCAAGTTTTTTTGGTGATGCTTTTGCATGTGCAGCCGTAAACCATTTCAGTAAACCGGGATCTGCATATAAACCCATATGATAAACTGCGATAAAATGTTTCTGTGATGCAATACCGATAAATGGTAACGGGTCTTTGGGATTGCAATGATAACCTGCCGGATACGTTGAATGAGGAACCGCATAACCCATCATACCATATCCCATCACTTCAGAAAAACCTTTAGGAAGATTTTTTTTTATGACCGAGCGCAGTTTTGTAAAAGCTCTTTGCCTGTCCCCAGGAATTTCAGCCAGGTAGGCATAAGGTGTGGTTGCTTTTGATTGCATAAGGCTAATCTTTTAAAAACTTAAAATACGGAAAAACGCGGGCCATGGTCCCATCTCCTCCTTGTATTGCTTTGCCATTACTCTTGTTACCTGTGCGATATGAGTAAGATCATGCACTACCCATGTTGCTAATAGATTTCTTAAGGTCACTTCACCAAGTTTGGGATGCATTCCTTTTTTATCTAGATCAGTTTCTGTTAAATTCAACGATCTTAACCAATCAACATTATCTTTTCTCACTCTATCAAATTCATCCAGCAATTGAGACAATGTTTTGCCTTTGCTTTCTTCATATTGGGCAAAACGATCCCATGGAACAAATGGCTTTGATAAACCAGACTCTAATATGATTTTTGTCCTGGCGGCCCAATCTGTTTTTTCTCCATGAATTAAATGCCCGATCACATCATAAGGGGAAAATGTTTCCGGTCCTTCATTATTCATTACCCAGCCATCATCCAGCCCACTCAACAATGTTCTCAGCACTGACGGAGTTCTTGCAAGAATCTGGTATGATTTTTCAAGACTGTATTTCATTTCTTTTTCTTTACAGTTTTCTTCTTGCTGGCTTTTGCGATCTTATTATACTCCAATGCAAGATTTATCCAATAATCGAGTTTCTTTTTTGTAGTCAGCACATCTGCATCCACAAATACAAAACCTTTCATCACTTTACCGGTAAAATCCATTGGCTTGCATCCTTCCTTTTCCATCACTTCCTCATACTTTGCGGGATCCAATCTTACCATTAGTCTTTCTTTCTCGACACCAACACACATTTTATCATTTACCATAAAACATAAACCACCGAACATAGCTTTCTCTTCCACATTTTTATGTGTTTGAGAAATAAGCTCTCTTGTCATATCAGCAAGCTTCTCGTTGTACACGATAAGATTTTTTCTCACAGATTTCACGGATTAACACAGAATATTCTTTATGTCAATTAATAATTCTTATCAGACTCTCTTTATCTTTTAGACTACTTACATTGAAATTTACAAGAAATCCGAGTTTCTTGCCAGACAGTCTCAGATACGTAAGCACCTGCTTCATGTGAACATCATGTAAAGTTTCAATCGATTTTACTTCTATTATTACAGAATCTTCAACAATAATATCAATTCGAAACCCTAATTCGAGTAACACACCGTTATAATTGACAGGCAGCCCAACTTGTGAGATCACTTTTAAACCAAGCTGCATAAACTCATACACCAACGCAGCTTAATAAACACTTTCAAGTAATCCAGGTCCTAATGTCTTATGCACTTTGAAAACCGCTCCTCTTATCTTATATGTCAAATCGTTGATATCCACTATTGTATTTTTCTGTGAAAATCCGTGAAATCTGTGAGACACATTATGCATTCAAAACATTTTGCAACTGTTCATTCTTATTTCTCAGATCAATTCCTCCTTCCAGCATCGATTT
>JGI24806J26614_1000898_pt1 | contig 10143 bp, 10 predicted proteins | sample Kansoi200umMDA_FD_26614 | JGI IMG/M metagenome (IMG submission 26614) | reverse complement strand
CAAACAAAATGCTCGGATCCAAACTGCAGAATATAATATTATCATGGCTCGATTCGACTATCGAACCCAAAGATTAGTTCTGGTCAGTCAAACCCAATCGTTACTTCATACTTTTCATTTGAAACGAAATTTGAGTCCTCATTAAAGGAAAGGCTAGTAGTGATTTACTAAAATCNTATACTATTCTTTTTCGCTGGAAGTGCTTTAAGTGAAGCCGAATACAACTTATCTTCTTGGTCCCTAGAATAGGTCCATAACTGACCTTTTTCAATTTGCGGCAGTTCAGAGTATAGTAATTGGAGATATCCATAGGTAAAAATAAAAAAAAGGAATCTGCTTCATACCTGTATATCTACAGTTTGCAGACTCGACCAGTGCTTATTGACTACTGTTTCGTTGTAATTATTTTCAGATCTGCTTAATGCTGTTAGTCTTCGTCACAGTCTCCATGGTCTCCATGGTCNCCATTGTCACAGTTGTGCTCATGGTCTCCATTGTCATGGTCTCCATTGTCATGGTCTCCATGGTCTCCATTGTCATGGTCTCCATGGTCTCCTTCGTCAGCATACAGAACGCCACTATGGAAAACTGGAATTGTTGCTAAAAGGAAGGCAATTGCAGCTATTCCTAAGCCAAGCATTTTTGTTTGTCTTGTTGTTGGCATCATAAGACTTGGTGATTCATAATTATAATGCATTGATTAACTCTGTAAGTTTACACACTTAAGCAATATTTAATAGAGAATTCTTAAACGCTTGAACATAAGTTTTTGAACACAATCTCCGGTATAGCTTTTTGCAATAAAAGTAATATGTTTGTGTAAAGATTAGTATCAATCCATTGTTACATGGACAACCAGCCACTTGGTTAGATTTAGATTGTGGATCTCAATACATGTTACCTAAGTTCTATTGATTCTTGCTTGAACCCTTTTGCTATAAGGTAATTCCTAACTGATTCCCGATGGTCACCTTGCAATATTATTTGTCCATCTTTATATGTCCCACCTGTTCCTAGCTTCATCTTTAATTCTCTAGCTATTGTGTGTGCATCTTTTCTCTTTTCAAGACCACGTACTACAGTTGTTGGTTTGTTAAACTTTTTAATATCTTTAAAAATAACTATGTTCGTTTCTTCCCTATCTAGTTCACGTACAATGTCATCTATTGATAATGAATTTGTATTATTATTATTATCATCTTCTGACATACCTTGATCAACATTCTATTTCTAAAAAGGGTTGTCCTCATAAAATAGGTAGAGGCAATAGAAGAAGAAAAAAATGAATAAATTAACTTTTATTGTGTAAAGTATCAATCGATGTTCTACAAGAGTTAAGTATACATCAAAAACTAGTGGGTTCGCAGAGTGGAATGTTAGCATTATCAGTTCCACCGCATTCGAACCTGGAAATTAAAGCTTCTTTAACGTTGTGACGCAAAACTAGTAACAATGGACATAAACGAAATTCAATCTCAGACTGTTATAGATCTAACAAAATTCAATCTCAGACTGTTATAGATCTTTAGTCAACCACTTTTTTACTTTTTATTTCCTTTTCGATTGTAAACTGGTCTTTCACATCACCACCTTTGTTGTCATAAAAAGTTCCAGTCAATTTAGTGTGGGGATTTCCATTACTAATATCTATATTTAGAAATCCAAACTTGCCAAATTGGCTCGCCACGTAAGGTGCTTGACTTTCAAGCGGATAGAAACTCTCTCCACCTGTGCCGACTATCGCGAAAACGGTGCCACCTGTGTGACTGTTATAACCTGTAGTAAGTTGATTTGTCACAGTGGGTTCTGAACTATCACCAGCAGAATTATATGATATTGGGTATGTTCTCTGGTAATTGTGGTTATGTGCCTGCAATACTAAATCAANATTATATTTTTCAAAGAGAGGGTGATAGATATCCCTAAGACCTTTTTCGGCTTTATGTGTTGAGGGCGATNTGTAAAATGGTCCATAAGTGGTTACTATTATCCATTCGACATCTTTATTTTCAGATGCTTTTTTCAGATCTTTGTCTATAAACTTGTATTGTGCAGAACCTTTGTCAAATTTAGACTCCGAAGCCATGGTAACAAAATGGACATGTCTATAATCAAAAGAACCATACAGTTTATCCAATCCAAAAGTCTTTTCGTATTGCTGTAATTTCGAACCTCCATCATTTACATCATGAAATCCGAAAGTTACCTTCAACTTGTCACTGAATGGTGTAATAAGATCAAGCCAACATTTGGCAGTTTTATCATATGATAGATCACCTAGAGGTAATACTAGTTCAGGTTTCTTATCTTCCATATTGTTGACGGTCTTTTTGGCATTTTTTGAACAACCAAAATCACCTACCGCAGCAAAATTAAAGTCTTTACGTTTTTTGTCACCTTCTGCAGCGAAATTATAGTCTTTAGTAATGAAATTTAATTCCTTCTTAGTATCTTGCTTAGTATCTTGTTTATTATCTTCATTCTTAGTTTCTTGTCTATTCTTTTTAAAAATATTATCTACGATATTATCGAGAATTTTATGTGGGTGTTTTTTATGAAACTTGTGGGGTTTGGCTAGAGCGAAATGCTCACTAGTCATAATGAAATTTGATGAAAAAACGAAAAGTATGGTTACAAATGCGACGATGTAGCAGATTCTCATATATATGGAAACTGTCAATTCTCACGGTTTCGTTAATTCCAACTCTTAAATATTTTCTGGAAACTTATTCTACTTGAAATCTTAGTCACATCGTAACAGCTAGATAAGTTTAGCGTTNTATAATTCATTTTAAGTGAGGTTGATTATGAGTTGTGATTTAAGGGTCAATTAACTTAGTACTTATACGAGGATCATCATTTAAAGAAGACCATGTCAATTTGAATTGAATCAAATATTAAAATGAGTAGAATATCAATTTTTATAAAATGTACTAGTTATAGTAAAATAAAAGTTGGCAGTAGAGCAAGGAGCTTTAATTCATGTGTTAATTTCACTTGCCGTGCTTCTTTTTGCTGCAAAAATATTTGCTGAGATCTTCAATAAATTAAGACTTCCTGTCGTTTTAGGCGAGTTAACAGCTGGGATAATTATGGGCCCTTTCGCATTTGGTTCAATTCCCATTTTTGATGGTAAACCTCTTGTCATCTTAAACGAAACGGTGCTTCAGATAGGTGAAATAGCAGGAATTGTCATATTATTCATAGCGGGACTAGAAATTACTCCTAGAGAGTTCTTGAGAGGAGGTGCAGCATCATTTACAATAGGTGCTTGTGGAGTTATTGTGCCGTTCTTTTTAGGGTATTACATATTTACAATCTATGGATTACAGGGATTACAGGCTATTCTCGTTGCTACAGCCCTTACAGCAACTAGTGTTGCGATAACGGTTAGTGTGCTTACTGAATTAGGAAAGATGCAAACGAAAGAAGCAAAAATAATTTTGGGAGCAGCCATAGTAGATGATATTCTTGCTATCGCAGTTCTATCAGTTGTTGTTACTATGGTTCAAACTGGTAACATGGCGCCAAACATTATTGACATTTTATTTCTTATACTAAAAATACTGGGGATATTTGCAGCGTTACTTATTGGAGCTATAATTATAATACCAAGATTACTACATGCAGAAAGATTATGGAAGGCCAGGGGTAGCATTGAAGGTATTGTTACTGCGTCATTTTTTGGTGCATCCGCCATAGCTGCTGCAGTAGGATTATCTCCAATAGTAGGAGCATTTTCTGTGGGTATGGCAGTAGCTAGCACAAAAATAATTAAACGAGTTGAAGAATATGTCGATAAATTAGAGATTATATTTGCTCCATTATTTTTTGCGATTATTGGAGCGCAGGTCAATCTTACTGGAGTCAATTTAGATGTTCTATACCTATCCGGTATTATAATTATCGTTGCTATTGTCAGTAAATTAGCAGGATGTGGCTTACCAGCATTACTGTTTTTGAGGAATAAGTCAAAGGCTATGAAAGTAGGTATAGGAATGATATCAAGAGGGGAAGTAGGACTCATAGTTGCTGGCATTGGAGTAACTACGGGTGTATTATCATCCAATATCTATACTACAGTAATCATAATGATTGCCATAACCACATTAGTTACTCCAGTCTGGTTAAAGAGGGCATATAGTAAAGAGCCGCCAGATATTAATGACAATTCGCAGAAAGTCGCTTGATATAACTTAGCTACGTCATCCATTGTATTTTGCATAAATCTGGATACAATGTGGATAAATCTTTTTAAAATAAATGTTCGTTGTTTCAAATGAAAATAATATGAAAAGAATTACAACCACACTTGGCATAATGATTATTGCCAGTTTTGTCCCTTCAGTGATGTTAATAACAAGCAAATCGCAAGTATCCTTTGCTGCTTCATTCGATGTTCGGAACTTTATGAACATGACTGAAGAACAAAGAATTCAAGCGGCTAAAAACATGACTCAGAAAAATAAGGAAATGGTAATGAATGAGTTTTTAAAACAAAATTCTACAGTTAATGAAAATATGTCCGAGACTACCACGCCAAAAGATACGAAGCCTTTAATGGGTAATTTTGTCGATGCAGGAGATGGTTTTCATAAGGCTCAGGGTGCTGCAAAAGTACTTAATCTTGCAGGTGGCAAAACTTTCCTAAGATTGGAAAATCTAAAGACTACTAACGGACCAGATCTATATGTTTATCTCTCTACAGGAAAGGATGTTTCAGATATTGTCAATCTTGGAAGATTGAAAGGTAATATTGGGAACCAGAATTATGAAATTCCTACTGGAACTGATCTAGCAAAATACAATACAGTTCTCATTTGGTGCAAGGCCTTCTCGACTCTATTTGGCAGTGCAAAACTATCAAGTCAATAGTTAGACGAGGTTTTTGAACGTATGAATAAAAAAAGGATTGTGATATTAATCATAATAGCTGCAGTTGCGATATCAATTGGATTGTATACAATTCTACCTCTGTTCACTAACACTGTAATCGATGAACCATTGCCGGCAACATCAGGATTGAACATTGGTGCACCTTCCATTGGTAGTGTTGTCAATGAAAAAGTTAATGAGAATTAACCACAATCTAACTTAGTCTTAGTATTCCGAATTGTGTTCGCTACTCAAAATTCATTCACGAACCAGGGTTGCCACGACGGAATAATTTAATTTTAGCAGTTCCTGATTGTTAGCGATATTTGATTACATGAGACCCTATTAATCACATAATCTGGAGAGATCTATTTTATATCCTGTTGAAGTTCAGCTAATTCAATATAGTATTTAGACAGTTAGAAAGATATAGATAAAATTAGTAGAAAACTCTAAAATAATAATTAAAAAGGAATGCTATGAAAGAATCAATGTAGTTTTAGATGAAACCCGACCTTCCCTACTATTACCAAATCAAGTCAATTGTGAGAACATTAAGAGGTATGAAATGGAATTTAGATTTTAGCTACTTTAGAAAGTGGATACTCATAGGGTTTCTGTTAGGAGTCGTAGCGGGATTGGGGGCTGTAGCCCTATTTCTTTCAGTTGAACTTTTTACTGGTCTCTTCCTAGGGATGGGAGCAGGTTATTTCCCCCCATTGCCAGGAGGTTTTCAAAATAACTTAACATATACTCTGTCTATCGAAAGACCATGGTTGCTACCATTGATAACGGGTCTGGGAGGCCTTTTAGTAGGATTAATCACCACGAAATTCTCTCCCGAGTCTGAGGGGCACGGAACAGATGCAGTAATCGATGCATATCATCACAAAAGTGGGCATATTAGAGCAAGAGTTCCCTTAGTGAAAGGGGTAGCTTCATCTATCACTATAGGAAGTGGTGGAAGCGGAGGCACCGAAGGACCTGCTGGACAGATAGCTGCTGGTTTCGGATCACTCATAGGCAAGCTTTTCAAATTAAATGAAGATGAAAGAAGAATCGCAGTCGCTGCAGGGCTTGGAGCGGGTATTGGCAGTATATTCAAGGTCCCTCTAGGTGGAGCTGTCTTCAGTGCGGAGGTTTTCTATAGAAGAGATTTTGAGGTAAGAGCCTTAATACCTGGATTGGTAGCGTCCGTAACTGGTTATACTGTTTTTGGATTCGTCTTCGGGTGGGATCGCTTGTTTACCATTCCTCTTGATCTTGTAAGATACACACACCCGGCATCACTCATTCTTTATGCGATAGTTGGTCTGGTTTCCGCTGGATTAAGTGTAGGATACGTAAAGACTTTCTATGCAATATCTGATTATTTCAGCAGAATTCATTTTCCAAAATATTTAAAACCAGCTATTGGAGGCGTGTTGGTAGGACTGATAGGAATTGTATTCCCACAAGTCTTGGGAACTTCATACGGGTGGTTACAGATAGTGATTAACAAGGATTATGTCCTATTTCCACTGGTCATGATTGGACCTGTAATAATCCTCAAGATTTTGGCGACCTCTTTGACGATAGGTTCTGGTGGAAGTGCTGGTGTTTTTGGTCCTTCTATGGTAATAGGAGGCCTATTAGGTGCATTTATAGGTACAGCTTTTCACTTATTAGGATTATTTACATGGATAGACGTCTCCTCTGTAATCATAGTCTCAATGGTTTCATTTTTCGGTGCTACAGCAAAAACACCAATATCATCAATTATTATGGGTAGTGAGTTAACAGGAGGTTATGCTCTTCTAGCACCCATGATGCTTGCCACTTTTATTGCATACATAATGTCAGGACAGCATAGTTCAATATTCCGGAACCAAGTTCTAAATAGGTCTGATTCACCTGCTCACAGAATGGAATATCAACGTGTCATACTAAGAGATCTTTATGTAAAAGATGTTATGAAAAATCCAATCAATAAACTTTCAAAAAAACTGTCTATAGAAGAAGCACTTCAAATATTGAATAGAAATAACAGTAGAATGATTATGCTAGTTAATGAAAGTGACAAACTTGAGGGTGTTGTATATAGATACAAACTTTTTGAGTTCCCTGAAGAATATCGTAAGTCTATTAAATTAGAAAATATTATGATAAAAGATCCATTTTTTGCTTACACATCTGATTCTCTTCACCACGCATTACTTAGACTTTCGTCAAATGACCTTCAAGAAATGCCTGTCTTGTCAAATGAAGATCATAAAGTCATTGGCATAGTAACAATTGCAGATTTGGTAAAACTATATGATAATCAGGTAGAAAAGATAATGAAGTCTAGGGATCAGAACGGTCTCGGTATTGATGTCAATAACAGTCAAATCGAGAAGAACGAAGACAGTCATATCACGGACAAAAAGACAGATTAGAAATAAACGATGACATAATATTCCACCTAATCAAAATATATTAATATGAAATTTAGGGGATCTGATAAACTTTAATATTTTTGTAAAATTACTAAATATATGAACGAATTAACNATGCGTCAGATCCTAAATACATCTAAAAAAGATTACCTTTCTTGAAAATTGCGTTGTGCAACTGAAAATAGGTCATATATTTCGCCTGAGATTTGTTGTTCTAGCTTCTTTTCAAGGTCTTTCCATTCTACTTTGATTCNTTTCCATCCGACTGTGTGCCATCTGCCAGTGAACAACGGCTCGTTGACCATCATTTCATTAAAGGGATAAGGATTTACATAAAGATATGGTGATTCATACTGATCGTCTCCTGGAGAGATGCCCACGCCAATCTGTTCGTCATTTTTCTTCGTAAACCATTCTACTGAGAAATCAAATCCATCTGGCCACAGATGCACCTGAGTGNAGTGTCCAATTAATTTCATCTGAAATAATTCTAGACTTCTGTTAGCCTTTGTCGCAAATGCAAGGTAGTCAGCCAAGTCTTCAGTATTAAGATTTGTCAATCGAGTAGTCCTTGGAATATTGAGACCATATCTGGTAACAATATCTTGTAATCTTTCAACTATTTCATCACGAGTTAACTCGACAAGGTATCCTTGTTCATTATGAAAGTAAAGAAGCTCTGCGGTGACTAAATTTATTTTAATTTCTGTCATATTGTTTAATAGGCCAGTCGTTATCTCATCATTCTTTAAAAAGAGAGCATCGTGTCCATAGTGGGGTAACTCCTCTATTAGTTGCGATTTTAATTTAGAAACTATTTTACAAACATTCTGGAGATCCTTAATTTTGTCTAGGAGGAGCAACCATTCATTCATCCATTTACTATTTTATATTATTTCTTATCAGGCTGCTAAGTGTTACCATCTTAATCGTCGGGAGTACCATCATTATCGATTTTAATTTTTGAAGGTGCTTCCGAAATCTTTGGTTGTGGTGATGCAATATGCACACATGAATCACCCTTAAGTTGGCGCAAAAGTTTGATATCGTTATCTATCAAATCTCTAACAGACCTCCTGACATACTTAGATTTTAAGAATAACTTTACATTGTGTTCCATATCCTCCGCAGTCCAACCTCTACTCCACCCCACGAACGCAAATGGCGGTAACGAAAATCCAAGCTCGGTAAAAAATACCATCATTTGACCTGCAACTTGTTGAATGTTGTCCTGTCCACCTGTTATGATGAAGCTTGCTACTTTGTTCTTTACTAGTACCCTGTCCAGTAAGGTTATTTGGTTTTGAACACAATTGAGACGTTCAGCCATTTTATAGTATAGTGATGAGGCGTTTCCCCATCTTATTNGTGTTGATAGGACTAAAATATCGGCCCATAGTATCAGCTTTCTGTAGACTTCATTCATGCCATCGTTACTATACATCTCCGAGATTGAACATGGCCAGGTACAAGCCTGATCATTTCTGCTATAGTATCCCTTGCAATGTCTAAACTCTAAGTCACTTAGTTTTAGCAGTACCGTACTTGCATTATATTTCTCACTTCCATATTCTAACGCATCTCGCAAAGCTTCATCGGATGTGGATTTCCTAGGCAAGTTTTGATTCATGTTTGTACAAGATATGCCAAGTATGTTTAAAGATGATTTGGTTGATTCATAACGAAGCTCTACCAAATCCTGAAGTGGATTATCTTTATGTTCCGCCTTTAGAGGTAGCACTCTTGGTAACGCTGAAACAAAAATCTTATTGTCTTTGACCAAAGTATCATAGAGGGCTTGCTGGTCACAAATCCAGGAGGAGCAGCCCCGGTCTTCACATTATACTCCCATCCATGCCATGGACAGGTAACATAGTACCCATCATACTTTTTTTCAACCTTGCCCTCACTTAGAAGACCTCCTTTGTTTAAACATACGTTTCCGATAGCGCTAATCTCTCCGTCAATATTGAAGAGTAATACTTCCTTACCACTAATCGATATAACTGTGTGAGAACCGGGAGGCAGACTCTTAATATCTAATGCTTCTACAAAATCCATGGAGATGCCTAACCATACATATTAATAACTATTCATTCCAGAGGTGTTGCTGGTAGTTTCGATTCGGGGTGAATAATTAATTCTTGAATTTGAAATTTGAGTGACATATTCAATTTGATGTGCAATCATAATCATAATCATTTCTTTCGCAATTCAATTAATTTTTTCACAATTATTTAAAAGTTTCAAACGAACGTGGTCAGGGTTCCAATGTTGCTTTTGCATACACCATCTTAAATGGCTTGGATGCGATCACTACTGTGTCATATTGATTAGCAGTATTACCTAAGAAGTAGTTTTGCGCACCTATATTTCCTTTAAGCATACCGAGATCCTTACTATTTACTAAATCTCCTTTGCTAGTAAAGTATACATGAAGCTCTGGTCCATTCGTTATGTTAAAGTGCTCAAATCGTAGGAACTCATTATCATTTACAGAGAGAATTCTTGAAATTCCACTGACTTTTGAGATGTTTCCAGAAGGTGTAAAATTACCGGTTCTTAATTGATAGATTGACGCCATGTCTGTATTCGGCGGTGCCATTGCCTGTATGGTTTCATTTACTTCGTTGTTTGTTTGTGCAGCACCCATCATAACCATATTCATATCTGCATTACTCATGTTCTTTATCGCGGAGTTCCTTTGGTCCTCTGTCATAGCATTAAATTGTTTGTAGGCCTCCATAGACCGATTTTTTAGAGCATCAAAATCTTCCGCAGCAATAGAATGAAGAGATAATGTTATTCCTAAAATAGCCAATAGTAAAACAAAGAGACAAACCAACAATCT
>JGI24806J26614_1000897_pt1 | contig 10145 bp, 4 predicted proteins | sample Kansoi200umMDA_FD_26614 | JGI IMG/M metagenome (IMG submission 26614) | reverse complement strand
GCTAAAAATCCAATTTGCCCGTTTTTCGATTTGGATTTTTCCTTCCAGTTGTAGGAGTATCCGCTTATTTTACGTACGTTTTGCAAAGTGTTTTTTAAAGGGAGAATGTGTTCTTTTAAGGATTTGTCCGATCCCTCAAATAAAACTCCTGCGATATGCAGATTTCCAAAGCCATTAAGCTTGAGCAGCGGAACAACGCTTCTGTCTGATTGAAACCTGGAATTGATGATCATCTCTGAAAATGCCCCGTATCCATCTACATTAGGACCAACCTGGGCACTAATAAGCCAGTGATTGGTTGTGGTTGTATTGGTAAACAATATATTTTGATGTTCGCTATAGTCTGTTGCCCGAAACTCCAACATCGGGCGGGAGGAAGGGGCAAATTTTTGAATCTTCAGTGTTCCGCCCAGGTTCACTTGTTGTTTATCAAACTCCCCGTAAATTAACGGACTACTGGTTAAGGAATTAGCAATGTATAATTTGTTACTACCTGTTTCATAGTAACCTGCATAATTTCCTAATAGCACATTTCCGCTTCCTGAGATATTTTCGTGACCGGCAGATTGTCCTATATACGTGTTATTATTTCCATTAACGTTGTTATATCCACTGCCTAAACCATGGAATATGTTATTGAACCCCCCTTTATTATTAAAGCCTGATTTGTAGCCAAAAGCTAAGTTGCTGCCGCCAGTAGTATTGGAATACCCGGCCTGGTTACCTACAAAATTGTTATACTCACCCGTGGTATTTAATGCCCCCGCTTTATAGCCGTCGAAAAGATTATTGCTGCCTGTAGTATTGGTATAGCCTGCGCGATAACCGTTAAAGTGATTAAAAACACCCGACGTATTTAAAGTACCCGCCTGGTATCCGATAAAGTGATTATAGCTTGCGCCACTATTGAAGCCTGCTTCATAGCCAATTGCTATATTTTCATCTCCCGATATATTTGCAGCGGAAGCCCTTTTCCCAACATATGTATTTCTTGAACCCACAGTATTGCTATAGCCGGCAAGGCTACCCTCAAAATGGTTCTCTGTTCCTGTAGTATTTGATCCGCCTGCATTAAACCCGCTAAAATGATTATAATTACCCACTGTGTTCGCATAACCTGCCCCATTACCAATAAACTGATTTCCCTCACCTGTGGTATTTGAATATCCGGCCTGGCTGCCAACGAATAAATTATCGGTTCCATGAGTATTGTTAAAGCCTGAATTGAATCCCACAAACTGGTTTGAATAACCGGATGTGTTATGAAATCCGGCCTGGAACCCATCAAAATGATTATTGAATGACGTATTGGAAAAGCCAGCCTGGTAACCGATGAAATGATTTTTATCGCCTCCTGTGGTATCCTTATTACCAGCCTGGTATCCGAGCAATGTGCTGTTTGTTGATGGTGAGAATCGAAATACCTGCTGACCATTTGCTTTGCCAACAAAAGGTTGGCCGTCTGTAGTCCCTATAAAGTTTCCTGGTTTGGTGGCCGCATTTCCTTTTAGGCCCCATCCTGATAATGCAATTGTTGATGGCGTTGCCGGTACCCATTTTAAAGAGGCAACATCATATAGAAGCACTTGTCCGTTTAGCGGGGCTATTGTGCTTATGCTTTTTCCCTGCAACTGGTTTGCATTCCACAAAGCCGTCGTGTTGTTCGCTGAGAGTGTTGTACCTGAAATGGTAATGCCCGTGCCTGCGGAGTAGGTAGCGCCTGCAGCAGCCAGAGGCATCCATACACTCCCGTTGTAAAAGTAAAAACCTTTTGCACCATCGGTTTGGTATACTTGTAAACCTGTTGCAGGAGCTATGATTGCACTGCGTTGCGTTGAGGTCATGCGTGGAATAAGTAAGCCTTTTGTAGTACTGCTTACGTCTAGTATAGCGCTTGCAGCTGCCTGGCCCCCCGTGTTGTTAATGGCCATACTCTGCGCCAATGTTGCAGTTGCGCCTGCGAGTAAGAGTTTTGTAAGGAGAAGAAAACGTTTCATAATATGATTTTAATTGGTTTAATGATTTGATGCGCAAATATGTGTTGGAATATAACGGAGGAATAATTTAATAAGGTGTGTTGTGTTGTTGTTGTGTGGAAGTGTATTTAAACTGATAACAAACCGTTGTAAGTTTTTCATAGTCCTGCTGTGAATGATTACAAACCAAGCTTTGATTTAATGGCAATAATGTCTTTCTTAAGCTGTACATTTTCTATTCTTAGATCATCAATCATCGTTTGTTGTTCCCTGATGGATGCAACGAGTACGGGTACCATATTTCCATAAGCAACTGATTTAATGCCACTCTTATCAGTTTTTACCAACTGTGGAAATTGAGTTTCCACTTCCTGGGCTAAAAAGCCAATTTGCTCTTCCTTGCTTCTTATTGAATCAATCCAGTTGTAAGTATAGCTTCCCAGTCTTAAAAGCTTTTGAAGAGAATTGTTTAGAGGATTAATATTTTTTTTCAGCGTTTTATCCGAACTGGCATAAACGGTACCAATGGTTGTTATGTCGCCATTGGATTCTAACCTGGTTGTGAAAATACCATCGTGATTAAAATACATGCTACCGTCATTATACGGCTCCGCGATGATTGCCCAGTTATGATTAGGGTTTGTCGGGAATGCAAATTTCAGCACTACATTATCAGAGGTGTAACCTTTTAAAGTTAAAACAGGGACTGTAGAATTAGTGGAATGTATTTCCTGTGTGCCGTTTATTTTTATCACTTCGTTATCAAACTCGCCATATATCAGGGGAGATGTAGTCATTGAATTGCTGATGTACAGTTTATTACTTCCCGGTTCATTATAACCCGCCGAATTTCCTAAAAAGACGTTGCTGCTTCCTAAAATATTATTTTTTCCCGCACTACCGCCAACGAATACATTACCGTTACCTGTTACGTTATTGTAGCCTGCATCCATACCAACGAAAGAATTAAAACCACCCGTTGTATTTGAAAAACCGGCACTATTCCCAACAAATAAATTTGTATAGCCTGTTGTATTTGATTTTCCCGCGTTATTACCACTAAACTGGTTATGGCCGGTGGTGCTGTTATAACCTGCATTATTGCCTTCAAAGAAGTTATCGTTACCCGTTAAATTACTATATCCTGCGTTGTTTCCTGCCAGGTGATTATTGCTTCCGGTAGTATTGGCAAACCCCGCGTGATTTCCTTCAAAATAATTATTACTGCCAGTGGTGTTCGATTGCCCTGCATCATATCCATTGAAATGATTGTCTGTGCCTGTTGTGTTGGAAAAGCCCGCACCGGCTCCTATAAAGTGGCTGCCGTTTGCAGTAGTACTATTGTACCCGGCGAGGGTACCAATGAATGTATTATTGGTGCCTTTTGTATTTTTATAACCAGCCTGGAAACCGATAAATTGATTAGAATAACCTGATGTGTTATTATACCCGGCCTGGAATCCATCAAAATGATTATTGAATGATGTATTTGAAAAGCCAGCCTGGTACCCGATAAAGTGATTTTTATCGCCTCCTGTAGTATCCGTATTACCCGCCTGGTATCCCAGCATTGTGCTGCTTGTTGATGGCGAGAATCGAAATACCTGTTTACCATTTGCTCTGCCAACAAAAGGTTGTGCGTCTGTTGTGCCAATAAAGTTTCCTGGTTTGGTGGCAGCATTGCCTTTGAGGCTCCATCCTGATCCACCTGCGGCAGTTGATAGCGTTGCAGGGATCCACTTAGAAGAAGCAAGATCATATTGAAGTACCTGCCCGTTTAACGGAGTAGTAGTACTTATGTTTTTTCCCTGCAACTGATTTGCATTCCACAAAGCCGTTGTGTTCTTTGCTGAAAGTGTTGTACCTGAAATGACAATACCCGTACCTGCGGTATAAGTAGTGCCTGCGGTAGCCACAGGCATCCATACACTTCCGTTGTAAAAGTAAATGCCTTTTGAACCGTCGGTTTGGTATACTTGTAAACCTGTTGCAGGAGCTACGATTGCATTTCGTTGCGTTGAGGTCATACGTGGAATAAGTAAACCCTTAGTTGTACTGCTTACATCAAGTATGGCACTTGCATTTGGCTGGCTGCCTGTGCTGTTAACCGCCATACTCTGCCCTAATGTTACAGTTACCCCTGCAAGTAAAAATTTGCCATGAGAATAAAACGTTTCATAATATTATTTTATTGGTTAAATGATTTAATGCGCAAATATGTATTGGAATAAAAAGGGCACATAATCAAACCCGATAAAGAGCATGCAGGTCGTGGAGAAGTGTGTTTAAATTCCGTTGAAGTGAATTGGGAGCTTGAAATAAGGATAAGGAATGAGGAAGTTGGGGGCAGTGAGAATAAGTGATAGGAAATAAGGAATAAGAAATGAGGAATAAGGAATGAGGAAGTTGGGGCAGTGGGAATAAGTGACAAGAATAAGGAATGAGAAATGAGGAATAAGGAATGAGGAAGGTGGGGGCAGTGGGAATAAGGTAAGGAAATAAGGAATAAGGAATGAGGAAGTTGGGGGGCAGTGAGAATAAGTGATAAGAATAAGGAATAAGAAATGAGGAATAAGGAATGAGGAAGTTGGGGGCAGTGGGAATAAGTGATAAGAATAAGGAATAAGAAATGAGGAATAAGGAATGAGGAAGTTGGGGGCAGTGAGAATAAGGAATAGGAAATAAGGAATAATAAATGAGGAATAAGGAATGAGAAGTTGGGCGGCAGTGAGAATAAGGTAAGGAAATAAGAAATGAGGAATAAGGAATAGGGAAGTTTGGGGGCAGTGAGAATAAGGCGATAAGGAAAAGGCTAATGACCCAATGACCTAATGACCTAATGACCAATGACCTAATGACCAATGACCAATGACCTAGTGACCAATGACCTAATGACCAATGACCTAATGACCAAATGACCTAAGACTAGAGACGATCACCTCAACCCCTTTTTACTACACTTCACCAGAATAGTTCCCACAGTTGTAACAATAGGATATTAAATTGCAGTAACATTCCACAAAAAAATTAATGGCTATAATATGATTGTTGATATGTTGATTACCTCTTCCGGATATTAAAAAGCTGAATTGTTCGTCATAACTAAATAATTTCATCGCACTTGCATCAAATTTTGTCACACCTTGCATTTAACCTGCTACATTTAGCCTCTAAATGTTCTGTGCTGCTTTGTGTGGTAACTGCTTGCTGCTTTTTGTCTTCAAATTACCATATTTTCAGATTTGTTAAGATAGCCTTACTATTCACCCTCGTATTGCTGCAATTGTCAATATCAGCACAGCAGGGCTCTCTTAATTTTCATCATTTAACTACAGCCAACGGTTTAAGCGACCCCATAGTAAGAAGTATTGCCTCGGACAAATATGGATATACCTGGTTCGGAACTTTAAACGGTTTAAACAGGTTTAACGGGTATGAGATTAAAGTGTTTCAACATCAATTTAATGATTCATTCTCACTTGCTGAAAACACAGTACCTGCATTACTGTGCGACTATAACGGAACATTATGGGTGGCCCAATCAAAAGGTCTTTATAAATATGATTATAGTAATGCCCGCTTTATTTTACAACCAGGCAGTACTTCTTTCGCTGCCGATAAGATGCTCGAAGGTGATATGGGAAAATTATACATCGGAACATCCGGGGGCATGGTAGTGTTTGATACCAGGGCAGCAACTTTCGCTTATTTAAGTAACAAGAGCACTGGCTTGTCTAAATTTTTGCTAACTAAACCGGTAAATGATTTTTGTTTAAGCAATGGAAAAATATATATAGCAACAGACACGGGTGTTTTGCTTTATGATTTAAAAAAGAAGGTTACGGCAAGACTTGAGCTTAAACCTGTGAAAAATAAAAGTATCCTAAAAGTTGAGGCAGATACTAAAGGACAGGTTTGGATGAGCTATATTGACAATGGGGCAATGTTATTAAGAACGGATTCCGGTTCAAACAAATACCAGGTTTATTCCCAATTCGGACTGTCTGAAAACAGTTTTAAGGACAATAAGATCCACTCAATTTTTTGTGATGATAAGGGAAGAATATGGATTGCAACAAGCCGTCTTGGGATCCTGTTGTTTAACGCTGAGCTGAATACTTTTACGAGGTACAATCATGATCATTTACAACCATCAAGCTTAGCGACGAATTTTGCAGCTATGCTTTACCAGGATAAAAAAGGCTTTATGTGGGTTGGAACAGAAGGGTATGGTGCAGAATATTTCCATCCCGATAAAAACCTGTTTCATTCTATTCAACAATCCTATAATCAAACGCCTACGCTGCCAGACAATTGGGCAAGAGCCAGCAGTGAAGATAAAGATGGGAATCTTTGGCTTGCTACGGCAAATGGTTTAGCAAAATACGATCCGAACACAGGCAGGTACACTATATTTAAAAACACAGACGATAAGGCCGGTATATTATATAATAATTCTGTGCGATCTGTTTTGTGTGATGAAGACGTTGTTTGGATCGGAACGAGAGAGGGATTAAACAGGTATCATATCGGCACCGGTAAAATGGATTTTTTTGGCGAAAAGGATTCTGTCCCTAAATCTTTTTTCTGGAACATTATCAAAGATCATGAAAATAATATTTGGTTTTGCTGTAACAGCGGTTTGTATAAATATGACCGTAAATCAAAAAGGATTGAGTGCCCGGTTAATGATATAATACTTGCGCCTTATTGTAAGCGAAATATTCGTGTATTATTTGAAGATAGCAAAAACCGTTTGTGGATTGCACCTTATTCAGGTGGGTTATTGATGTACGATGTTGCAAATAAACAGGCAAAATATTTCCATGAAAATATGAACCGTAATGCATCACTCAATAATGATATTGTCACTTCCCTGGCAGAAGACAAAGGCGGGATCATATGGATGACCACACTCTCTGGCATTCACTCTTATAACGTAAATGCAAACCTCTTTAAAAATTATTCTAATAGTGATGCAAATATTTCGGAGATAACTTCTTCAATAATGTGCGATGACAATAACCGGCTGTGGGTTGCTGCAAGCTCAGGTTTGTACTTACTCGATTCAGCCAGGGCGTTTTTTAAAACATTTACCATTAACGATGGGCTGCCCACCATTGATTTTAATCATCAGCTTGCCTTTAAAATGCAAAATGGCAACTTTGTTTATCCCACGCTTAAAGGATTTGTATTGTTCAATCCCAAAGAATACAAAGAGAAAAGTGATTGCGTGAACGTGTATATATCTTCATTTAAAATTTTTGAAAAAGAATTTATCCCTTCAGCCGGGATTGAACAAATGACAAAAGCAGATCTGAATTATGATCAGAATTTTTTCTCATTTAAGATGACTGCCATTAATTATGCAAATCCAAATCAAAACTGGTATGCTTACAAATTAGAACCGTTTGATAAACAATGGATATATACTAAAGACAGAATTGCGAATTACACTAACGTGCCTGGTGGAACTTACACCTTTTATTACAAAACTTCAACCGACAATGGCAATTGGAATGTGACAGAGAAGACAATTCAGATACATGTTTCTACCGTATTTTATAAAACGTGGTGGTTTAGCTTCATAACTGTAATCATCATGAGCGCAAGTATTTACCTGGTTTATAGAAAACGGATAGTTCAAAAAGAAAAAATGCTTTTGCTCGAGAAAAAGGCATACTCCCTTGAAAAAGAAAAGGCGCTGGTGATGTATGAAAGTTTAAAGCAACAACTCAATCCGCACTTCCTGTTTAATTCGCTTACATCCTTAAGCAGTTTAATCAGTTCTAACCCGGTCAACGCAAAGCAGTTCCTGGAAAGGTTGTCGAAGATATACAGGTATATTTTAAAGAGCCGCGACAACGAAACAGTTCCTTTAAGCGACGAACTAAAACTGGCTGAAATTTATACGCAGCTCCAGCGAACAAGGTTTAAGGAAGGGTTGCAATTGAAAACCCACGTACCTGAAGAATACATGAGCAAAAAGATAGCACCTGTAACGCTGCAAAATCTAATCGAAAATGCTATGAAGCACAACATTATTGATGTAACAACGCCTCTTGTGATAACTATTTTTGTAGAGAATGACTGGCTTGTTGTTAGCAACAACCTGCAAAAAAAAGGCTTTGTGGAAAGCAGCAACAAACAAGGGCTGGCCAATATGCAATCCTTATACTTTTACTTAAGTGGCAGGCAAATTATTATAATTGAAGATGAAAATTATTACACTATTAAATTACCATTATTATGAAAGCTCTCATTATAGAAGATGAAGAATTGATCGCGGAGGAATTGCAGTCCAAAATAAATACAGTATCGTCTGATATTGATATTATTGATGTATTGCCGAGTTTGAAAACGGCTAAAAAATGGTTCTTTGAGCATGCAGAGCCAGACCTGATCTTTATGGATATACAACTTGGCGACGGTGTTAGTTTTGAATTATTCGACACTTACAAATTGAACTGCCCTGTCGTTTTTACCACCGCATATGATGAGTACGCAATAAGAGCATTTAAGGTAAATGGCACCGATTATTTGTTAAAGCCTATCGACGACGATGAATTAAAAAAGGCGATAGATAAATGCCGTAGCATTGTTGAAAGTAAATCGGTATTTCCATCAGATATGAAGCAGTTAATGCAAAGATTGTCACTGCCACAAAATGGGCACGCGCAGTATAAAGAAAAATTTATTGTCAATTTCAGGCATCAGTGGTTTGGGATAAATGTAAAAGACATAGCGTGTTTTATGAAAGAAAATCTTCACTATATATTTACTTTCAACGGTGAAAAGCATATCCTGGATTTCACTTCAATGGAAGACATAGAGGAATTGCTTGACCCGAAGATTTTTTGTCGTGCCAACCGCCAGTATATTGTACATATAGACGCAATACAAAGTGTAACGCCACAGGAGAATCAGAAACTGGTTCTAACCTTAAAGCCCCCTTTAAAAATCCATATCGATATGAGTCGTGAAAAAGCACCGGCATTTAAGAAATGGTTTGACAGGTAACAACAGATGGGTGATTTTTTATAGCAGGAATGTAATTAGGCCGGCCATTCACGAATCACTTACATGCATTATACGGTCAATACTTTTTGAATAAGCGCGATATGCATGAAATTTTCAAGAAGTCCATTACTCACAAATTCAACGTCTCCGCCATTTTCCAATATTATTTCGATCACATCGTCAACGGTATTTTTCAGGGAGTTGCTATTTTCGAACGTTGAATTTTCAACAGTGCCTAATTGCACACTTTCACCTTTAGACGCGACAGACAAGTAATCACGTTCTATGATTAAAAGTTTTCCTTTTCGCTGACTTGCTACCTTATAAACATCTATTATTCCTTTTGCACATTTCCCTGCATTACTTGCTTTTGCCAATTGAAGTAACAGGTATTTTTCTTTTATGTTTTTCCAGTTTTTAAGATAAGGGCTAAGGAGATCCTTTAGTTGCTCTTTATTTGCCTTCTCATAATCACCGGTAATGTATTCCACTATATGATCACTATTTTTAGACAACTGAATGAAGTAATTCATGGAATCTTTAATACCAGCCACAAATAATGGAAGAGGATAGGCATTTAAAATAATATTAAGTACATCGTCAATATGGTGAATAAATTTTTTTTTGCGCATTTCATTATCCTGTGGATTAATGAAGCTTGAAACATCTCCGGTGTGATCGGAAGTATTGGTAACAAGTACTTTCAGGTGATCATCGGCGCACAAAAAAAGATTAGCCTTGTTATTGCCAATGGTTAATAAAAGATATTCTTTTACCCGTTGCTTATTTGAAATAACATCTTTTATTTCAAACGATTGCTTTACAATAACTTTTTCTTCCACTTCAATATCGAGGTAAGAAACTTTTCCGATATCCGCAGAAATATACAAGGCTATGCTTTTTTTATAGGTAGAATAATCTATCGAATCTACCAGTGCCTTTATCTTTTTTAGCATAAAATCGGCTACAAAGGCGGAATATTGTTCCAGCAACTTCTCCCTGGCAATTTCTTCCGCTCCCCTTAGCCGCTGTGCCAGCTTATATTTACCGCACATTTTTGGGTTGAAAGGCAAATAAAGAGCAACTAAAGGATCTCCTTAGCCCTTATCTTAAAAACTGGAAAAACATAAAAGAAAAATACCTGTTACT
>JGI24806J26614_1000896_pt1 | contig 10152 bp, 12 predicted proteins | sample Kansoi200umMDA_FD_26614 | JGI IMG/M metagenome (IMG submission 26614) | reverse complement strand
CTCAATACCACAAATCACGGCTGATAAATTAACAGCTGATCTTGTTTATACTTTCATGGTTAAAGCAGCTGACCTGGCCGGAAATATATCCGCTCCAAGTAATTCAGTAGTAGCCCCGGCCAAATTGTGCGGCCTGAAATACAAGTATTACGAAGGCCAATGGAGCGCACTTCCTGATTTTTCAAAGCTCACTCCGGTTAAAACAGGTGTAACGCCAAATATTGACCTCAGTGTTAGAACAGAAGGAAGAAAGGAAAATTATGCATTCCTGTGGGAAGGGTATATCAAAATAACTACGCCCGGTACCTATACCTTCGGAACGATCTCAGACGCAGGAAGTAAGCTGTACTTTAACACGACTTACTCTCCAACCGCAAAGGCTTTAGTAGACAATGACGGGTTACATTATATAAGGCTTTCTCAGGCAGAAGTCAAGATTACAACTGCTGGCTACTATCCGATAGCGATAACTTTCTTTCAAAGAACGGGTGGAGCTGCAATGTTCATGTATATGAAAGGACCTAACATGTTCTGGCAGTTGATTCCTAATAGCGCACTCGCAGACATCTACGCACCTACAACATGGGGTACGTTTTTAGCCGGAATCTTCAATAATATTTATTGCACTAACACAAGTGGTGCGGTGGTGAACGGCGGCAACATGGTGAACAATGGTGGGCGGATGGCAACAGAGAACACCGTAGCCGCGAATTACATGAACACCCAGGCTGCTAAAGAAAGTGTAACTACGATTAAAGCATATCCCAGCCCCTTCATTGATAAGATCCAAATTGATTTCAATAATGGAGCGGCAACCAGGAAAGTAAGTGCTGAATTTACTGACCGGAACGGAAAGCTGGTGTATACAAAACAGTTTGGAGATGTTCAGGCAGGAAACCAAACCCTGGCGATCAATGTTGCAGACAGGCAACTACCGGCAGGAGCATATCTCCTGACACTGAAAGTGAATGGCGTTCCCCTGAAAACGCTGAAAGTAATGAAAGGTTCAAATTAAACTGGCGAAAGCCTGTCAAACAAAAAAAGCCGGGATTTATTCCCGGCTTTTTTATGCCCGTTTCAGAACCGATTCCGCAGTGCAGAGGGGGTAACTAAACATATTTACTTAAAAATTAAGCGTTGTAACTTGCTACAAGTTAAAATATACTTGAAATTTATAGGGTCTAATGGATCGCAACTATTAGAAAACAAATGCCCGCTGGTTATTTCTTCTAACAGCTGACGGCTGAATGCTGAATGCCAGGCGTCAAAGTATAATTGACAAAAAACTAGTAATATCGTTGAGCACCCATGAACCAACCTCCATTGAATGAAGGCATCTTAATCGAGCAATTGAAGAATAAAGATGAAACAGCCTTTAAAACCATAGTGGAGGCCTGGAAGGATATGGTATTTAATACGGCAATTGGAATAGTTCAAAATGCCGAAGATGCCGAAGACGTTGCCCAGGATGTTTTCGTACAAGTGTATGAATCGATCAATGCTTTTAAGGGAGATTCAAAGTTTTCTACATGGCTTTACCGGATCGCAATAACAAAAGCAATGGATCATATCCGAAGAAAAAAGCGGAAAAAACGATTTGCTTTTATGCAAAGCCTTTTTGGATTGAATAATGAAATGCTGCATGAGGCTCCCGATTTTCACCACCCGGGAATCAGCCTTGATAACAAGGAGCGGGCAGCAGTACTCTTCAAGGCCGTAGACAAATTACCTGAAAATCAAAAGGTTGCCTTTACGTTGCATAAAATGGAAGGATTAAGTTACCAGGAGGTCAGCGAGGTGATGAAGTCAACCGTTTCCTCAGTGGAATCTCTTATGCACAGGGCGAAAAACAATTTGAAGAAGAGCCTGGAAGAATATTACAAGAATTCTGAATGAAAACACAAGTTTTGTTACTCATACACGTCTAATAGAGGTGCTATGAATAAAGAGAACAACATAAAAGAAAAGACAGAGGCAGCCCTCAACAGCCTTGAAGGCATGCGCTCAGCTTCCCCTGGCGCCTTCTTTTTTACCAGGGTGCAGGCCAGGCTCAATAGGGTTGAAAAAAATGTTTGGGAAACGCTCAGCGGTTTTATTGCACGACCCGCAGTTGCAATTGCAGTTGTATGCCTTGTTGTGTTGATGAATGCGGTGGCTGTTTTACAGGAAGAGCAAACTTCCCCTTCTCTAGCTGACCAAAGCGAACAATCCAACTTTGATGATTTTGAGTTAGCCTCGAATGCTTATTATGACTATGAAATCAAGGAACCTTAATGGGCAGACTCATAAATAATACGGTCCTGGTTTTTATAGTGGCTATCCTATTGTTGTCGAATATAGCTATGCTGACTTATTTTGTATGGATGAAGCATCCTGCCAAGAATGTACACAGTGAAAGACAAAGGTCCCCGGTTTCGGCTTTTCTGGAAAAGCAAGTGGGATTTAACTCTCAGCAAATGGAAGAATTCGAAAAATTGCGCCAGCAGCATCGTCAGAAAATCAGGCCATTATTTGAAAATCTCCGGTTAGCAAAGATGGAGTTTTACCAGCTATTAAAGGATACAACAGTTGGTGATTCTATATTGCACCAGAAAGCTTCGGTAGTTGGGGAGAGGCAGAAACAACTTGATTTACAAGCTTTTCAAAATTTTAGGGACATCCGGGCTATTTGTACGCCTGAACAAAAACCCAGGTACGACTCCCTGGTTCCCGGAGTAGTTTCTAAAATGTGGTACCCACCGCGGAGAACAAGCGACCGCGAAAAAGAAGCCACCCGGAAAAAGAGCGGTACCTGACGGGAAGAGCAATTACCATGCGTATTTAGTGAAGTCCCGGAGTCTAAAATGCGAAACTATCTTTTAAATATAAATTAAAAACAAAATGAAAATTAAAATCGGTTTTTTGTCTATGATGATGTTTGCAGGTGTCCTGGTAGCAAATGCGCAGGGAGGCGGCGGAATGCAGCGTCGTACACCAGAGGAGCGTACAAAGCGGCTGGTAGATACTATCACCACGGTATTTAAACTGGATCAAACCTTGCAAACCCAGGCACAGGCTGTAATTTTGGATTACAATAAAGCCTCGGATAAGCTTCGTGAATCAAGACAGGCGGGTAATACAGTGGACAGGTCGGAATATGAAAAACTAACAACTGATCGCGATGAAAAGCTGAAAAAGATCTTAACGGCCGATCAATTCAAGAAATTCAAGGACGAAATTGAGCCTGCTTTACGTCCAAGAAGGCCAGGTGGTGCAAACCAGTAATTATGGAAAGGCTTGTCTATTCTTGCGTGAATCTGTGTGGCTCTCTATTGTCAAAAAAATTGGCCACGAAGGCACGATGCCGCAAAGGACCACAAAAAAATAAGGGGTTATCACAGATTCGAAGAGTAAGAAATTTAAGATAATAAATTAAAAGGCCCGGTTTTCCGGGCTTTTTTATTGCCCCATCCATTCTTTAAATGCAGTTATATTCTCCTGGCTTATGATGATCTCCTCGTTTACCGCCGGCTCAAGGTCAATTAATATTTTACTTTTCGGCGATGCTTTTATCTTTTTTATTGCGTTAATGTTGGCAAGATATTTCCGGTTTAGCCGATAAAAAAGCATCGGGTCAACTTCTTTTTCAATGTCCGATAAGGACCTGTCAAGGAGGAACTTTTGACCGTTGATATCTACCAGGCAAACCAGTTTGTGCGCTGCATAAAAGTAAGCGATGTCTTCCGTCTTAATTGCGAGGTAATCCAAACCTCTTTTTACAAGGAACCTTTTTTTGTGATTTGGTGCATTGGAATGTTGTTTCCATTGCAACAATTGGTCAACATCCACGGAGAAATGAATTTTGAGTCGTTCATACTTTTGAAGAGCGGAAAGTAGTTTTTCGGGTTTAATAGGTTTAAGTAAATAATCAATGCTGTTATGTTCGAAGGCTTTTTGCCAATATTCATCATATGCAGTCGTAAAAATCACCGGGAAACTAATGTCTGCCTGCTGAAATATTGTAAAAGACAAACCATCTGTCAATTCAATATCCATGAATGCCAGGTCTGGTGAAGCGTTCTTGTGTAACCACTCAACAGATGCCTGTACCGTGTTTAATACAGCCATCACAACAATTCCGGGCCCCGATTTCATCAATGCTCTGCAAAGTTTTCCTGCTGCAGGTTTCTCGTCCTCAATTATGATAACCTTCATATACTTCTGTTAGAGTTTTCATGTGATCTTTAAAACAGGTAATGATACAATAAATTCATTGCCTGTTTTAGTAACTGAGATCATTTTATTAGTGGTAAGCTGGTACCGTTTATTCAGGTTATCCAGGCCTATGCGGGATGACGGTTTTCGAAGTGGCTTCGGGTGGATTTGATTGCGGACGATGACCGCATTATTTTTCAGCTCAATATCAATGACCAACGGAAGGTCATCTGAAAACTCATTGTGCTTAATGGCATTTTCGGCAAGCACCTGTAATGAAGTGGGGGGAATTACGAATTGCTCATATAGTAGTTCCCCGATAGAAATATTTAGTTGAACAGCACCCTCAAATCTTATTTTTAATAAGGCAAAATAATTACTTAGAAAATCAAGTTCATCTTTAAGCAGAACAAGATCGCTTGCTTTGTTATGCAATATGTACCTGTAGACGTCAGCCAGGGTGTCGTTAAACAGCTTTGCCCTGGCAGGTTTCTCTTCTATTAGGTGCGATAATGTATTTAATGAGTTAAAGATGAAATGCGGATCTATCTGGTTTTTCAGCGCTTCCAGTGCCGCTTCCGCACGGGCTCTTTCCAGTTGTTCATTTCTTAACATTTCACTTTCTGATTCTTTTACAAGGAAAACGGTTTCGTATACATGTACAATAAATACCACACAGATCATTATGATGAGGGTGGAAGTATATATTATATTCCAGTTTATGACACCACGTGCGAATATGTAAAACCACCCTGCCAATAATAAAATACTTGCCGGAATTGTATAGAACGAAACAGCCAGTAATAAAGCAAATACTTTTCTTAACGGTTTGTTGAACCAGTTAAAATAACTGCGCAAAGTAAAAAGCAAATAGCGATTTCCCTGCCAGACCAGGAACGAGATCAGAATGGTATATGCATAACTAAACTTCAGTTCCCAATGTGTAAATGTTAATTGATCTGCCATCCCGGTAATAATAGGGATGGCGATGCCGAAAAACGGAATTAGAATCAGCCTGAAGCCGACATCATTCATCTTTTCCGCGACCAATGCAGGCTTCGTCGGTAAAATTCCGGTATTGATCAGTTGATTTTCCACCTTTATTCCTTTACAGTTTGCGCTGTAAAAATTATAAAATAGATTCGAATTATTATAATCGTGTTATGTCAATTTAGTTCAGGGCTGCCAGAACCAGGAAGTGGCACGCAGAGGCGCAGAGGCGCAGAGGCGCAGAGGCGCAAAGAGAGTTGTAACGCAAGGCGATTCTACATTGGCATCACAGTATTCCATGCATCTTAAAATCTTTATTTATGGATATGTCTTCAATTAATTGGTTGGCCGTATTAGTAGCTGGAATTTCAGCCTTCATTTTGGGTGGGGTGTGGTATTCCCCCGCGCTATTTGGAAACGCCTGGATGAAAGAAAACACCTTTACTGTAGAAGATGTAAAAAAAGGAAATAAGGGAAAGATCTTTGGGTGGTCATTTTTACTTGCATTACTCATGTCAGCGAACCTCGCGATGTTCCTGGCAGATGCGAAAACAGACCTGGTATGGGGAATGACAGCAGGCCTTCTTGCCGGGATATGGGTATTTGCCGGGATTGCTATCACGGGCTTATTCGAGCACAAGAATGCGCGGTATATTTTCATCAACGGGGGCTATCAATTGATCGCATTGGGACTCATGGGGGCGATTATTGGAGTGTGGAGATGAGGAGGAGGTGTGAGTTATGAGGTATGAGGTATGAGGGAAGAACATGAAGAGGCCTTTAACACAGATAAAGTGTAAAGGCCCCCTACAAAAGAGACATTATTTTCGCGTGAATTTGATTTCCATTGATTTAAATTCTTTTCCATCATTTGTCACGAACATCCCCATGAGTTGAGTATTATCATCGATTATTTTGAACGTTTCTCTTATAGCTATTTCCTTCCCCGACATTGGGTCAACTGTTTTACCGGTAAAGCTTATTGATTTGGAATTATCATCCCACTTGGCGTCCATATACATGATCGCGGAGCCCATATTATCAGCCCAGGTACTGTTAAATGATTTCTTTATGTTATCATATCCAAGAAGGCCAACACCTTCAAAGGGCATGCCCATAAAGTCTCCCTTGAATTTTGATTCCTGATAGCGACCGCCTAATATCATCTTGTTGATAACAGAACCAGTACTTTTAGTAGGAGGCGCTCCCGGTTGCATCCACGTACTCATATTGGAAGTCCATTCGCCATCCCATTTAGCGATCATCTTGTGAAGAGGTGTCAGGTATAAGGTATGAGGTATGAGGTATGAGGTGGACAACGTTTCATAAAACAAATTTTTCATAAATCTACAAAATGAAATAATGGTTGTCAAGAGTCAGGTATGAGGTATGGGGTATGAGGTATGAGGAAAGAAAGATGGTTGATGGTTCTCTATGTGGTTGATACCCTCATACCTCACACCTCATACCTCATACCTGACACCTCAGTTCGGGAATAGCGTTTTATCAATGTTGGGAATGATCTTCAGAGCGTTTTTATAATAGATCTTTTTAAGGATTTGATCAGGCAGTCCAATACCATACATTCTCCAGAAGGCATGGTATTTTTTGTGATAGGGAAAATATTCATCTTCTGTTTCAAGTACCCTGAAGTAGGTCGCATATTCTTCAGGCACCCATGAATCTTTTCCAAACAAGATCCTGTCCTGGTATTTTTCGAAAAATTTCCTGGCCATTCTGGGTTGCCTTCCTAATTCAGCGATCACGGCCCCAAATTCCACGTTCACATGAGGCATTTCGTCCAGCAGTTTTCCCAGGGTGACGAGGTCGTTTGCGTACCACCCGAAATGGGCGTCTATATAAGTTGTTCCCGGATGTTTCCTGAACATATTATGCTGCTCTTCAATTAATTTTTCCCATGGGACCGGCTTATCCGCGCCTCTTTTTCTGCCCGGATGAGTTGTTATTTCCAGCCACCGTTCATTTTTTTCATCTACAGGATCCCAGAAGGGTTTGGGATCAGCGGTATGAATGAGGACTGGAATCTTGAGCTCCCCACATTTTGACCATATCGGGTCAAGCCTGGGATCATCAACGGTAACCCGTTTTCCTTCTTTGTCTGTGACGGAAAACCCGAGGCTTTTAAATATCTTCAACCCGTTGGCACCATTTTTTACATCTTCAGCTAACCGTTGAACGGCTTTTTCCGTCCACCCTGCTTCTCCGATTCCATTAAAATCAATATTTGTAAAAATGATAAATCGTTTTGGATAGTGCCCATTTATATTCCCGATCGATTGTTTTAGACGATCGCCGCCTTGTCCACTCAGGTTAACCATAACTGCCATATTCATTTTGTCCATATCCCTGGTAAGTGATGACAAATCTTGGGTCACCATATTCTGGTGATTGTGCACATCAATGAAAGGGAATTTCGACCTGCTTACGATATGACCGGGCACAACCAATGTAGAAACGGGCTCATATTTTTCAAAATCCATGTTATTACTTGTTTGTGCATAGGCAGAGGATATTGCAAGAATGGTGATATAGGTGAAAAATGATTTTTGCATGAGTTTTTTGTAAGTGAAATAGGAAAGACCTATAAGATTTTCAAAACCTGATAGGTCTCTCCAGGACTGTGATTAATTATCAAGATTCAATTTGTATTTATCTGCATATTTATTTATCCAGGCATAAAGTTCATACACTTTGTCGGGATTGAATAATTGTGTGCCTGTATTCATTGTAGCTGCTGTACCGCAAGCTACTCCAAACCGCACAATTTCTCTCCAGCTTTTTCCTTGTGATATCATCCAGGCCATACCCGCGACCATGCTATCCCCGGCACCAACAGTAGTATTTTTTTTAACCATGGGGGCGGGAACATGCTCATATCCGTTTTTTGTTACAAACAATGCACCGGAAGGCCCTAAAGAAACTACGATGATTTCACATTTTCCACGGGCAATCACTTCCATGGCGGCGTCATCTACTTCATTGAGTTCTAATTTTTCCTTACCTGCTAATTTAGACAATTCAGACAAGTTAGGCTTCAACAGGTAGACGCCTTCCTGTACGGCTAACTGTAAGGGTTCCCCGGACGTGTCAACAATATATTTTGCGTTGAGACGATTTGCCACTTTTCCTATTCTCCCATAAAAGTCGTTGGCGATGCCGGGAGGTAAACTTCCACTTGCTACAAGAATAGTTGGCGGAGTGGGCAACGAGCTGAGCAGGTCAACAACAGCTTTCACGATGTCATCATTTAATTCCTGGCCGGGCATCACAAACCTGAATTGAGCATTTGTACTCGTTTCGGTGACAACAATATTTTCTCTTGTCTCACCTTGTATGGGCAGGGTCTTAAATTTTATTTGTTGTTCATTAAGGCAATTCTCAAGGATTTTTCCATTCATTCCACCATTGGGAAAAACAGCAAGGGTTTCTCCGCCAAGTTTCCGGATGGCCTTGCTTACGTTTATGCCGCCGCCACCTGCTTCAATGATCAGAGTTGAACAACGGAGTTTTTTTTCCGGCGTTAACCGGTCTGTTGTGGTGCTTTTATCCACCGCAGGGTTCATGGTTAGTGTTACAATCATTAATTTTTTTTTCAGTTAGAAATACTGGTTTCGTCGAGTGCTTTCGCGATCCGTTCTTTAATGATATCAAATGGAGTGTATCCCTCGGCTACAAGATAAAATTTAGATTCCGACAATTGAATGAATACAGTGGGATAGCCGGAGACGTTCAATCGCTTTGCTAGTTCGAATTCATAATAGGCTTTCTCTTTATAAGCATCGCTTTTGAGTTTAGGATAAAACTCACCTGGCGGGATATGGTATGAAACAAGTAAATGACGGTAAGCCTCGTCGTCGCAAAGGTCTCTTCCTTCCGCAAACAGGGCATTTTGGATGGCCATTGCCAATTCTACTTGTTGTTCCGGGAAATATTCTTTGAATATACACAAAGCAATAGCAGGTTTTTCTGAATGGGGATACCAGTCGCTCTGCCCGGGATTTTGTATATGCCATAAATAATCAGCCCCAAACAACACGCCGGTCAAACGCTCAATATCTTTATATGTCTCTTCAATATATTGCGCTGTCACACTGATGTGTACCCGATTTACCGGCAGGACCAGGCCTCCTGACAACACTTCAAAGTCAAGGTTGTTTTTAAACGCTGACCGAATGTTTTTGATAACAGGACTGAATCCATAGCACCATCCGCAGTATGCGTCATATAAATACACCAATATAGGTCTCATATTATATTAGGGGCAAAGTTGCAGGAAATGGCGAAAGATTTTGATTTTCTTTAGGAAAGAATTTTAAATATCCAAGAACATTTGCTTGCCGCAGTTATCCCTATGGATGTTTTTTGTTGGAATAATTAACAGGATAACAACAAAGTTCTAGTAAGTATTACCACTTAATTTGAAAATAAGTATAGAGAAAGGGTATCAATAAAGCTCATTTATCGGAACGAGCAACAATATAATTGCCTTTTCAAAGTTATTCTAATCTTAATTAATTCACTATCCTCTAAAAAACACAATGTATGAAATCAAAGTTTACTTTCTTTAGCCGCAAGGCTGCCGTGTTTGTTGCTTTTTTCCTGGTAACAGGGATAATAGCAAAAGCACAGTTAAAAATCGGTACTAATCCGACAGTGATTCAAAAATCTGCAATTCTCGAACTTGAAGCATCTCGCCAGGGTTTGCTCTTACCAAGGTTGGCCGATACGGCAGCGATCAATTTGCTGCTTCCTCCAGACGGAATGATGATTTATTTAATTCCAGATAACAGTTTACGTGTGCGTAGCGCCGGAATCTGGAAAAAGATCGCTGTTGCAGCTGCAACGCTGTCCTGGAATTTTTTAACTCCGCCAAAAGTTTGTAAAGCAGTTGTTACAACACCTCTATTCGTGATGCTCGCATCAGGAACATTTAAGAGGATTGAGTCA
>JGI24806J26614_1000895_pt1 | contig 10153 bp, 11 predicted proteins | sample Kansoi200umMDA_FD_26614 | JGI IMG/M metagenome (IMG submission 26614) | reverse complement strand
AAAAGGGGAAAAGATTCCGGGCTTTTATCTTGATAAAAACTCAGAACAACTTGCGCAAATAAATACTTGTGCGCCTTGTCATGCACGAAAAAGTGATATTAGCGCCACTCTAGCTAAGAGCGGAGAGATCATGGATAATTATATTCCCGAAATACCAAGCAATGAACATTTTCATGCAGACGGGCAAATGAATGATGAAGACTATATCTATACTTCTTTTTTGCAAAGCAAAATGTTTCATCGTGGAGTAAAATGCAGCAACTGTCATAATCCTCATTCGGGAAAAATTCTTTTTGCAGCCAATCAATTGTGCTTGCAATGTCATGCAAAAAAATATGATGATCCTTCTCATACATTTCACCCGGTTGGTATTACTGCTTCGGAGTGTACAAGTTGTCACATGCCGGGAAAAATATATATGGGAGTTGATCTTAGGCATGATCACAATTTCCGGGTACCCCGTCCTGATCTTTCGGTAAAATATGGTACACCCAATGCCTGTAATAACTGTCATAATAATAAACCGGCACAATGGACGGCAGATGCTATAACAAAATGGTATGGTCCCCAACGTAAATATCATTTTGCAGATGATCTTATTCCCGGAAGTAAAATTGAAGAAGGAAGTGAAGGGCATCTTATTAAACTTTTAGGTGATACGGCCGTGCCAAACATCGTAAAAGCAACCGCTGCTAATTATCTCGGCAGCATACCAACACAAAATAGTTTCCAGGCATTATTAAAGTGCCTTACCGATAAAGATGCACAGATAAGATACAGGGCGTTGAGAAGTCTATCGAATTTTCCAGCTGCAAACTGGAAAGAAAATGTAGGACCATTACTTGCTGACAAAGTGAGAGCTGTGCGCATCGCCGCTGCAGATCTTTATTCTACATTTCCTGCACAGCAGATACCTGCTCAATATGCAAGTACATTTTCTTCGGCACGTAATGAACTGCAGAGTTATCTTGTTTACCAGGCAGATTTTTCTGTAGGCAACATTATGATAGCGGATCATTACCTCCAGCAGCAGGATTATGATAATGCGGAGAAATTTTATTTAAGAGCATTGAAGAAAGATAGCATGATGAATTATGCCCGGCTCAATCTATCAACCGGGTACAATGCACAGGGAAAAAACGATAAGGCATTGGCCGTTTTGGAAACTGCTGCTAAGATCGATCCAACTAATGATCGCATTCATTATAATATGGCATTGCTTTATAATGAAATGAACAATAAAGTCGCTGCTGAAAGATCATTTGCAAAAGCAGTGCGGTTAAAAACCCAAAATCCCAGGGTATATTATAATTATGGATTGCTATTGAATGAGAGCAAAAAATTCAAAGAAGCAGAGCTGATTTTACAAAAAGGAATTGTCCTTGACCCTTCATCGCCGGAAATGTATTATGCACTTTGTTTTGTTTATCTCCAATCAAATGATAAAATTAAAGCAAAGCAGGTGGTAATAAAGCTGAAAGAACTTGATCCAAACAATCCGGAGTATCAGCAGTTATTTAAAAACTTTGGAATTTAAAAATGATAAGGTCTGTGAAAAATTTCTTTAACATCATATTACCTTTGCGAAAGCGAGAATCGGGATCATTAAAATAAATTCAATCAATAAAAATTAATAAAGCAGGGATCATGAAAATTCTTATTTGCATGGCTGTATTCAGCATGTCTTTTACAGTTCACGTTTTCAGTCAGTCGAAAGAAAACAAATCAAAAGCCTATGTGACTACTGGCGGAGAACTTATTTTTTCTTTTGCAAATGCTGAACAAAATGGAAATAGTTTAGGGTCTGTTCTGCGTTTTTCTCCCGTTTTCAATTTGCAGGTAATGGTCAACCAGGACATAAGTAAAAACTTTGGTCTCTTTACCGGCTTGTCGGTAAGAAATGTGGGTTACATAACAGATGATTATAAAGATCCATCCAATAACCTGGTCTTTAAGAAAAAATTCCGGACTTATAACCTGGCGCTTCCTTTAGGTATTAAAGTTGGAGACCTTGAAAAAACCTTTTTTTACGGGGGTTATGAAATCGAGTTAGCATTTTCTTACAAAGAAAAAACTTATGAAGGTGGTGATAAAATAAATAAGATCACAGGATGGTTCAGTGACAGGAATGAATTATTTCAACATGGTTTTCTTGCAGGTGTCCAGTTTCCCCGTGGAGTTAATGTGAAATTTAAGTATTACCTGAGTGAATTTCATAACCAGGATTATACATCCAATGCCAATATAAAACCTTATGCGGGGCTTAAAACTAATGTCATGTACGTTTCACTGAACTTTTTCCTTTTCAAAAATCTGGATATGTATTATAAATAACTGCCAGATAAACTGGAAAGGATTTGCAAGAAAAAAAGGAGATGGAGCTAAAATTTATAAAACATCATTTACCGAACACATAACCAATAGTGAAGTTTATACCAAAGTCATTGGTAGAGGCGGCTTTTTCGGATGGACGATTATCATAGCTGTCATAAAAACTAAGACCGACATTAAAATCTTTAAAGAACTCATAACTCATATTTACCTGCAGATCCATCCTTACCCGACCCCAATCTGTAAGACCGGGATAGAGAATGTACTGTGCATCAATCGTCATCTTTGGGAATATATAACGGAATTTTTTGTACTGGATCATGAGTAGTCCCTCCAGGTTACTTATATACCCCGTACTGTCGCCCCTGTCCTCCAAGTTAAAAGAAAGACCACCTCCTGTTAAGAGACGCTCATGATTGCTATTAATAAGTATTTTGCCTCCGCTTCCATTTACTATAAAACGACTACTCAATCCCAATTGTGTGTTTTGTTGCCATCCAAAGAGACCATTGAGATACCAACTTTCCTTCAACTTAATGTAATGGTCAATGGCCACATCTTGTTTTCTTGACACAATTGTGTCGGCAGAATTGTGGGTCAGTACAGAATTTAATTTTAAAGTAGTTTCTTTTTTTGGTTTACGGTAAGTTGTAGTACTACTAAAAGTAAACTGAGCATTATCACTTGATTTTGCATAATTAAAACCAAGATTAACACTACCATCAAGCCTTTTTATAAACTTGTCTTTAATGCGTACCATCTCTACAACATCGTTCAGCGTGACATACGGTACTACAGAAAAAAGTGAGTCCATGGTGGTAACATATACGTCTCCATTCCGCATAGTTATCTGTAATGTTTTATTCGATTCTACCTTTACTATATATTCCCATTTTATATCTATTTTTCCCGGACCGTCTACATCAATAAGAAGCTTAGCGAATTTCATGCTTTTTATTTCGCCAGTTAGCATATTCCCGTTTCTCAAAGTAACCTTGTCCGTCTTTTGTGCCAAACCCATTTCGGACAACATTAATATACTGATCAATCCGAATATTTTTAAAACAGGATTGTGCATGGTTCAAAAAAATCGTTGGGATTTAAAATTTTGAAGAGATCGATTTAATTAAAAATAATAATAAATCGCAAACATAGAGGAAACGGGGTGGGCGGATTAAAATAATTTGGAAAGCCATAAGAGTAGTGAATTGTTGTAATAAGATATGATGATGAAGAAAAAAGTCTCAACCGATACTTTATATCGAGTGGTTATTGTTTCATTTCTGTATGGACAGTGGTAATAGGAATAAAAGTGACCCTATTCGCTCAAAGACCTTGTTATATAGCGTTGATAAAGAGGCTGCTATTAGCTAAAATATTCATTTATATTGAGTTAACCGTTAATTAACCGTTTAACACTTATCTGGGGTATATAACTGAATTAATATTGTGCAGCATTTATTATTCTGAGGAGCTCTCACAAAACAGTAAATTGCTCTTCGAAAATAAAATTATAAATCATCTTTAAAAAAAAGGACCATGAAAAAATTAAATCTTATCGCGGTAGCATTCCTTCTGTCAGCAAGTTTATTCGGCCAATCTAACAAAGAAGATATTGACCTGATCCAATCAATATTCGGAAAAGAAAAGAAAGAAGTGGTGCAGGCATACATGACCATACCAGAAGCACAGTCTGCAAAATTCTGGTCATTGTATGATGTGTATGAAACAGAACGTAAAAAACTGGGGCATGAAAGAGTAAAGCTAATTGAGGACTATGCTACCAAGTACGAAAAGCTTGATAGCAAAACAGCTACCGACCTGACAACAAGAAAGCTGGCTTGGGTAAATAAGTATACCGCGTTTCAGCAAAAATATTTTACAAAATTTACTGCTATAATCGGAGGCTTGCAAGCTTCCAAATTTATACAGCTTGAAGATTATATCGAGAATTGTATCCGTTTAATGATACAGGAAGAGATACCTTTCGTCGGTGAATTGGATAAATCAAAAGTACCGGGACAATAATTCTAGTATTTCATGAGATCATTGTTTTACTTTATGAGCAATGATTTGCATTATTTAGCTTAAATTCAAGGAAAATTATTTTGCATTAACTGCATTTTAATTAAAAATAAAAAACTTTAATTATGAGAAATTTGATTCTATCGCTGATCGTTCTTTCAACGCTTGTTTCTTGCGGACCTTCAACAAAAATTGAAAAATCATGGATGGAGCCGGGTGCCTCGGTTACCACAGGTGCACCCAATAAAGCACTTGTAATTGCAATGGTGAAAGATGAAACTTCCCGTCGTGTGATCGAGGACCAACTCGTAAAACGCATTGGCTCCCCTTCGGTATCTTCTTACACTCTCATTTCAACAGATATGCTGAAAGAGGCGAGTGATGAAGCATTAAAGAAAGTAATAACTGACGGAAAGTTTACACATGTATTACTAATGCGCCTCGCTGATGTAGAAAAAGAAACTTCTTATGTGCCGGGTACTACAACATCTTTTTATGGTGGATATGGAAGATATTATGGTTACGGAGCTGGTATGTATTCTACTCCCGGGTATTATACTACTGATAAAAACTATTTTGTTGAAACAACAGTTTATTCTATTAACCCTGATAAATTAATTTGGACTGGTACTACAAAAACAGTGAACCCTTCCAAACTTGATAAAACAGTGAATGATATCGCCGATGTGGTTACTGAAAAAATGACCAAGGACGGCTTCTTGAAAAAATAACAAGTATGATTGAAAATGAGGAGAGGCTTCTCCTCATTTTTCTTCTACGGGAAAATTGTGGGAATAGTATAAGTACATTCTGGGCAAGCATCGCAAATAATTTTACATTCCGTATGGAAAATCACTTGCAGTATGAAATGGTATCAATCTTTGATCAAACGTGTACTTAATGGTATCATTTTATTTTTATTGCCAGTGATGTTATTGTTCTTTATTTTAGGGAAAGCTATCTCACTTGTTCAAAAACTGATCCTGCCAATAAAGAAGCATTTACCCGCAGAACGTGTTCTTGGAGTGGGACTGCTTACATTAATAAGCCTGGTTCTTATTTTATTCATCTGTTACCTCGCAGGAATGCTCATTGAAAGAAAAAGAGTCAAATGGTTGATCACAAAATTAGAGGATAAGATATTGGTGTTTATTCCGGGGTATTCCATGATAAAAGCTCAGACAAGCGAAATAGTAAGTGAAGCAGCAACTCATTGGCAGCCAGTTTTGATAGGCGAAGATGGTGATTGGAAGATGGGCGTTCTTGTGGATCGACAGCCTGATGGTCTTTGTATGATCTTTTTTCCAGAGCCACCGGATGCTAAACAAGGTGAGATGAAATTGGTGCATGAATCAAAATTGAAAAAGCTGGATATGCCGGTAAATAAAATGATAAGAATTATAAGGAAATACGGAAAGAGTGAAGGTGCCTTTTTTAATAAAGATGAAAAATTATAAATGATCAACAAATATTATTATGAATAAATATACCGTTCCCGCTTTTGTTGTTTTGATGGTAGTATTTTTTGCATGCGGCCCATCTCAAAAGATCACAACATCATGGGTGAATCCCGACAGACCAGCAAAAAAATACACTACTGTTTTTGTGGCTGCCTTAATACAAAATAATCCTGTAAAGTATGCTCTTGAAGCTGACCTCGGCGCAGCTGCAAAAGCAAGAGGATTTAATGTAGTAAAAGGGTATGAAATTTTTCCTCCGAATTTTAATAAGGAGAATATGCGGGATAGAGATCTTGCACTGAAATTAATTCGTGATAAGGGTTGCGATGTGATCTTATCTATTGCGGTAATAGATCAAAAAAGTGAAACCTATTATCAACCGGGTGCGGTGTCAGTAGGTGTGGGTTATGGTTATCACCCATATGGCGGCTATGGACCTTATGGTTCTTATGGGGCTTATGGTACGGGCTTCTATGGATATTATAATTACTGGCAGCCTACCTTATATAGCCCGGGTTATTGGCAAACAGACAAAACTTATTTTATTGAAGCGAATGCTTATGATGCAGAGACGCAGCAAATAATCTGGTCTGTTCAATCAAAAGCCGACAATCCATCAGGAATTGAAAAGTCAAGCAAAGAATATACGGAAATGTTGTTTGAGCAATTTGACAAAGAAAGAAAAAAACAAAAATAAATTAACCATTAAAAAACAAAAACATGAAACCTATTCTTTCAATTTTATTAGCATTCTTTTTTATTAATGCTTCTTCACAAACTACCCGATTAAATGGCTATGCCTTGTATGTATTCGATGACCAGTTTGATTCCTATTATGATAATAGCAATTATTATGAGGGAAAATTCAAAGGAGGTCTGCAATGGGGAGTTGGTCTTGAGTATTTACCACACCAGTCAAGCGGGATTGAACTTATTTATTTGAATCAACAAACCACTGCTCGAACTACATATGCGTATCCAGGTATAGGAGGAGTAAAAACAACAAATTTTGATGTCGGCTTTAATTGGTTAATGCTTGCCGGTAATCGTTATATGAAAAAACCGGGAAGCAAGTTTGAAGGGTTTGGCGGTTTTATGCTCGGTGCAGCTTTCATTAATGTTGATAACCCTGATAACGGAAATGAAAACAGTGCTACAAAATTTGCATGGGGCTTTAGACTGGGAGGAAATATTTGGGCATCAGAAAAAGTAGCAGTTAAGTTACAGGCGCAAGTATTGTCAGCAGTGCAGGGAGCAGGTGGTGGATTATATTTTGGTACCGGGGGAGGGGGAGTTGGTGTCAGCACTTATTCTTCTATGTATCAATTTGGCCTTGGTGGCGGTTTGACCTTTGCACTTGGTGGACATAAAACAGCACCACCACCAGCGACAACGATACCTCAATAAATTTATTCACACAAATGAATTTATTTTTAATAAAAGCTGTGACAGAATGTTGCAGCTTTTTTTATTTGAATTAATTTTAAAATTGAATTACCTCATGCAGAAAAAACAAAAAATTGTGGCGTTAAATAAAAAACATTTTATTTTTTGTTCTGCGATCATTTTTTTTCAATGCGTTTTTTCTGTTCCCGTGCATTCGCAACAAACAACTGTGCAAAGCAGTTTAGTCCCAATGCAAGATGTTGGGGATGTTATAAGAATGATCTTTAAAAAAGAAAAGGATAGTGCAAAAGTTAAAAAGCCATCAACGATCTCAATACTACCGTCAATAGGATATAACCCAAGTTTTGGAGTTGTATTAGGCGCCAAGATCTCTGCTGTCAAGCAATATGGAGAAAAAGAAAATACAGATCTCTCGGCTTTTGGACTTGAAGCGATCTACACTTCAAGAGGCGTGATCACGGCCCAGGCTCGTCATAATGTATTTACAAATGAAAATAAGTGGAATTTCCAGGGTAACTGGCAATTATCTAAATTCTTAATAAACGATTATGGTATTGGTACGGGGAATAAAGATTATATAACTGACGGTGATAGCGCAGATCTTATAAGATTTACTTTTATTCGTCTTACCGAAAAAGTTTATCGTAAGATCAGCTCGAATTGGTTTGCAGGCGGAGGCATCAGTTTTGACATCCGAAATAATATACATGATCAGCAACTTGAGTCGTACCCCAGCTCAGCGCATTTACGCTATAGTTTGAGAAATGATTTCGATTCTAATAAGTATTCTGCAAATGGATTTTTTCTATCCTTTCAGTATAATACAAGAGAACATCCTATCCGTTCCTATGGTGGTATTTATGCAGATTTCAATTTACGCTTTAACCAAAAGTGGATGGGCAGTACTAAGAACTCAATACAACTGCTGTATGATCTCAGAAAATATTTCAGTCTAAGCAAAAAAAACCCGGAACATGTTTTAGCCTTATGGCACTGGGCTTCTTATACGCTTAATGGTACTGTTCCTTATCTTGAGCTGCCGGCAACTGGTTATGATACATATGGAAGAAGTGGCCGGGCATACACAATGGGCCGGTTCAAAGGACCCGAATATGTAGATTTTGAAGCAGAGTGGCGCTTTCCAATCACAAAAAATAAATTATTAAGCGGGGTTGCCTTTATGAATATGCAATCTGCTTCTGATGATCTTTCAAAAAAATTATTTCAATATTGGGCAACAGCGGGAGGAGCCGGCTTAAGAATTCTTTTTAACAAAGAGAGCAGATCGACTATATGTATAGACTATGCAAGAGGAAGCCATAAATCTAGCGGCTTCTTTTTTGGATTAAATGAAGTGTTCTAACTTAGTAGAATTAAAACCTTAATTGTTCATTAACCATTAAACTTAAGCTATGAAAAAGATCACTTTGGCATTTTTGCTAATTACCTCTTTTGGAATTTGCAATGCACAGGTTACTGTTCCCAAAACAGCTCCTTCAACAAAAGATTTTATTAAGCCACCAGCAATTGATGATGTTGATAAAACTACAAACAGTGTAGTTGATGATCTTACGAGCAAGTTATCATTACCTGTCGCACAAAAGCCCAAGCTTATAGATGCAATTAGCGGTTTTTTAAAGCAAAAAAAAGATTTTACCGGTCTTGCCGATTCTAACCCGACAAATTATTTATCAAAATTCAACCCGCTACAGCAGGGACTTTTTGGAAAACTAAAAGGAATAATGGGATCATCTGTATTCACGAAATTCCTGGGATTAAAACCTTCGGGCACTGGCATTATGGGCAATGCATTAAGTCATCTTTTCTTCTGAGAAGACAGAAATAACGAAAATAAAATCACCCTGTTTTTATTTAATAAAAGCGGGTAAGATATACGCTTACTTATTGATCTTTTTATCGTAATTTTTGCGCCGCTGAAAGCTTTGGAGAATAAAGTAAAACAGAGCTAAAAAATAATATTATTTGTATTAGCTGATTAAAATTTAAAAATAAAATTCAAAAAAAATAGGAATGAAAAGAAATCATTTTTTATCATTAACCCTGCTCGTGATCACCCTTGCAGCTTGTTCTTCCTCTAAACAAACCGCAGGGGTATGGGTAAATAAAGAAAAAATAGAGGGGAAATCTTATAGCAATTTTTTTGTGATCGTCATGACTGCTGATATTGAAGCAAGAGTGAAACTTGAAAATGAACTGGCAGCAACAATCACTTCAAGAGGTCATAAAGCAATAAAAAGTTATGAAGTATTACCAGCAGATCTAAAAGACCCCAAACCACCAGTGCCAAGATTGAAGATCAAAACAACTGCAGCGAATATGCATATAAGTCCGGCAATAACAGTCGTCCATCGGAACGGCTGATGCTTTTTAAATATTAATCCTGATTCAATAAAATGCAAACCCAGGAACACCATCCATAACCCAAAAAGAATTTTAATGATCCTCGTTGACGCAAATAAATTGGTCAACATCAGTATTCCAAAGACAATTGTAAGCAGGCTCCATAGAAGAGACGTATATTCTCTTTCACCCCGATCGGCAAAAAGCCAGGAAATTATTCCCACAATACCGGTAAAGAATATTAATACACCGATCCAAACAGAGATCCCTTTCAAAGCATTAAGAGGGTTATTCAAAACATAAATGCTAAGGATGATCAATGCAATTCCCTGGATCATCGCTACCCACCATTTGCGTATTATTGGTTTTGGCATAATTATAATTTTATTAGAATTAAAAAATTGCCCGGAATTTGTGTTTTACTTTTTCAACAATTTTGCTTTACCTAATTGTTTCATCAATGTGGATATATAAGTCCTGCTGAAACTGGCTAAAGAAGATGGATTAAATATTTCTGACTGGACCGCAAACATCTTTTCCTGCGAGGCCTTATCAAATAAATTACTCTG
>JGI24806J26614_1000894_pt1 | contig 10155 bp, 6 predicted proteins | sample Kansoi200umMDA_FD_26614 | JGI IMG/M metagenome (IMG submission 26614) | reverse complement strand
GCCAAAAATTCGGATTCTAAAATTGGTTGCGCTGCAAGTTTAGGATAAGTGCAAGCAGATCCTGGGAATAATAATTTCTTTACACCATGCTGGTAAGCTGCATGAATCACATTACAATGCATTTGTGTATTATCAAAAATGAATTTAGCAGGATAATTATGATTTGCTTCTATCCCACCAACAATTGCCGCGAGATGAAAAACATAATGCGGTTTATGTTCTCTAAAATACGCATAAACGGCTGCTTGATTACGTAAATCAAGTTCACTCCTTGATGGTGTCAGTAATTTTTTATTTTCAATTTGCAATCTTTTAACGAGTGCACTACCTACCATTCCTTTGCTGCCAGTAATCAAAATGCTTGTCTCTTGTGTCATGAAAATATCATCCTTATAAAATTCCACTTAAAAAATTTTGCTTGATATTAGCGTACTTTTTTAATAGATTGCGAGGACAAAATATCAGGAAGAAGTTTATGTATACGGAAGCGTTAATTGCACGTCTTTATAAAAAAATGTCTCTCATACGTCGCTTCGAGCTTCGTTTGGCTGAAGTTTATCATACCGATATTATTAAAAGTCCAATTCATTTATCTCTTGGTCAAGAAGCAGTAGCTGTTGCTGTTTGTGATCCTTTAGAAAAAGATGACATTGTTTCTAATACATACCGTTGTCACGCTACCTATATTGCGAAAGGTGGTGATTTAGGCGCGATGATGGCTGAGTTATATGGAAGAAGTGATGGCTGTGCAGGCGGCAAAGCAGGTTCGATGCATCTTATTGATATGCAAAATGGCATATTAGGCGCATCAGCAGTAGTCGGCACAACGATTCCTGTTGCAGCAGGTTATGCACTTGCCATGAAAATGAAGGCGATAGAGACTGGTCGAAGGCGAGTGGTTGTTGCTGTATTTGGTGATGGTGGTACAGAAGAAGGTTGCTTTTACGAAACCATTAATTTTGCTGCGCTACGTCAGTTGCCTATTTTATTTGTCTGTGAAAATAATCGTCTTGCTATCCACGCACCGCTTGAAAAACGCTGGGCAAGCGAACAATTATGCGAACGCATTAATACTTATGGTATTCCCACACAGAAAATTGACGGCGCTTGTGTATTTACCTTACGTGATGCGGTGGCAAAAGCAATAAACCGTATCCGTCATGAAGTCACGCCTTTCTTTATCGAATGTGCAACTTACCGTTGGTTTGAACATGTAGGCCCAAGAGATGATCACTCAGATGTTTATCGTAATCTCGATGAATATCGAAGCTGGCAGGAAAACGATCAGATTACACGTCTTGCCAATATGTTAGGGGATGAAATCGTTAAACAACTGGAAGATGAGATCACTCTAGAAATTGCAGCAGCTGAAAATTTTGCCGATAAAAGTCCATATCCTAAAGCAGAGGAGTTGTATACGCATGTTTATGCAAACTGATTTAGGGAGCGAGAGCAAAGCAATACCTTCCGACAGACGGGAAATTCGTTATGTGGATGCATTGCGTGAAGCATTTTTGCAAGAAATGGAAAGAGATCCATCGGTTTTTTTATTTGGTCTTGATGTGGATGATCACAAAGGTATTCAAGGATCAACGATCGGTTTACAAGAAAAATTTGGCAAAGATCGTGTATTTTGCACGCCGCTTTCAGAAGATGCGATGACTGGTGTTGCAATTGGTGCAGCAATCGCAGGTTTACGACCTATCCACGTGCATATTCGCATGGATTTTATGCTGCTCTGTATGAATCAGCTCGTCAATATGGCGGCAAAAGCTCATTACATGTATAACGGACAAGTCAAAGTGCCTTTAGTCGTGCGTACCATGATAGGCCGTTCATGGGGTCAAGGTGCGCAGCATTCCCAGGCATTACAATCTTTGTTTATGCATATCCCCGGGTTAAAGGTTGTTGCACCAACCAATGCCCATGATGCTAAAGGTTGTATGATTTCATCCATTCGCGATAACAATCCGGTTATCTTTATCGAACACCGCTTACTTTATAGTATTGATGGATATGTTCCATACGAATCGTATGAAGTGCCTCTTGGTAAAGCGCGCGTGTTACAGAAAGGAGACGATATCACTATTGTTGCAATCTCACATATGATGATGGAAGCTTTAAGAGCGCGGAAACATCTAGAGGCTTTTGGTATACAAGCTGAAGTGATTGATCCCATTACACTTTCGCCACTTGATATGCAAACCATTATGCTATCTTTGCGTAAAACACGAAGACTTTTAGTGGTGGATAATGCATGGCTCACTTGCGGTGCAAGCAGTGAGGTGATCACGCAAGTTTATGAGATTTGTCGTGAAACAGGGGAGGATTTACCTATCATGGGCAGGATGGGATTTGCTTTTACGACTTGTCCCACTACCAAACCTTTAGAAAACGTTTTTTATCCAAATGGCGTCACCATTGCAGCAAAAGCTTACAATATGATAAAAGGGAAAGGGGCGCCCCACTGGGAACCACCGGCCAATGCTAAAACAGAAATTGATGCATTCAAAGGGCCGTTTTGATGTAGTTTGATGTGTCTTTTTTTAAAATAAAAATCTTTTATTTTTTAAGAAAAAAGCATTCGTAATTGAAACTTGCTACCAAAAGTTTTTTGCCTCTCCCACAAGGGAGAGGCGAAAGCTAAAAGCAATATTCGTGTCGATTCCTCAGCCTACAAGGGGCGACAAGTTGGGTTCCGCCTTCGCAACGCATCAAGTCAAAGGCAAAGAAATTTGCAATAATAAATTTTTTTTAAATCATATTGGTAGAAGAAATGGCAGAAAGTAAAGTGGAAAATATAGAAAGCATCCTCAAGCAAATCTTACAAAGCCGAATCATGCTGCTAGATGGCGGGATGGGCACCATGATCCAATCTTATCAATTACAAGAAGATGATTATCGAGGGCTCAAGTTTCGCGACTTTGCTCATTCACTAAAAGGGAATAACGATCTGCTCTCTCTAACTCAACCGGAAATCATTGCTGAGATTCATCGTACTTATCTCAAAGCTGGAGCAGATTTTATTGAAACCAACACTTTCAATTCCACTGCTATTTCACTCGCAGATTATCATATGAGCCATCTTGCTTATGACTTTAACTTTGCAGCTTCTCGTTTGGCGCGCGAAGTTTCTGATGAAATGACTAAAGAGACTCCAGAGAAACCTCGCTTTGTGATCGGCATCTTAGGTCCGACCAATAAAACCGCCTCCTTATCGCCTGATGTTAATGATCCTGGTTTTAGAAATGTCACATTTACTGAATTAGTCGATGCTTATGGCGAGGCCATATCCGGCTTAGCGGCGGGTGGCGTTCATTTATTTATGATCGAAACTATCTTCGATACCTTGAATTGTAAGGCTGCTATTTTTGCACTTGAAAAATATTTTAGTAAAACACGTAAACGTTTACCCGTGATGATTTCAGGCACAATTACTGATGCAAGTGGTAGAACTTTATCGGGCCAAACAACGCTCGCTTTTTGGCATTCAGTGAGACATGCAAGACCTTTTTGTATTGGATTAAATTGTGCGTTAGGACCAGCAGCGCTTCGTCCATACATTGAAGAATTATCGAGGGGGGCAGACACATATATCAGCATTCATCCTAATGCAGGGTTACCCAATCCATTTGGCGAATATGAAGAAACACCTGAGCAAATGGCTCAAGTTTTACAAGAATTCGCTCGAGCTCGCTTCGTGAACATTGTTGGCGGGTGTTGTGGCACAACACCTCGTCATATTGAAAAGTTTAGCGAAGCCTTGAAATCAGTTCCGCCGAGAAACGTGTTAGCCTTACCCAAAGCTTGTCGGTTAAGTGGCCTTGAACCTTTAGTGATCGATGAGCAATCTTTGTTTGTCAACATTGGCGAGCGTACCAATGTAACAGGATCAATTAAATTTGCTGAATTAATTCGCCAAGAAAATTATTTAGAAGCGTTAGAGGTCGCGCGTGAACAAGTATTAAATGGTGCACAGATTATTGATATCAACATGGATGAAGGGTTGTTAGATGCGGAAGCTGCTATGGTTAAATTTTTGAATTTAATCGCGGCAGAACCAGATATTGCTCGTGTGCCTATCATGATTGATTCATCTAAATGGAGCGTGATTGAAGCAGGATTAAAATGTATTCAAGGCAAAGGCATTATTAATTCAATTAGCTTAAAAGATGGTGAAACTCAATTTATCGAAAAGGCAACCCTTGCACGACAATATGGTGCAGCAATTATTGTGATGGCATTTGATAGCCAAGGACAAGCCGATACTTTCGAGCGGAAAATTGCCATCTGTAAGCGCTCTTATGATATTTTGGTTGAGCGTCTCGACTTTCTTCCTGAAGATATTATTTTTGATCCTAATATTTTTGCAGTTGCAACGGGCATAGAAGAACATAACGAATATGCGCTTGCTTTTATCAATGCGACTCGTCGAATCAAAGAACTTTTACCCCATGCATTAGTTTCCGGTGGTGTGAGTAATATTTCGTTTTCATTTCGTGGTAATAATACGATTCGTGCAGCGATCCATGCTGTTTTTTTGTTTCATGCCATAGCAGCTGGCATGGATATGGGCATCGTTAATGCAGGTCACTTAACTGTCTATGATGATATACCCAAGGACTTACGCACCTTGATTGAAGATGTATTATTCAATCGAAGAATAGATGCGACGGAAGCGTTACTTGAAGCGTCGCAAAATATTTTCGGCGAAATCAAACATAAAGGTGAAGATTTAAGTTGGCGGGAAAAAGATGTATATGCGCGCTTATCTTATGCGCTCGTTAATGGCATTCAACAATATATTATTGAAGATACAGAAACGCTTCGCCAAAAATTGGCTGATCCGCTTAAAGTGATTGAAGGGCCACTCATGGATGGGATGAATGTGGTAGGTGATTTATTTGCAGCGGGTAAGATGTTTTTGCCGCAAGTGGTTAAAAGCGCACGTGTCATGAAGCAAGCCGTGCATTATCTTGAACCTTTTCTTCATGCTCATGATAAAGCCGCTAAACTTAAAGGCAAGATTTTATTAGCAACTGTTAAAGGGGATGTGCACGATATCGGAAAAAATATTGTGGGGGTGGTTCTTCGTTGTAATAGTTATCACATCATTGATCTTGGCGTGATGGTTTCTTGTGAAAAAATTTTGGCAACCGCAAAAGAAGAACAAGTGGATATCGTAGGCTTAAGTGGCTTGATTACTCCATCGCTTGAAGAAATGGTCCATGTTGCGAAAGAAATGCAACGTCTGCAATTTAAAATTCCCTTATTAATTGGCGGGGCTACCACTTCTCGTGCGCATACTGCGCTTAAAATAGAACCACATTATACAGGTCCTGTGATCCATGTGGTCGATGCATCGCGTGCTGTTGGTGTTGCTAGTCAGTTGTTAGGTGAGACTTCGAAAGAATTGTTTGTGAATAAAACAAGAAAAGAATATGCAGACCTGAGATATCTACATCAACAAAAAAAATCAGAAAGTCAATTCATCTCGATTGCTCACGCGAGAGCGAATAAATTTGCTTTTGATTGGAAAAATTATAAACCGCAGAAACCCACCTTCCTCGGCATTCAAGCATTTACTCATTACCCGCTAAAAAACTTAACCCCTTATATTGATTGGACTCCTTTTTTTAGTACCTGGGAACTCTCAGGGCGTTATCCTAGGATTTTCCAAGATGAAGTGGTCGGTGCAAGTGCGAAAAGTTTATTTGATGATGCAAATGAAATGTTGAGAAAAATCGTGCTTGAGCGTTGGCTTATCGCAAATGCTGTGATTGGTTTTTTCCCAGCAAACAGTGTAGGGGATGACATTGAAGTTTATGTAGATGAAAATCGCGACCAGGTATTGACAACTATACATATGTTACGGCAGCAAACACTTAAAGCAAACGGCAAGCCTAATCTATGTCTGGCCGATTTTATTGCGCCGAAATCATCTGGTATTTTAGATTATATCGGTGGCTTTGCTGTGACGGCAGGCATGCATATAGAAGAGAAATTAAAGCTGTTTGAAGAAGAGCACGATGACTATCGTGCGATTATGCTAAAAGCCTTAGCAGATCGGTTGGCAGAAGGTTTCGCAGAGCATATGCATGAACGTGTACGTAAGGAATTTTGGTCTTATGCGAAAGATGAGCGATTATCAAATGATGAATTAATTGCTGAAGAGTATGTCGGTATCAGGCCTGCCCCTGGCTATCCTGCTTGTCCAGATCATACCGAAAAACCTGCTTTATTTGATCTTTTGCATGTAACGCAATCAACCCAAATTAGCTTAACAGAAAATTTTGCAATGCTTCCTGCCTCATCTGTCAGTGGTTTTTATTTTTCCCATCCACATTCAACTTATTTTGGCATAGGGAAGATTAATGAAGATCAAGTGATCGATTATGCAGCTAGAAAAGGAGTGGAAGTTGCTGTGATTAAGCGCGCCTTAGCGCAACTTCTGGTATAATATGCGACCAACTTGTCACGCCTGCGAAAGCTAGCATGAAAGGGGCGCTTGCGCTGGCATGACAGCCTGGCATGACAAGCAATAACAAGGTGCTATGAAGATGAGAAACGAGATATGCCCATGAATAAACTACTTCAAATTAGTTTTGAATTTTTCCCTCCTAAGACGCCGGAGGGGGATGCATTACTGACTGATACGGCATTTGCCCTTGCAAAAAATCGACCGCAATTTTTTTCTGTAACATTTGGCGCAGGCGGGTCTACGCGGATCGGCACAGTTGAAACTGTGAAACGATTGCTAATGCTCCATAAAGCCATCTCTGTCGCACCGCATTTATCTTGTATTGGGGAAAATCGTGAAGATATTCTTGAGATTTTGAATATTTATAAAAATTTAGGAGTTAAAAGATTAGTTGCCCTGCGCGGCGATCTCCCATCAGGCATGGGGCAAACGGGTGAATTTAAATTTGCTAATGAATTAGTGGCTTTAATTAGAAACGTCACGGGTCATTTTTTTCATATTGAAGTTGCCGCTTATCCTGAAATACACCCACAAGCTAAAAGTGCACTGGATGATATTTTAAACTTAAAAAGAAAGCAGGATGCAGGCGCTGATAGTGCAATCACACAGTATTTTTTTAATCCAGATGCATATTTTTATTATCTAGATGAATGTACAAAACACGGCATTAATATTCCTATTACACCTGGTATTATGCCGATTACCACCTTTAGCAAGCTTGCTCGTTTTTCAGATGTTTGTGGTGCAGAAATTCCACGTTGGATACGTAAGCGTTTGGAATCTTATGGCGATGATATTGAATCAATCAATGCATTCGGTCTTGAAGTTATTTATGATCTTTGTCAATCTCTGCTATCAGGCGGTGCCCCTGGCATCCATTTTTATACTTTGAATAAAGCAACACCCAGCCAGGATATATTAGATATGCTAGGTTTAAGCGAAAGAAGTCATATCGATAAAAAATATGCTTAGAATTAGCATTTTTTTTCTATAAAATGCAACTTTACCTTAAGGAGTGAGGGCCACAAATGCTCTTTAATTCATTTCCATTTATCTTTATTTTTTTCCCTATTACCCTATTTATTTATTATCAATTTGGCAAAAGTAAATCTTCTTTTTTGCAATTATTGGCGCTTTCAGTTGCATCATTTATTTTTTATGCTTATTGGAAAAAATCATATTTAATTCTTTTGTTAGGTTCAGTTTGCATTAATTTTGCATTTGGTGAATACCTCATGCAAGATAAGAACAAAATGATTTTTGTCTTGGGTTTGATTTTTAATGTAGCAGTATTGTTTTATTTTAAATACACGTCTTTTTTTATTCAAAATATAGCTTATGTATCCGGATTACATTTATCGTTCCATCATATTGTCTTACCATTAGGTATTTCATTTATTACTTTTCAAAAGATAACGTATTTGACAGATGTTTATCGTGGCAAAGTGACAGATTCCAATTTTTTAAACTATCTAGTTTTTATCAGTTTTTTTCCGCAATTAATTGCAGGTCCCATTGTTCATTACCAGGAGATTATGCCGCAATTTTCAGCAAAATCGAAACGTTTTAGCTATCGACAATTTAATATCGGTCTTTCTTTTTTTATCATAGGACTTGCTAAAAAAGTGATTTTAGCAGATTCCGCGGCTTATTATGCTGATCCACTCTTTGTTGCCGTTGAACAAGGAAGCTCAGTGACTTTTGAAGAAGCTTGGGTTTCCGTACTTGCTTATTCCTTGCAAATTTATTTTGACTTTTCTGGTTACAGTGATATGGCCATCGGGCTTGCGCGTACATTTGGTATTCGATTGCCTTTTAATTTTAATTCACCTTACAAAGCTTTTAATATGATTGAATTCTGGCGTCGCTGGCACATGACCCTTTCCCGTTTTTTGCGCGATTATATTTATATCCCATTGGGCGGTAATCGTAACGGAATCATACGAAAATATGCAAATCTTATGCTAACGATGTTAATTGGTGGTTTATGGCATGGTGCAAATTGGACATTTGTCTGTTGGGGTGGGTTGCATGGTTTTTATCTAGTCATCAATCATCTGTGGCATTCTTTTTGTGGTCATTTCGGCTTAAAAAGGTTGACTCAATCTTTCATTTATCGAACGCTTGCTATCTTTGTCACTTTTTTCTTTGTTACTTTAGCCTGGGTTTTTTTCCGTGCAAAGAGTATGCAGAGTGCAGGATGCATATTGCAAAGTTTATTCGGTTTAAATGGCTTTGCACCAGCAAATCTTTCATATTTAAATGAATTGATGCTAGTCAAAGAAGTGTTAGCCATATTTTCTTTACCGGAATCAACTTTTTTAACGACAATAGTCACATCAGTATATATCACACTCATGCTGATACTGGTTTGGTGCTTGCCAAATTCCCAAACGTTAATGCGTAGTATAAGGCGAGATAAAAATTTATTTTTGCGGTGCTTAATCTTCAAACCCACTATAATGCATTTTGCTTCTACAATCTTTTTATTCCAACTGTGCTTGATATTTATAAGTAATTTTGCTGTTAAACCTTTTGAGTATTTTGCTTTTTGAAGGATAGGTGATGTACAGTTTGCAATCCATCAAATCAACACATAAAATTTGGTTTTTTTCATTTCTATTAAGCAATGTTTTGGTTATCGCTTTAGGCATGCTTGTTAATCCCTATAGATTATTGCCAATCTCTATCACCATAGTTGGTATAAATGACATTAAACCTAAATTGTATGACTATCAACGCTATGTCAAATTATTTGATATTGCGCAGCAAAAGCCAAAAACAGTTTTATTAGGCAGCTCTCGTATTTTATGGGGACTAGATCCTAAAAATACTTTGCTTTCTCAGAAAGGCTATCTGCCAGTTTATAATGCCGGTATTTTAGGTCCGCCCATGTATGAAATCCGCAAGTATTTTGAACATGCATTGCAAGCTCAACCGCATTTGAAAAGAGTTATTTTGGGTATTGATTTTTTTGCTTTTAATCAGGCATTTGATGGCCGGACTTTGCTTAAAGATTATGGTAAAAATAATTTGCAATTATTGTTGAGTAATTTTGTATTTGTTTATGATCTTAAAGCTGTTTATTTGACGCTACAAGATAGTCTCTTACGTAGATTAAATAAATCATTGCGTGTTGATGGTAGACTAACCCCAAACCCAATAGATGCCCCCAAGCTTTATGAAGATTTTTTTAGAATGACAGAAAAAAAGGTCGCCGCTGGCAAAAAAAATCAAAATTTATATGTTAATTTTAAAATTTCTAAAATTGACATGGATGCTCTTCGCTATATTGTGGCGACTTGTAAAAGCCGCAATATTGATCTTCATATTTTCATTACACCGATTAACGAGTTAGCTGCGTATCATGAATATGGAATTTGGCAAGCATATATAACCTTTCTTCGTCGATTAGCGGCGATGCATCCTTATTGGGATTTCCTTACTCTAAATGAAGTGATGTTAAACAAAAATAATTTTATTCACGCACATTTTGTATTTTCAGTGGGCGATATGATTTTAAAAAGAATGCTAGCGCCATCTGATGCCCACCTTCCCAAATCATTTGGCCAATATGTAACAGCCGATAATGTCGATCGTTTTGTAAAGGATTTAGAAAAAGACTATGAACAGTCAATAAAAAATGTTTAAATTCATATGTACAAAAAAGTGAA
>JGI24806J26614_1000893_pt1 | contig 10158 bp, 8 predicted proteins | sample Kansoi200umMDA_FD_26614 | JGI IMG/M metagenome (IMG submission 26614) | reverse complement strand
AGATGCAAATGGAAAAACACTTCCAATAACACAGTATGTGATGGTCTATGAAATGGACAAGCAACTTCCTGGTCAGGAAGTCGTGCAGGTCGCATGGAATGAAAAACAATATCAGCCTGGAGATGTGCCTGACATTAATTTGTTGACCGGCCTGAATTCTCCTCCTAAGACAATAAGATTACTTGAGCGAAGAAAGGAGAAATCCGGCAAAAAATTATTCGTTCTTCCTACTTATCACATTCGCGATATAAGCATCACCGAAGATGACAGAGGTGGAATCGTAATGCATTATCTGACTACCTATAATAACCGGTTCCTTCAGTCCCAATATGTAATCCAGGTGCCATGGACGAATAAGGATCTTGAAGTAAAGCTGAAGACCTGGCGCGACAAAATGGAGCCTGGTGATGAAGAAACATGGACAATGACGGTGGCAGGACCAAAGCATGAACCTGTGACAGCTGAAATGTTATTGAGCATGTATGATGCTTCCCTGGATGCATTCGTACCGCATCAATGGCAGATGAATCTATATCCATCGATAAGCTCAAAAATGCTTGTGCGGGGTTCGATAGAAAGACAGGCACAATATTGGGCCCTGGCAAATCACTGGGAACAGAATTATACTGATGTACCGTGGAGACAATACAGGGATCTGAATTCATATGGGTATTACCCTGAAGGAGGGTATGGCGGATATCCAAGGAGATATAAAGGTGACAGGGATGGAATATATATGCAAGAATTATCAATGGAGGCTGCACCCCAGGCAGAATCTTCTGTTCCTACGGCTAAAAATGGTGCCGGAGATGTAGCAGACGAAAAGCAGGCTGCGAATGTACCTGTAGAGGTAAAAAAAGAATCTCAAACCCCACCTCCTCTTCGTTCTGCACTGGAAGAAACTGTTTTTTTCTACCCTTTCATCACAACAGATGCAAATGGTAATCTGAGCTTCACTTTCAAAATGAAAGAAGGATTGACACGTTGGAAATTCCAGGCATTAGCACATACTAAGGACCTTGCTTTTGGGCTGGCACAAGCTGAAGCAGTGACGCAAAAACAATTGATGGTATTTCCAAACCCACCAAGATTTTTCCGCGAAGGGGATACAATTGCATTTCAAATAAAAACCACCAACCTCACAAGCCAGATACAAACAGGGTCTGCGCAATTGAAAATAGTTGATGCTTTCACAGATGAGGATGTATCAACACAATGGAAAATTGCAAACAGCACACAATCGTTGAAAATTGGTGCAGGTCTTTCAACGCCATTATCATGGACACTGAATGTTCCCAAAGGCTGGATAAGACCTGTAAAGTATCAGGTATCTGCATCAGCCGGAACATTTACAGATGGAGAAGAAGCAATGCTTCCTGTAGTAACGAATCGTATTTTAGTGACAGAAACATTACCGCTTCCTATAAAGGCAAATGAAACAAGAACATTTGTCTTCAAATCCATGCAGGCTAACACTTCATCCTCTTTGACGAATCATCAATACGTCGTAGAGATGACTACTTCACCTGCGTGGTATGCAGTACAAGCTCTGCCTTACCTAATGGAATTTCCGCATGAGTGTGCGGAACAAATATTCAGCAGGATTTATGCAAATTCATTAGGTGCGCAAATCGTCAATACACATCCGGCTATTAAAAGGACATTCGATGGATGGAAAAGTACGAATGCAGATGCCTTGTTGAGCAACCTTGAGAAAAACCAGGAACTCAAATCTGCAATGCTTGAGGAAACTCCATGGGTTAGGGATGCGATGGGAGAAACCACTCAAAAGAAAGATATCGCTCTCCTGTTCGAAACCAATAAGCTGAGAAATGAATCACAACAGGCACTTCTGAAATTAAGGCAAATGCAAATGTCAAACGGAGCCTTCCCATGGTTTCCGGAAGGAACAGATAATTGGTACATCACACAGTACATCACTGAAGGTTTTGGACATCTTAAAAAGATGGGCGTATCCATACCGGGAGGTGATGCACGTGACATTGTACAAAAAGCGGTTCCTTATCTCGATGGAAAAATGATCCAGTGGTATGATGAGCTAAAACGATTGGAACAGGAAGGCAAAATAAAAATGACCGATCACCAGATCGGATCCATCCAGGTGCATTTTCTCTATACCCGTTCATTTTTTCCTGACATCAATCATGTAGCAAAGCTTGATGAAGTGATGACCTATCTAAAGACCCAATCAGAAAAATACTGGCTGCAGCACGGTATTTATGACCAGGGATTAATGGCATTAGGTTTCTTCAGAAATCAGCCAAATAATACGTTATCAAAAGAGATCCTTGCTTCTTTACGTGAACGCACGATCACAAATGACGAATTGGGAAGATATTGGAAAATAACACCGGGATATTTCTGGTACGAAGCACCGGTGGAATTACAATCACTGATGATTGAGCTTTTCCAGGATATGAAAGTTGCCCAGGCGGAAGTTGATGAACTCAGAGTATGGTTGCTCAAGCAAAAGCAAACTACGCGATGGAAATCAACTAAAGCAACTGCGTCTGCCATTTATGCTTTATTGATTCATCCTGATGCATGGTTGGATGCTAAAGGTATTGTTGAAGTAAAACTGGGAAGTGACCAGGTGATCGGACAAAATACTGCTGTTGAGGCCGGGACAGGATATGTAAAGAAATCATGGGAAGGTGATAAGATCAAGGATAACTGGTCAACTATCGTGGTGAGCAATCCCAATAATCATATTGCATGGGGTGCAGCATACTGGCAGTATTGGGAAGATCTCGATCATGTAAAAAACCAGGTAGATAATAATCCGTTGAAAGTTAGCAGGCAATTGTTGATCACAAGGGATGGTGACAGAGGATCAGTGACTACTCTTGCCCAGGGTCGGTCATTAAAAGTTGGAGATAAGTTAATCGTCCGGTTGATCCTGGAGACAGACAGGCCGATGGAGTTCGTACATCTCAAAGATCTTCGTGCATCGGGTTTTGAGCCGATGGATGTCATCAGCGGATATCACTGGAACGCAGGCATGGCTTATTATCAAAGCACTAAAGATCTGGCTACGCACTTTTTTATTGATTATCTGCCGCGTGGAAAATTTGTGGTCGAATACCCGGTTACAGTTGCGCAATCCGGTTCTTACAGTGAAGGATTAGCAACGCTGCAATGCATGTATGCTCCTGAATTTGCAAGTCATAGTGAAGGAAGCAGGGTAAAGGCAACTCAAAAATAATATGGACAGAATTGTGACGAAAGATCTGACCATGGAGTTTTTCGTCACAGGTCCATGGCCATTAGTCCTGTGTAAGGTCTTGTAAGTCGTCAATAAAGCATTTAGGTATCGGAAAGGGATTTTTTCCATCTTAAAACCCGTTTCCTGTATATTGTCTTCGAATTCATCCTATGTTTGAATTCAAATTTAACACTGTCAAAAGAAAGACCATGTCTGAAAAAACTGAAAAAGAAAAACACGCCGATACCATTATCAAAAACCATATTATTTGGTCCATGGGTGCCGGCCTGATACCTGTTCCGATTGTAGATTTTTTTGCGGTGAGCGGTATCCAGCTGGATATGATCAGGCAACTGTGTAAATTATATGAACAGAATTTTGAAGAATCACAAGGCAAAGCAATCATCACAAGTCTGACCGGATCGGGCCTCGCAAGAATGGGTGCCAAAGCAATGATCAAATTCATACCCGGTATAGGATCTGTTATTGGCGGAGTGACCATGTCAGTTTTGTCTGGTGCATCTTCGTTTGCACTCGGAGAAGTTTTCAAAAAACATTTTGAAACCGGTGGCACCTTTCTTGATTTTGATATAAAGAGGTTAAAGAAAATGTATGATGAAAAATTTGAAAAGGGTAAGAAAGTTGCCGAACAGTTAAGCAAAGAACAAGAGAAAAAGCGCCAGGCAGCAGAAGAAACGCTGACCCATAAAACCTCAGGTAAACTTGTCGATAAACTCAGAGAACTGGCCGAATTAAAAAAAGAAGGCCTGATCACAGAAGAGGAATACAGCGCCATGAAGAAAAAGCTGATAGGCGAATAATAGCACTTCTAATACCTGTTTTTACAGGCATTTAACTTTATGTTGTGAATTAAACCGGATACCGAAACCTTCATCCAGACTTAGACTCTTTAACTTTGGGGGTTCTGTTTAAAGCAGGACAATATTCACAAAAAAACAACCGTAAACATGAGGTTATTGCTTGTCTTCAGTTGCTTATTCTCTTTTTTTATTTCACCCTTATCTGCATCTGCCCCCTCGGGGAGTGGTTATAAGATAGAAGTCGAAATCCAGCATTATGATGGTGATTCGCTTTTCCTGGGTTATTATTTTGGAAAAGCTCAATATCTCAAGGATACAGCCGTAATCTCAAAAGGAAAGTTTGTTTTCCAGGGAGATGAAAAACTGGCTCCCGGAGTTTACCTGTTGGTCATTCCACCTGACAATAAATTCATACATGTGCTTATCTCTGATGATGAGCAAAAATTTTCCGTTTCCGTTGACCTGGATAAGATTGTGTCTACTGCAAAATTTAAAGGCAGTGATGAAAATGAAATTTATTATGCTTACCTGCATGAGCTTGAACAACGCCGTCCGATCGCAGATTCACTAAAAAAACAAATGAAGCTGGACTCTCTCCACGCAGAGGAATACAAGGTGAAACTTGATAAGATCGATGCGGATGTCGTGAAAGTACAGGACGATGTCAGGGCAAAACATCCCAACTCTATTACCTCAATGCTGATATGGTCAAACCGTGAGATTGAAATTCCAAAATTTGAAGGTCTGGCAGAAGATGAAAAGAAACAAAAGCAATACGAATTTTATAAAGCTCACTTCTTTGATCATTTTGATCTGAAAGATCCCCGTGCCATGCGCTCAGGTATCATTCAGCAGAAGATTGATTATTACCTGCAAAAACTCACATACCAGGTTCCCGATAGCCAGATCGTCGAAATGGATTATTTGTTGAATAGTATGTTGACCAACAAGGAAGCATTTCAATATTACCTGGTTTATTTTCTGAACGAGGTAGTAAAATCCAAGAGAATGGGAATGGATGCAGCGTATGTTCATCTGGTAGATACATACTATGCAAAAGGACTTGCAGACTGGATTGACAAGGAACAGCTTGATAAGCTTCTTGCACAGGCCGAAGTGCTCAGACCCATCCTGATCGGAAAGATAGCGCCCGAACTCACTTTGTATAAAGAATCAGGTGAACCTATCAACTTGCATTCCATCAAAGCTGATTATACAGTATTGTTCTTCTGGGATCCGGAATGTGGTCATTGCAAAAAATCTATACCGTTCATCATTGACTTTTATAATGAATACAAAAGCAAAGGTGTTGAAGTGATTGCAGTATGCACTAAAACAGGCAACGATGTTTCTTCCTGCTGGAACGCTGTCAAAGAAAGAGGTATGGACATCTGGATAAACACCTGTGACCAGTACATGCAAAGTCACTACAAAACAATTTATGATGTGAAGACCACGCCCCAGATTTATATCCTGGATAAGAATAAAAAGATATTAGTCAAAAAAATCTCCGGAGAAGATTTAAAGCCGGTGATGGATGAGATCTTTAAGAGTGAAGAGATGAAGGAAAAAAATCAGTGATTGATGAGTACTGAGTAGTGAGACGTGAGATGTGAGACGTGAAGCATGAAGAGAGAAACGTCATAATTGAAGATCGAACAAAAAGAAAAAGAGTTGTTCGTAGTTTCAAGCTACGAACAACTCTTTTTCTTTTAAAATCTAAAATCTAAAATCTAAAATCTAAAATCTTAAATCTTAAATCTTAAATAAAGTCCTTTGCATCCGTAGACTCCAGGTATCGCTGGATAGCAGCCCATGCTGCTGAAAATGACATCAGAATGCCCAGTGCAATAATGAATAGCATACCCAGGACAACCATGTCGAGACTGGATATAAAAAGTGATTGACCAACTACATGGCCTATCCAAAGAAGTACAGAGAAATAAGCTATTCCTGCAACAAGGATGGAAAAGCTGCTCATCTTCAACACTTCTATGATGAATGGTTTTCGAATGTATCCACGTGTCGCACCGACTAATGACATGGTCCGAATATGATACCTGTGTTGCATGATATACATCCGGATCTGGTGATGTATCATGACTAGTATTAACAAGAGAAGGATTCCGCCAATAGCGCCTGTCACCAGGGAAATGCTTTTTAGCCTTGACCGTACTGCCCCATAGAGATCTTCAGGATAATAAAAAGCACTGATGCCATCCACTTTGGTGAGCTCTCTTTCAAGTGTTTTTGCATAAGCTGTATCTACACGTTCTGCGTCAAGGGTGAATCTAAATGAACCTCTGAATGGATTGTCCAATGAATCCGGTAAAGCCAGTTCGCTCAGCTCTTTCTTCATGATTTTCAAAGCTTCCGAAGCAGAAACATATCTAAGGTTCTGGATCCCTTCGATCTTGCTCAGCCTGTTCTCAATGCCGATGAGTTGTTGTTCTGTCAAACCAGGTTCACATTCGGCAAGGAACTCAATGTTTCCCTTAAACAGATCTTCCCAACGATCTGAAAACCAGAAGCTACTGATAAATAATCCTGCCAGAAAGAGGAGCACAGCCAGGCTTGTGACAGTCAGCCAGTAATAAGGTGTATATGAGAATGTAAAAGACTTCACGATGGGTAAAGGTAATCGAATGATCTAAAAGTTTAATATGTATTTAGGAGATCAATCAGGGTGGGGAAGATTTACTAATTTCGCGGTCCAATAAAACTTAACTGTTCATGGCCAGAGAATTAGCGTTGCGGGATGCCATCCGGGAAGCAATGGTCGAAGAGATGCGTCTCGATGACAACATCTTTCTGATGGGGGAGGAAGTAGCCGAATACAACGGAGCATACAAGGTGAGTAAAGGAATGCTGGACGAATTTGGTCCCCGGCGCGTCATAGATACACCTATCGCTGAGTTAGGGTTTGCCGGCATTGGAGTAGGTGCTGCCATGAATGGCTTGAGGCCAATTATTGAATTCATGACCTGGAATTTTGCCGTGCTGGCATTTGACCAGATTGTCAACAATGCTGCAAAAACTTTGGCTCAATCTGCTGGAGATTTTTCATGTCCGATAGTTTTCAGAGGACCGAGCGGTTCAGCAGGGCAGTTGGCTCAACAACATAGTCAGTCTTTTGAATCCTGGCTTGCGAATTGTCCTGGGTTGAAAGTGATCAGCATCATAGACCCTGCAGATACGAAAGGATTGATGAAATCCGCCATACGCGACAATGATCCGGTATGTTTCATGGAAAGCGAAAGCATGTATGGTTTTAAAGGAGAAGTTCCTGAAGGAGAATATTTGGTCCCGATAGGAAAAGCTGCGATACGAAGAGAAGGAACAGATGTGACGATTGTTTCTTTCAACAAGATGATGGAAGTGATCAAGAAAGCTGCTGAAGAATTGGCGAAAGAAGGAATTTCTGCAGAAGTTATCGATCTCCGAACCATTCGCCCCTTAGATTATGAAACGATCATCAATTCGGTGCGCAAAACAAATCGTCTTGTGGTCGTTGATGAATCATGGCCTTTTGCCAGTATTTCTTCTGAAGTGGCATACGCTGTACAACGACATGCATTTGATTATCTCGATGCTCCTGTCTTGCGGGTCAATAGCGCCGATACATCATTACCCTATGCTCCAACCTTAGTTGAAGAGTGGCTTCCAAATCCTGCAAAAGTAATAGCTGCCGTGAAGGCTGTCATGTACAGATAGTGAGATAGTGAGAGAGTGAGAGTAGTGAGAGAAGTGAGAGTAGTGAGAGAAGTGAGAGTAGTGAGAGAGTGAGAGAATGCGATCGCCATAAATAAAAAACAAAACTAGTTGAGTGTCGGTAGAACGTGTTGAGCGTCGGTTGACCGACGTTCTGGTGATCACAAAGCTGCGCTTTGAGAGATACGAAATCTGTCTTGCCTCACTCACCCTTTCGCTTTCTCACTCTCTCACTTCTCTCACCCTCTCACATCTCTCACTTACACGTTGAATCTAAAGTGCATGACATCCCCATCCTGTACTACGTATTCTTTTCCTTCAACGCCCATTTTGCCTGCTTCTTTCACGGCTGCTTCTGAACCAAAACGAATGTAATCTGCATAGCGGATCACCTCAGCGCGTATAAATCCTTTTTCAAAATCTGTGTGTATGACACCTGCTGCTTGTGGTGCTTTACTTCCTTTCCGAACTGTCCATGCACGAACTTCTTTTTCACCTGCGGTAAAATAAGTGATCAGGTGAAGGAGATCATAAGCGGCACGAATGACACGGTTGACTCCTGGTTCTTCCAGTCCAAGGTCTCTTACAAATTCCATTCTTTCTTCGTACGTATCCAGAGCTGCAATGTCAGATTCAATCGCTGCACTAATGCATATCAGTCCTGCGCCTTCCGATGCAACTGCATTTTTTAATTGTTCAGAATAGTGATTTCCATTTACAGAAGATGCTTCGTCCACATTACATACATACAGGATGGGCTTTGCAGTAAGCAACATCATTTCTCTCATCACATCGCTAAACAGTTCAGGTACTTCAAAGCTTCTCGCCTGTTTGCCTGCAAGCATATGTGCTCTCAGGTTTGTAAGCCAGGTTACTAGTTCCACGTCTTCGCGTTTGCCGGTCTTAGCAGCTTTGGAGGCTTTATCCAATCGCTTTTCTATGGATTCAAGATCTTTCAGGCCCAATTCAATATCAATGATTTCTTTGTCACGGACGGGAGATATGCTACCATCAACATGTACAACATTATCATCATCGAAGCAACGGACCACATGAAGGATCGCATCCACCTCACGTATGTTTGCCAGGAATTGATTACCTAAGCCTTCTCCTTTTGAAGCCCCTTTAATCAGGCCCGCTATGTCAAGGATATCAACTGTAGTAGGAACTAATTTTTGAGGATTGACCAGGCGCGCTAACTCATTCAATCTGGAATCCGGCACAGTGATCACTCCTATATTCGGTTCTTTTGTTGCAAAAGGATAATTCGCTGCCAAAGCTCCTGCCGATGTCAGCGCATTAAACAAAGTAGATTTCCCCACGTTTGGTAAGCCAACAATACCACATTTCAGAACCATTTCACGATATGCGGATGTATGTACTGGCCGGAGCTAAATACACATACGATGTAGCTTCCAATGCCCGGATTCAAAAAGAACAGGCGAATCGCATCATACGTATATCACCTCATGATTTTTCAGTAGAAGTTGGAGCAGGAGCACAATTCTTTTTTCCTTTCTTTATATTCTCGCCTGAAATTAAATTTTCACAGGGCATTGGTAATATTCTTATTTACAACAGCAAGCTTTCGCAATCTACTGTACTGGAAAAAGTCCTTTCAAGAACATTCACGATCAGCGTGCATTTTGAAGGTTGATATAAGTTCTTAGCTCTTCAAAAAATCTAAGGAACAGTATGTCCATTTCTTTTTCATACAGGTTATAGGATTTCATCGCTTCCGGTATTTTGTTTTCAAATGAAGCCCGTTTACTCAGCATGAGGAAAGTCTGTTCCATCCTGTTTCTGTCTTTACATGATTCAAGCCATCGGTGACTGATCATGCGTTGTATGCGGGGATGAAGACGCTCAGGAATCAATTTCATATGTTTTGCAACCAATTGATATTTGTTTGCACAGAATTTTTCCAGGGGTTTTGGATAGAATAAATGCCAATACTTGCTCAGCATGAAATCCATGAGCACATCTGCGACGACAGGTGTGTATTTTCCCTGAAAGGGCCTGATAAGCCGGTTAATTTCATCTACGTCCGTATGCTTGTCGGTGAAAGCATCAATCATCCTGTGCCTTTGGATCCCTGTATTGACACCCGGACTGAGCAATGGATAGTCGCGGGGTCTAAGGATATCACCCCATAGGTTACCCATCATGATCTGTGGATCATCAGGGGATAGAAGTGCGTGAGCGAGATAATTCATAGGGTACTATGGCTGCCGGGGCGGATCTTGTTATCTTTGCGCCCTCAAATAATGGGGTTAAAATAAATCGTAAATAGTATGGGTCTGAAATGTGGTATTGTTGGCTTACCAAACGTGGGGAAATCTACTTTGTTTAATGCGCTGACATCGGCAGGAGCTTTGGCAGCGAATTATCCTTTTGCAA
>JGI24806J26614_1000892_pt1 | contig 10158 bp, 8 predicted proteins | sample Kansoi200umMDA_FD_26614 | JGI IMG/M metagenome (IMG submission 26614) | reverse complement strand
CTTCAGGCTGCTATCAATAAACACCCCGAAGCAAAATATTGGTCGGTTAGTCAGAATGATAACGTGAATTACTGCCGCTGTCCGGATTGTGCTGCATTAGATAAAAAATATGCTGCATATGCTCCTGAGGATAAAATGTATTCGACTCATGGTGGTTCAAAGTATCCGGCGCTTGGTATGGGTTCTATATTAACTTTTGTAAACAAGGTGGCAGAAAGATTTCCCGATAAGATCATATCTACTCTTGCCTACCAATATAGCCGTGTACCACCAAAAGGTATTGTGCCCGCAAAGAATGTAAATATTATGTTGTGTAGTATTGAAAGCGCCAGGAACACCACCATGGAAAAAGGTGATACCTCCTTTAGCAGTGACCTTAAAGGATGGGGTCAACTTACCAATAACATCATTGTATGGGACTATGTGATCCGGTTTTCAAATCTGTTTGCGCCCTTTCCAAACCTTCGTATACTTCAACCCAACCTTAAATTTATGCATGACAACAGGGTCTCGGCTGTTTTTGAACAAGGTAACCGCGAGATTGGAGGTGAATTTGCAGAATTACGGGCTTACATGATTGACAAGTTACTTTGGAACCCGGATATAAATATTGATGAAGTAACAAATGATTTTCTAACAGGATATTATGGCAAGGCCTCGAAACAGATAAAGGAATATATAGACCTTTTGCATAATAATAATATGGAGCAATCGGGATATAAACTATCCATTTTCGGGAGCCCAGTTATGGAAAAAGAAACCTTCCTTTCAGATTCACTAATAACAGTTTATAACAACCTCTTTGACCAGGCTGAAAAAGCAGTATCGAAGTCCCCTGAAATTTTAGAACGGGTTAGGACAGCCCGGTTACCTGTTTATTATGCAATGCTTGAGATTGCAAAAGATGAAAAGACAGGTAAACGCGGTGCTTTTATTGCTGCTGATAGCAATAGAAAGATTCCGAACCCGGCAATAGTTAAAATTCTTTATGATTTTGTTTACCAATGTTTACGTACAAATGTTACAAGGGTAACCGAATGGCGCACAACTCCGCTGGAATATCTTGCAGAATATAAAAAGTTCCTGGAATAAGATAAGAACGGATTGAGGACGCCTGCCATGAAAGTGGGCCTGGTGCTTTTTTATTCGAACAGAAACTGAATGATTTAAAAAAGTCTTTGAGTTCTCGCGGCCAGGCTTTTAGAAAAGAGATATCGTTTTAAGTTTCCAACAAATGATCAGGCGCATGGCAATATATTCTATGAATGATATTCAGCTTGCGAAAATTGTCCCTGGTTCGAATCACACTATTCATGTCATGAGCAATGCTCTTCATCTTTTAACTTCGTGGCTTACCTGGAAACCGCTTTTTTTTGTATATATCCTTCGATAGAAGAAACAGGGGGGCCAATATAATGAAACTGCTCGGCCCAGGCCAATCCATATTTTTCTCCAATTTTTTTATCAGAAGGAACACCTCTCAGGTATTCAGAATCTAAATCTAAAACAAATTCTTTTACATAATTGACGTTAGCTGTATAATCATCATTACCAAGAATAGATAATTTTTGTCCCTTTTCTGCCAGCTTCTTTTTTAGTTGAGCACCACCATCCCCGGCGCCCTGTGTTTTACAAACAACATTACTTTCTACCTTTTTATCTATGAATTTGCCAATGTCCACCACTCGATTTACAAGCTGAGGGCCTCGTGCAAAATAATACCTTTCCTTTACAGCATACGGTTTAACAACCTCCAGTTGTTCCGGATAATCATTGACTGAGCCTGCCATCCAGCGGGCAGCTTCAACGGCTTTTGCTGTTATATAATGGTCAGGATTTTCTTCGTAATGTCCCCATGGGTCATAACATATTAAGGTATCTATTTTCAGCAGCCTAAAGAGAAAAATAAGACGCCCTGTAATGTCCTGTACATGATATTCGTTCATCTTATGGTTACTATAATTTAAATTATACACGTTTTTTAGTCCCAGGACTTTTGCCACTGCTTCATTATCTTTTTCATTACTCAAAACCCTGGCACCCATACTTTCCCCTGCACCTGCCGAATCATCATTTGTGGTACGGATCAAATACCCGGTATACCCTTCATAAATAAGTTTAGCCACCGTACCCGCAGCAAAATATGGGATGTCATCGCAATGAGGCTGTATTACAGCAAGTGTCTTCCCCTTATGGGGCTTACCTTCTGAAAGTCTTTCTACTATTACATCATCATTACCGTCCTTAGAACCAGGATAGTTACCTGTTTTTTGATTCGATAAGGCCGGTGAAGGAACAGAACTTTCAGAGTTATCGCCTTTTTGATTTGATGAACCCAGTGAAGTATAGGCGGCGGGCATAAAAACACCTGCAAGAATATTTTTAGAAATAAAATTTCGCCGTTTCATATTAAAAACTATTTAATAAATATAAGTAATTTGTTGAGCTAATTTACACCACGCAATATATCGTACTTATCAATTCATTTATCCCCGGAGCAATGGATAAATGTTTTCTCAGAGCCGTTCTTAGGTCTGTGTGACACAACCGAAGCCAGGCAACTATGAGCCATTTCTAATTCTTTAAATCCTGAATTTGTATTTCCATGAATTGCTTCCCGTGCCTGTCAGGCATTAACGAACCAATGATTCTAAAATAATGATACCAGGCAACGCCTTTCTTTGAATGTAACGATCTCTGCCAATGTTTCTTTTTATTTAAATTTGATCATGAAAATAATCGTGCAGATAGTTCTTATCAGTTTATGTATTGGGTGTAAAAAAAATCCGGCGCTGCATGATCCCGGTCCCGGCGTTACTCATGAAGGTATACTGGCAAAAGGTGTGAATCTGTCTAACTGGTTCAATGATTATTCTGACCCTGCTCAATTTACCAACCGTTTTTCTTTATCAACACTACAGCTTATTAAAAGCAAAGGGTTCACCTATGTTCGCATACCTGTAGGAACTACTATATTATTCAGTGCCATCCATCCTGAACAACTTAATTCTTCCAACTTACCTTACGTAGATGCCGCCGTGGATAATTGCATCAAAGCAGGCCTCGGGGTTACCATCAATTTGCATGCATGGCAAAACGATGCAGATAATCAACTCGCCAATGATCCCTCATTTGGCGATAAAATAGCCGCTTACTGGAAAGCAATTGCCACTTATTTTAAAAAATATTCCGCAGACAAATTATTTTTTGAAGTGTATAATGAACCGCACGCATCGGCAGCGGGCCTTACAACACAAGGCTACAGCTGGTGGCAACCCGTCCAGGAAAAAATGATAAGAGCCATCCGTGAGGCTACTGCGAATCATTATATTATAGTTGGTGGTGAAGGCTGGAATAGTATAGCGGGACTTACACAATTAACGCCTTATAACTTTGAACATATCATTTACAGCTTTCATTTTTACGATCCTTTTCTTTTCACTCACCAGGGAGCGTCATGGGCAGGATGGCAGCCGGCCATTGATGCACGGAATGTACCCTATCCTTCCAGTCCCGCAGCAGTAGCGCCACTAATTGCCAGCAGTTCCAGCACAGAACTTAAGAATGCACTGCAATGGTATGGCGAACAGCGGTACAATGTTGACTCATTGGATAAATGGGTAAAAGTTGCTTATGACTGGGCGAAGGATAGAAAAGTAGAAGTGATCGTCAATGAATTTGGCAGTTACAAGCCATTTGCCCCCCGCCAGAGCAGGTTGAGCTTTTTGCACGATGTAAGAACTGTTTTTGAAAAATATAAAATCGGCTGGGCCATGTGGGAGTGCGACGAAGGTTTTGGCTGGATAACTTATCCCTCCGGCAACCGTAATAATCCCGCTATAGATATTGAAGTGTTACAGGCGTTGGGATTGAAATAAATTTGTTTTGCCGGGCTGATCTCAACATTTGGGGTTCTCAACTTTTGTTATCACTTACCGGCGCAGTTACGCAACCAGTTTTCACAACCCTATGCATCAATCGTGAGTGCGGCCTTCTGTACCAAACTCTTATAATTATGCGGATGTACTTTATTGCTATTGTGCTGCCTGGTGAGCTGAATAAAAAAGTGTTGAGGTGGAAGAATTTTATGCATGAAAAGTTTGGTTGCAAGGTGGGCTTAAAGTCTCCGGCTCATATAACATTGCTACCACCATTCTGGATGCACGAAGAAAAGGAACAACGGCTGACGGCCGATATCGATGATATAAGTTCATATGCCCAACCTTTCACAATAGCGACCAAAAATTTTTCGGCATTTAAACCTGGAACCATTTATGCTGATGTTGTAGTAAATGAAAAATTAAGGTCGTTGAAAGCTGCTATTGATATGTTCTTTTCAGTGTCAGACTATAAGATTAAAACTGAGACCCTCCCCTTTCATCCACATATAACAATTGCCACAAGAGATCTTCGTAAAAAAGATTTTTATGAAGCATGGACGCACTTCGAAACAAAAAAATTTATGGCTAAATGGGAAGCAAACGCATTGTCTGTGCTACGACACAATTCAAAGAATTGGGATGTGATCCACACATCATTCTTTAAAATGTAACAATAAGAATAAGAGCAAATATAAAGCAGGATATAGTGAAGCTTCCATTATCATTAAAATCTGGTCCCGCCCTCATTAACCATATCATGTTAATTATGGTTTTATTTAACTATAAAAATTTAAAAAGGAAAGCACCTAAATTTCTCGTTTTGTATTATAGTATTCTACAAGAGCCCTGAAGGCAGCTTTTGGCTCCCGAGGTATGTCAGTTATGCTTCTATACCTATTGAAGAGGCTGGCTTTTTATCTCCTGTATTTTTGGTCTCATTGTTTCATTTTGTTAAGTGTGTAGCTGAAATCTTTGTTACCTGTAAAAAGCTTGTTGTTCTTGTCCAGGAAATAAATTACATTTTTATCTCCCACTAAAAAAGATATGGATGCAGGGGGTTTGTCAGGATCAAGTTGATAAATTATCACATCAGGATTTGTGTCAGAACCTTTTATAATTATCCACTTACCTTCTACAGCACTGGATCGATGTAGTGTCCAGTATAAGGTATAAGTAGTGGGAAGAGATGAGGTTGGATCCCGGTGAAGGATAAGTTTCCATTTTAACTTGTTACAGTCATTACCAACGTGAAAATTATACTGTTTGGCAAACTCCGCACAGGGGGTTCTTCCGGCAAAAGTTATCTGCCGGGCAGTGTCGTTAAGTAAAGTTGATGAAGTTATCAAAGAAGGTAAGATAGCAGAAATATTTGTAAGTGGCTCTTTCCTATTTAAAGTATAGCTCCATCCTGCGTTTCCCACCATTAGGTGATTTTCCAGGGTCAGCAGATGGAAAAGATTATTAGTCAATTTAACTAATGAAATGGTGGTTGGTAACTTGTCGCTCGTTAATTGATAAATCTCTCCGTTTAGGTTTCGGTTTGGACCTTGTAACAAGGTGTATTTCCCTTCGAAATAGCGTTTTCCCCAACCTTCTTTAAAGCCAGGTGTATTTGGCTGTGATTCCCCGAAAGCAACATTTAATACAAAAACATTTTTGTTGTTTTCGCTATTGCTCAAAGTCAATTCCCATCGCATAAAATCAACTTTCGTGTCAGGACGTATAGCGAGGAGTGATTTAATCAATGAGTCGCAAGGGGTACTTCCCACAAAAACACCGTCAGTGGTTAATTTTTGCGATGTATTAGTTTGAGAGCAAGCATTTACCCCTGAACAACATGTAAGTAAGACTGCCAGAAAAATCTTAGCTGGTATCATAAAATTTTTTATTCTGTCAAATTTCGAATAAGCGTTTAAAAACAGGATCATAATTACATGAAATAACGTAATTCCTTTACCAAATGCATTTCCTGATGATGAGAAGGTCTATCCTAGCTTGCATGAAACGGAATCGGTTTTTGTGATGGCAGGATATTACCATTCCATCATGGCTGTACCGAAGTTGATTTTAGTTTAGTTGTTTTTGCAGACAACCTATTTCAGGAGGAGACAAGTACAAAATATTAGTAGTCTTTACTAAGCGCCGGGTCCCCTAAGGGAGACCCGGCTGAGACAGAGACATTGCAGCTAAGTGATGATGGATCGTTTTCTGTATGCCTGTAATGGATAAATTTCTTTGTTATAGGTCACCAAAAGTACCTATCCAGAAAACACCTTATAATCCTGTATAACAACATTGACTGCATTGACTGCGTCGTTGGCCAGGCTGGCCGGCTGATTTTTATTGGAGCGAAAGTGGAGTAAAGGTTCCTGTAGAGGGATCGAAACGGTCAAAGCCCACATCCACGAGACCTGAGCCACATGTGGCCTGCCTTGCCTGCCATGAGACAATCGAAATAAACTGAAGCCGGGGAATTGGTGTTCAATGCCTGTTATGACAAGAAATACATTGACAGCCATTTACACATTACCCATGTCTTTATTTTAATTACGAGGCCCTTCTTTTACTACTTTGGCGCGCCTTAACACAGAAGGATCATGCTCGTCTGGAATATAAATTACATTCTCTTCGTTTCTTATGTTGCCTGTTTCCGGCAAGTCGGTAGCAGGTATATACCTTGGATGGCCATCGGCGTTCCGGTCGTCGTCATACGCCTTATCTTTAAGTTTATCTTCCATACGCCTTCTTTTGTACAGGCGGTTTTCGTCGAAATAATTATTATTATAAAATGCTTCCCTTTCCGGGCTATCTTTGGATTCAAAATCAGCCAGCTTATCAGCTGCGGCAGAGTTTTGAGGTATGAATACATCGCGAATTTCCCTTTCAACATGATAGGTTAGCTTTCCTTTTTTATATTCAGGTAACGAAGCAAGATGTCCTACTGTTACATCTGGAAGGTACACAACATTTTCGGTGGCATCCAGCTCTGCAAGTCCTACAGGAACTATAATATCACGGGATAAGAGGTTGATAGGCTTACCGTCAAGATCTACAATAAGATATCTGACTTTCTTTGATGCGACATCAAATAATAGTTCTTTTATTTTGCCAATTACTACATTGCGGGAGTCAATAATTTTCCACCCCCGGATGTCAGGTTCACCCTTAGCCATTTCATAACCACTGGCACGTAGTTCTTTCAGGTTTTCGTTAACTACCACAGTTTGCTTTAACATAATATTATTTTTTTAAAAGTTTGAAATATAATTACCGGAGACTATTGCCGAGGTCGATAATAATTCAGCCGAAGCCTAAGCAACTTTTAATTGTAATGAAGGAACAGATCGGGAAGAAGTATTTGTTCCTGGTCTTATCCCTTTACTATAATAATTTACATAATAATAAACAGCAGCCGATATAATCAGAATAATAATTAGAATCCAAACCCAGACGTAATTTTTTCTTTTCGGTTGCACATGAAGATTAGCCATAGTTATTTAGTTTATTTGTTAAAGATTATATGATCATGCCAACATCGTCGCAGCCCACCATTAATGATACTGCACCTCATTTGACCATCAACTTTTTGCATCACAAAATCATGCCAGAGCATGTTAAATCTGCCGCGCAGATGGGAATACTATTAACAATATTGTGTGGATACTAAAAATCTATAGTAGTAATTTAACAGTTAAACCCCGACTCTAAAGTATGTGGAGTTATTTCCCCCATGAACGGCCGATGAGCATTTCCTCTATCGCGACGAAATCTGAATGAAATATTCGTTAATAAATATAAAAATGAAGACACAGGACTAAATACAAAATTATTAAATTTGAAAAAACTTTCTAAACTCACCACGTGGCAGGAAAAATAAGAATGATGCAGTAACGGCCTTTTTAAACGAGCCAACTTCAATGAAATTAGATACTTATATAGGGGTAGGTTATCATTAACTTATTGAACCAATTACGTACTGTGTTAAAAGAATTGCTGATTTCAAACAGCTGAAGGCAATTGTATTATTTTAATATATATCCTATCAGTTTCGGTTATTGGTTGCACGGACACCGCGGGTAAAGCACAAAAAATCGGTAGTCTTTACTATACGTCTAGTCCCCTGTGGGAGACCCGGCTGAGACATAGATGTTTATGATAAAGCGGGTTTCTTAGTCAGTATTCAAGAATATTAAGACCGCTGAAATATTTATCTGGACGCATTTCAACGGTCTGCACAATGTTACCCCACCTGTACAATTCACGAACCATTTTATACCAGATTTGAAGAGACTGGCAAATCTTTTGACGGTTTAATTTTGGAAGCAATTTTTTAATCAGCTTACAGGTAAAATAACTGTGAACTCGGCACCTGCATTTTCTTCTGTCTCTACTTTTATTTCTCCACCATGTACCTTAATAATATCATAGCTTAACGATAATCCTAATCCTGTTCCCTGGCCTGTTGGTTTAGTAGTAAAGAATGGTTGAAATATTTTATCCACTACATTCTGTGGAATACCTGAACCATTATCCTTAACTCTGATCTCAATCTTATCCTTAAGTCTTTTGCTACTAACTGAAACTGTTGGTTCATATCCTTCACTCTGTTTCTTTTTTTCTGTTACTGCATAAAATGCATTGTTGTATAAATTCAAAAATACTCTTCCAATATCCTGTGGAACGATATTTATTTTTCCGATTCCTTCATCGAAATCTGTTTTGATCGTTACATTGAATGATTTGTCTTTTGCTCTTAGCCCTTGGTAACACAAACGCAAATATTCATCTGCCAGGGCATTAATATCAGTTGGTTCTTTTTGTCCTGTGCTTATACGTGAATGTTGCAGCATACCTTTTACAATTGCATCGGCACGTTTGCCATGATGATTTATTTTTTCTTCATTGGCTTCAATATCATCAGCAATTGAATTAACCTCTTCAGTATTTCCTTTTTTAATTTCTATTTTTAATTCTACAATCAATTCTTTATTTACTTCAGAGAAGTTATTTACAAAGTTTAGAGGATTTTGTATCTCATGTGCAATGCCGGCTATACGCAAGTTACTAATGGACTAGCTCAGGAGCATCAAGACGTTCTGCATAGTTTGGATACTGCCAGACAAGACACTACTCGTGTGCTGCTAATGGATTACTTAGCTAATTACTACAAAGTTGATTTGCCTGACTCCGCATTATTTTATGGATATAAAGCTTTGGCATTGGCAAGGCAAATCAAATTTCCAAAAGGAGAAGTCGAAACATTAGCGTTTATGAGTATTGCGCTGAATACACTTGGAAACGATTCAAAAGCATTACAAATGGCTCTCCAGGGTTTAAAAACTGCAGAAAAAAACAACCTTATCAGAGACAAAGCATTGCTTCTTGGTTTGTTAGGTGGCATTTATAAAGGATTTAAAAATCATACAAAAGCTTTGGATTTAATTAAAGAATCAAAGGCGCTTTTAGACTCTATCCACGATTTCGCTCAGTCAGTAATGATGCAAAACGGCATAGCGGAAACCTATTTAATGATGAATAAACTGGATTCAGCTTTGTATAATTGTCAATCAGCGTATGAAAATTCCCGTCAATTAAAAGAAGAAGATCGTTGGTCGATACCTTACATACTATTTAATCTTGGAAGAATTGAGGATAAAAAAGGAAACAGGGATAGCGCCCTTGCTTATTTCCGGCAATCGCTGTCATTAGCATGGAACGCAGACATAACTTTCAAGTCCTCCTTTGCCATAGCTCAATTATATCAACAGATAAACAAGCGGGACTCCTGTATTTACTATGCCAATAAATCGCTTGAAGTAGTTAAGGGGAAACGCTTGTATTCATATATTATTGAAGCCAATATCCTGTTATCAGATATCTACGGGAAAAGTGATCCTCAAAAAGCACTTCAATACAGCAAGATGGCTATAACGTACAAAGACAGTTTAAACAATCTTGGAAAGACAACTTCCTTCGAAAATTTTATTGCTTTTGATGAGCAGGAGCGTCAATATGAAATAGACACTGCTAACGCAACTTACCGGAGCCAAATTAAACAATATGTGCTGATAGCAAGCTTGATGGTGTTTTTACTTATTGTCTTCATACTTTATCGCAATAACCGGCACAAGCAAAAAGCAAAAGTGAAAATTGAAAAAGCGTATGAAGAACTTAAGTCTACACAGGCACAATTGGTACAACGGGAAAAGATGGCTTCACTTGGAGAGCTCACCGCCGGCATTGCACATGAGATACAAAATCCTCTAAACTTTGTAAA